>Ga0209118_1000520_pt1 | contig 20930 bp, 23 predicted proteins | sample BlaSpr_A8_Ref_M1_FD_187988 | JGI IMG/M metagenome (GOLD analysis project Ga0209118, IMG submission 187988) | Forest soil microbial communities from Thunder Bay, Ontario, Canada - Black Spruce, Ontario site 2_A8_Ref_M1 (SPAdes) (version 2) | ecosystem: Environmental > Terrestrial > Soil > Boreal...
AACAGCTCATCGCGCACGTCGCTGTCGACCATGCCGAGACAGCGCGCGAGCGCGTCGTCCGTCGGGTTGACCAGCACCGAGCCATCGGGGCAGGCGACCAACGGCTGCAATGGAGGCGCGCCATATTGTTCGACCAGCGCGGCGGCGTCGGGGTCTGCCGTCGCATCGACCACGTGATGCGGATAACCGTTGCGCCGCAAAAATCCCTGCAGGCGCAACAGCTCGGGCGCCTGGGGCTGACCGATCAGCACCGGGCCGCTCGCACCCGCTTCGATGAGCGCGACGCGGCGCAGGATCAGCGCACGGACGATGCGCTCGCCCAGGTCGGCCTCGGCGATGAGCAGGGCACGCAAGTTGGCGGGCGGCACGAGCAGCGTCTCGACGTCTTCGTCGGCGTATCCGTCAACGAGCGCGCGGCGGCCGGAGAGTTGGCCGACTTCGGCCAGAAATTGCCCTGGTCCCTGATGTGCGATCGGAACCACATTATCCAGGCCATCGCGCTGACTGATCGCTACCACACCTTTCAACACGACAAACATGCCCGGCCCGGGTTCGCCTGCGGCGAACAGACGCTCACCACGCGCGTAGCGGCGTTCGCTGCCGAAGCGGCCGATACGCGCGATGTCCGGCTCGGTCAACTGCGGGAACATCTGATGACGCCGGCTCTCGTCTATGCTCGCTCCCTTTTCAGCCATAGCGGACCCCAGTTAGTTCTCTTGCCCGAAGTGTATTCATTGCGCGACTCCATCAACGCATTGGGTTGGCCGCTTCACCTAGGTCATTCCGCTCGAGCGGCAAGCCAACGGCTTCGCCCTGCAAAACGGATTGCGGATCGCCTGGTGCGCGTGCGAAAGGAAAGTGTACAACATGTTGTCAACGGACACGCCTCTGACGGAGAAGACTACGACAGGCGCCTAGCCGCTTCGGTTCTACGAGCGCACGTCGGCTCCGCCGGCTTTCGTGATCAGAGAGGCGGGCGGCCCCGTACCGCTGCGTTTCGCCGTACCGCCGCGCCGCACGCCGCGCAGCAGCACCAGCACGATCACAAGGTTGAGAAGATTCCAGGCGATGCCGTTGACGAATGCGGCACGGTAAGAGCCCGTAAGGTCGAAGATCCTGCCCGACATCCAACCGCCGAGCGCCATCCCGAACATGGTGCACATGATGACCGCGCCGATGCGCGCGCCGGCATCGGCCGGAGGAAAATGTTCACGTACGATGATCGCGTACGAAGGCACGATGCCGCCCTGGAACAGGCCGAACAGTGCCGCGACTACGTAGAGCGACGCCAGTCCTTTGAACGGCAAGAACAGCAGCAGTGCCACACATTGCAGCATGGAGCCGAGCAGCAGCGTGCGCAATCCGCCGATACGGTCGCAAATGGCACCGGAAACGAGCCGGCTGACGATGGCGAAGGCCAGCATCAGCGATAGCATTTCGGCGCCTCGTACGGCGCCGTAACCCAAGTCTCCACAGTAGGCGACGATATGCACCTGCGGCATCGCCATCGCCACACAGCACGCCACGCCCGCAACACACAGCAGCGCCTGGGCCTTCCCGGGCGAGAGCCCGAACGGCAGGTCCGATGGCTGAGCAGTGCCGGGCAGTGCCGCCGTGGCCGGGGCCGAAGCCCGGGGAGGCCGCCGGCGCAGCAGGAGCGCCAGCCCTGTCATGGTGGCGAAACAAAAGAGCCCCAAGCCGATGTAGGTGTGGCGCCAGCCGACGCTCGCTACGAGGTGCTGCACGATCGGCGGCCAGATCACCCCGCCCGCATAATTGCCGCTCGCGCAGATTGCCACGGCGATCCCGCGTCGGCGGACGAACCACAACGAGGTGTCGGCAATCAAGGGAGCGAATGTGGCGGAGCTGCCGAACAGGCCGATGAGAACGCCATGCGCGAGATTAAAGGACCAGATGTTGTCGACCATCGCGGCCGCGCCGAAGCCCGATCCCAGGCTCACTGCACCGATCAGCAGCGGAACCATGACGCCGAAGCGATCGGCCAGGCGCCCCATCAGGATGCCGCCCACGCCTAGACCGATCATCATCAGCGTATAGGGCATCGAGGCATCGGCTCGCGCTACGCCGAATTCAGCTTGCACGGTCGGCAATACCACCGGTATGACATACATGCCACCCGCGCCGATGGTCATGAGCGCCAATGTGACTATCAGACGCGCGATGGCGTAAGGCGAATCCGTTGGCTGTGGCGCCAGATCCTTCGCTGCCGTCACTATGTCAACTCTCCTGATTCGTTGGTGCCGTTCGGTTGGGGTTGGCGAAGGCTGCCCGGCATTGCGGCAGTCACGTAGCCGCGCAATGTGGCCTGCGCGGTGCCCGGTCCGTGGCAGCCGATGTCATTTCTGACATTCATATCGCCTTGCGAAGTTTACCAATAGCGGCCTGCAAATCGGAAAGTCGCGCATGGCGCACGGATTCCCCGGCGATCGCGGGTACGCCCACCCGGGCCATAGATGTCGTAGTTCAGGTTGCCGCAGGCTACCTGACATTCCTGAGGGAGTCACGTAGTGGCGCAACCGTGACGACGATGTTGCATGGCCCCTCGGCACAGCTGTTATTGCTGAGCTTTGCATTGTCGCTGGCCGGCGAAGCACTGCAAGCTCCTCGCACGTCGGGACTAAGCCGAGGCGCAGGAAAGCGCCACTGCCGGTCCGGCACCCACAACGTCGGGCTTGCGCTGCCCACGGACGGGGTGCGAGTTTCTAGCTTGGAGGCTTTCGCTTTATCATTCGATTGCGTTCAGGGTTAACACTAGCGCATGCTGCGCGGCATCCTTGAGGGTGCCATCAATAACAAAAGAAACCTGCCATGACTCACAATGAATATCTGACACACGATGCCATTGCGCTGGCCGATCTGGTCGCGCGGGGTGAGGTGAATGCGGCAGAGTTGCTCGCCTTGGCCGAACTGCGCGCGCAGCAACTCAACCCGGAACTGAATGCCATATGCCGCTTCATGCCTGAGCCTGCCCGGGCGCAGTTGCGGGGCGAATTGAGCGGCTCGCTTGCGGGCGTGCCTTTCTTGATCAAAGACGCGGTGCAGGATTACGCTGGCTGGCCGACGTCCTATGGTAGCCGCGGCTTGCTGCATCGAGTGCCCAAGGCGCACTCGCACATCGTGCGGCGGCTGCTCGGCGCAGGTGCGGTGATTTTCGGCAAGACCAACACGCCCGAACTTGCGCTCAAGGCGGTAACCGATCCGCGGGCCTTCGGCCGCACCAACAATCCGTGGAATCTGGCACACACACCGGGTGGCTCGAGCGGCGGCAGCGCCGCTGCGGTGGCCGCGGGTATTGTTCCGATGGCCGCCGGCAACGACGGCGGTGGCTCAATCCGCATCCCTGCTGCTTGCTGCGGCGTGTTCGGGCTGCGGCCCTCGCGCGGCCGCGTATCGGTGGGTCCGGGACTGGGCGAAGTGTGGGACGGAGCATCGAGCGACGGGGTGCTGAGCCGCAGTGTGCGCGACACGGCGCGCGCCCTTGACGTGTTGGCGGGTGCCGAGCCTGGCGATCCGTTTGCCGTCTCATCCCCGCCTGAACCGTTCAGCTTGCTTGCACAACGCAGTCCGCGCCACCTGCGCATCGGCTTCACCATCCAGTCCCCTTTGGATACGCCGGTCCATGCCGAGGCAGTGCAGGCCGTGCGTGCTGCGGCGGAGCTGCTTACCGGGCTGGGCCACAGCGTGGAAGAGGCGGAACCGCAAATCAATGGGGCCGAGCTGGCCGCCAGCTTTTTGCATATCTACTTCGACCACGTCAGCACGGTGCTGGCCCAGGCGCAGCGCGAGGGCGCCAAGACGTCGGATTTCGAGCTGCTCACCCGTTTGGCCGCGACACTGGGTCGTGCAATGAGCGCGGAAAGCTCGACGCGCCAACGCCTGAGACGCAACGAGTTTGCGCAGAGCCTGGCGCGCTTTCATGGCCGCTACGATCTGCTGCTCACACCGACGCTCGCCCACCCGCCCGTGAAGCATGGCCAGGGTGACCTGCCAGGTTGGCAACAGAGCGTCTTGAGCGTCATCCTGTCTACCGGGGTGCTGAGCGTATTGGCACGCTTGGGTCTGATGGACTCGACTGTGCAACGGATTGCCCGGGACAATCTGACTTACGTGCCATTCACGCAACTCGCGAACCTGACCGGGACCCCGGCGATGAGCGTCCCGCTGCACTGGACCGCCGACGGCTTGCCGCTGGGCGTGCAATTTGTGGCTCCGTTTGGGGATGAGGCGACTCTCCTGCAACTTGCCACGCAGCTGGAACAAGCGCGGCCCTGGTTCGACCGCCTGCCGGCGTTGGCGAGGGTGGCGGCTGGTCCTCAATGAGCCGAGTGAGGGCGACCTTGCGCCATTCCGCGGAAACCGGGGTCGTGCTGCCGCAGTGCGTAGCAAAGCGGACGCGATTGTCTGCGAATCCTCTTGTCTCCTGGAGCCGTCTCCATGCCCACCGGTGAACACGAAGTACTCATGGTTGAGGGCCGCGAGGTCGTGATATCGAACCCGCGGAAGGTCCTATTCCCGCAGGTCGGGTACACCAAACTGGACCTTGTACGCTACTACCTTGCGGTGTCGGCGGGTGCGCTGCGCGGAGCAGGCGGGCGACCCAACATGCTTGCGCGTTATCCTGACGGCATCGCCGGGGAGTTCTTCTATCAGAAGCGGGCGCCGCGGTCGCGGCCTTCGTGGGTCGAGGTGGTGTCCTTGCGTTTTCCCTCCGGCCGCAGCGCCGAAGAGGTGGTGCCTCGGGATGCGGCGGCGCTCGCCTGGATGGCCAATCTCGCCTGCCTCGAACTGCATCCGCACCCTGTCCGCGCCGATGATCTCGATCATCCTGACGAATTGCGTGTGGACCTGGATCCCGTGCCGGGAGTGACCTGGGCGCAGGTCCGCGAGGTCGCACGCTTGGTGGAGGCGACTTTGCGAGACTATGGGCTCGTCGGCTGGCCGAAGACCTCTGGCAAACGCGGCATTCACGTCTACGTGCGCATCGAAAGACGCTGGAGCTTTGACGAAGTGCGGCGAGCCGCGCTTGCGCTGGCGCGCGAAGTCGAGCAGCGGGCTCCGGGCATTGCGACCAGCAAGTGGTGGAAGGAAGAGCGGCAGGGCGTGTTTATCGACTACAACCAGAACGCAAAGGACCGCACTGTTGCGGCGGCGTATTCCGTGCGGCCCACCGCCGACGCGAACGTCTCGGCGCCACTCGCTTGGGACGAAATCGCCCATTGCGAGCCGGGCGACTTCACTCTCGCGACGATGCTTTCGCGCTTCGCCAGGCTGGGCGACCGGCATGAGGGCATCGACCAACATCCGGCCTCGCTCGCCAGCCTGCTCGAACTATCTGCGCAACATGAGCGCGATGGTCTCGGCGACGCACCCTGGCCACCGCAATACAAGAAAGGAGCCGATGAACCACCGCGCGTGCAACCGTCCCGTCGCCGGGCGTCGAAGCATCCGTTGATCGAGATCGGCCGCGCGCAACGCAAGGAAGATGCGCTCGCGGGACTCGAACGCTGGAAAGCGCGCCATCCTGAGGCGGCTGCGCGGCTTGAGCCGGCCGATGTGCTGGTCGATGCAATGCGCGGCCGCTCATCAACCTGGACGCGCATTCGCGTCAACTTGCAGAATGTTCCGGACAAACTCCGACCGGTAGAAGAAGCCCTCGACCCGGATGATGAGCCTGACAAGCCGCACGAAGATCCCGGACTTCGAAACGCAGCAGCAGCGCAAGCGCCGCTCAGCGCCGCCGAGCAGCCCCGAAAACCTTCTCGAGTTCGTAGGCGCTCGTGACCTCGAGCTGGTCGTAGCGGCAATCGCTCGGTGGTTTGTCCGGCCGCCAGCGCAGAAAAGTCGCCGCGTGGCGAAAACGGTTGCCCTGCAGGCGATCGTATTTCACTTCGCACGCGCGCTCGATGCGTAGCGCTTCCCATGAGAGGTCCTTGCCCGCGCTCCACCGGCTCTGCGCACCGGGCATGCGGGTCGCCTCGTCGCCACCCGCATCGGCCCAGTCGCGCCATGGGTGCGCAGCGATGGCGTTTTTCCGCAGCGGTCCGAGTTCATGTACGAGCTCCCTGCGCATCGCCATCGTGAACGACGAGGTGACTCCTACGTGTTGCAGCACGCCTCGATCGTCGTAGAGACCGAGCAAGAGTGACCCGACGGCGTCTATGCCGCTTTTGTGCCAGCGGAACCCGGCGACGACGCATTCCGCTGTGCGAGCGTGCTTCACTTTGATCATCGCGCGCTTTCCCGGTACGTAGGGACCGTCCGCCGGCTTCGCGACCACGCCGTCGAGGCCGGCGCCCTCGAAGCGCGTGAGCCACTCGGAGGCGAGGGCAAGATCGCGCGTCATCGGCGTCAGGTGGGTGGGCGAATCGATACCCGCGAGCATTTTTTCCAGCAGCGCCCGGCGTTCACTTTGAGGCGAGGAAATTACATTGCGACTATCGATGGCAAGCAAGTCGAATGCGACGAACGAGGCTGGCGTTTCCCTCGCCAACTTGGCGATACGCGAGGCTGCGGGATGCAGGCGAAGCTGCAGCGCATCGAAGTCGAGTCCGTCCGCAGTCACCATCACGATCTCGCCATCGATCACGCAGCCGTTGGGAAGCTTGTCCAGCAAGGTCTCGTGCAGCTCGGGAAAATAACGGTCGAGCGCACGCAGGTCGCGACTCTGGATGAACAGCTCGGTGGCGCCGCGAAAGACGATGGCGCGAAATCCATCCCATTTGGGTTCGAACAGGAACTCACCGCCCGCGGGTAGCACGTCCGCCAATTTGGCGAGCATCGGCTCAATCGGTGGCGTTATGGCAAACGCTCCGTGCCCCTCTTTCAAGCTCTGCTCGGGATGCGGTTTTGGCGTGGCCATCGGTTGTACTCAATCAAACATAAGCTTGCGCGGCGAGCCGTTACTTCACGTAACGGAGTGACGTTCGCCAAGGACGGGCAGTTGGTGTGCCGCCACGACGACTCTGATCTGCAGAGCCCAACCAATATCGTTGCCAAGCCGTTGAATGCTCCGCGCACAGGACCAGGTTCGAGCCCAATTGCCTGCACCGTTGGTCTCACGTAGTTGCCATTCAAGACGCTCACCGTTAGAGGGATGCGAGCAATCCGAGCGTCTCCACGGGTTTCTTGGCGGCACCCCGAACTGACTAAAGGAAGTTCGCGGAAAGTTGCAGGCCCAGTGGTCGGGGGGCTCGGATCCATTAACCACCCTGCTTCAGCCAAAATTTGCTTCCATCATCCCGAACTCGCCGAAGTCTACCCGCACCCGATCACCGGGCACGACGGGTACGGGCTTGACGCACGTGCCGGTCGTGACCACGTCACCCGCAACCAGTCCGTCGCCGTAGTTGCACAACTCGTTGGCAATCCAGGTGAGGGCGACGCGCGGATCGCCCAGGACGTTGGCGCCGGCGCCTTCTCCGACGAGGGAGTCGTTGAGGTGTGCCGTCACCGCGTGCGTAACGAGATCTTGTCCGCGCCAGTCCGCCTTTGTCGGAGGCCCGAGCAGGAACCAACATGCACATGCCATGTCGGCGATCAATTGGGCAACGTCGACGTGGACGAAATCTTCATAGCGCGAGTCGGGGACTTCGATCGCCGGATGCAGGGATGCAACGGCAGCGACTACCTCTTCGACGCTGTACGGGTGGCCTCTCTTGGGCAGTGGTCGGCCGATCAGGAAAGCAAACTCCGCCTCGGCGACTTTCATGATGTTGCTCTCGAGTCCGATGCGGGTGCTCGGATGGAGCACGCGTTCGCTCAGCAGCCGCCCGGCAAGCGGGCCGTCGACTCCGATGTGCGCTTGGCCGGCCGCGCTGGTAGCCGCGATCTTCCAGCCGACCACCTTCTGCCCGGATTGCCGCGCCACTTCAGCCTGGACCGCGTAGCCCTCGGCGCGATGAGCCGGCCGGCAACGCAGGGGAAGGCCTCCGATGCGGCTCTGCTCGCTCCAGTTCTTCCACAGGATAGCGGCAGCCTCGCCGATGGCCTGCTCGTTCATGGCATTTCCTTTTCTGGCATTTGCTTCCCCGCGACGGTGTATCGAGCGATCAAGGCGAGCAGCATCTGCGGCTCGACCGGTTTCACAAGATGGTGGTCGAAGCCTGCGGCCTGCGTGCGCTGCCGGTCTTCACTCTGGCCGTAGCCAGTTAGCGCAACCAGCAATGCGCCGGCCGTTTGCGGACGCGCGCGCAACTGCTGCGCGACCTCGAAGCCATTCAAGCCAGGAAGGCCGATGTCCAGCAGCGCTACCTCAGGTTCGAACACCTGGGCGACGTCGAGCGCACTACGGCCTTCGTAGGCGTATTGAACTTCATGCCCGTCTTGTTCCAATAGTAGACCCATGCTCAACGCGGCGTCCTCGTTGTCATCGACCACCAAAATGCGCCGCCGCGCGCTCGATTGATTTGTCGGCAGCGCGCCCTGCGCGGGCGACGCCGGCGCGTGGGGCGGCATCAGGACCGGCAAGCGGACGGTGAAGGTGCTCCCGGTGCCGTAACCGGCGCTCGCCGCGGCCACGGCGCCGCGGTGCAATTCCACCAAGCTTTTGACCAGGGAGAGCCCAATCCCCAAACCGCCCTGCGCGCGCTCCACCGAGCGCTCACCTTGAGTGAACAGCTCAAATACGTGCGGCAACAGTCCACGTGAGATGCCCACTCCGTTATCCTCCACCGTGATCACCGCCTCATCACCCTCGCGCACGACACTGAGGGAAATCCTTCCATCCGCATTGGTGTATTTAGCGGCGTTATCGAGCAGGTTGCCGACGATCTGAGCAAGCCGGGTGGGATCTCCCCGGACCCGCAACGCTTCGGTCGTCGGCAGGCTGATGGAAAGTTTGTGGCGCTTCGCGTCAATCAGAGGTTGAGCGAGTTCGATGCCGTTGTTGATGGCGCTGGCCAGTTCCACCGGCTCCTCTTTGATCAACACCTTGCCCTGAGTCACCCGCGAGACGTCCAAAAGATCGTCGACGAGGCGCGCAAGGTGCGTGACTTGGCGCGCGATCAGCTCACCGGTGTCCCGGATAATCTGTGGATTGCCGGGGCCGAGCAGGCGCATGATCTCGACACCGTTGCGGATTGGCGCGAGCGGATTGCGCAGCTCGTGGGCGAGCAGGGCGAGAAATTCATCCTTGCGCCGGTTGGCTAGCTTGAGTGTTTCTTCCAAATGCTTGCGCTCGGTGACGTCCTGAGTGGTTCCATCAAAGCGGATGGGTTCGTCATTCGCGTTGCGATACGTTCGCCCGGTCGCATGAACCCATCGCACGTCACCTCGGGCGGAGACAGTCCGGTACTCGATGTCATAGATCTCACCTCCGTAAACGCAGGCCGCGACCGCCTGCCGGGCTCGCTCGCGGTCGTCTGGATGCAGAAGAGAATAGAACAGATCGAAGTCCACCTCGGCGTCGGGGGGCAGCCAGAAATGTACCTTGCAGCGCTCGTTCCAGACGATTTTGCCGAGGGGCATGGGACAGTAGAAGGTGCCGAGTTGCGAGGCGTCCACGGCGAGCTCCAACTGCTGCTGCAGCTGCCTGGCGCGCTGCTCCGCATCGTGTATGGCGTGGATTTGATCGCGGATCTGATACTGCCGTTCGCGTCCGCGCAGTGCGGTTTGCACGGCGCTCACCACCGACCGGATCGGTGCCGGGCGCTCGAGCAGGGTGACGTTGGTCAGCGAATCCAGAACTCGCGCCGAAGTCGGCAAACGATCGGAGCCGCGCATCAGTATGACCAGTGGAAGCTCCGACCACGCCGGCTGCTTGCGCAGTGTCGCGAGCAACTCGTCAGTGCCTGCAGCGCCAAGCGCCTCCTCGGTTAACAGGATGGCGCCTGCGCCGGCTTCGATTTCTCTGCTCAATCGGCTAAGATTTGGGCACGCAACACAGGCGATCTTGGCCCTGGCCAAAATCGTCTGGGTGATCTCCGCGTCCCTCGCGGTCGGGGCGGCGAGCAAGACGCGGCATCTCCTCGCGTCGGCAACGGCTGCGCTCATGCGTTCTGCTCCGCATGCACTACGCATCACTCCTTGCGCTCTCGGTAACACTGGGAACGCCCGCCAGGATGCCGCGGAATTGCACGAGCGGTTCGCTGAGATGTATGCCTTGGCTATCGAAGCGCAGCTCACGGATGCTTTCTTCGTGCGCTCCACTGCGTTTTTTTACGACCGAAATGGCTTTTTTCACTTTCCCGGCGTACTCGAAGTAGCGGAGCAACACCACAGAGTCGGCCAGATAACTAGCATCGACTGGGGAAGTCACGCTGGTTCCCATTAAACCGTGCTGAGCGATCACCATGATGGTCGTGACGCCTTGGCGTCCCAAGTACATCAGTAGCTCATGGAGTTGCGCGGTGAGGAACTGTTCCTCCGGCAATGCGTTCATGTAGCCATTGAGGCTGTCGATGACAACGACGCGGGCATTGTCCTGCTCCACCGCGATTTGGATCAGATGAGTAAATTCACCCGGCGAGAGTTCCGCCGGGTCGATCCGCGTCACGTTCACCTGCCCTAAATTCCGGCCCTCGGCGAACCGGATACCCAAGGCTTCCGTGCGAGCAGTGAGAGTGGCGAAGCTTTCGTCGAATGCGAAAATGGCCGCATGGTCGCCGCGCTGCGCAGCGGCTATCGCGTATTGCACGGCGATCGTGGACTTGCCGGAGCCGGCGGGCCCCATCAGCAGCGTACTGGTTCCCCGCTCGGGGCCGCCACCCAGCAGTGTGTCAAGGGCCGAGACACCGCTCTCGATGCATCCTGCCGTGAACGGCTTGCCGTGTTCGCTCGCCACGAGTCGGGGAAACACCACCAGACCTCCATGCCTGATCGCGAAGTCGTGGAATCCGCCGCGATAGTCGGTGCCTCTGAATTTTATGACGCGCAATCTGCGCCGTGTTGCGCCATACAAGGGAGCCAGTTGTTCCAGGGTGACTACGCCGTGGGCGATACTTTGCAGCTGCATATCCGAGCCTTGTCCGATACCGTCGTCGAGCAGGAGGACAGTACAGCGGCGGCCGATAAAGAATTGCTTCAGCGCCAAGATCTGGCGGCGATAGCGCAGCGAGGTTTCGGCGAGCAGGCGCAACTCCGAGAGCGAATCGAAGACCACTCGGGCGGGATTCACCCGCACCACCGCGTCCAACACCCTCTTGGTGGTCTCGCTCAGTTCCACCTCTGAGGGGGAATACATGGTCACTTGAGATGCGACATCCAACTCGTGCTCTTCGCTGAACAGCTCGGCGATTTCGACTCCATCCAGCGACCATCCGTGCGCGGCCGCTCCCGCGCTAAGCTCTTCCTTGGTTTCCGATAGCGTGACGTAGAGGCATTTCTCGCCGTGTTTCGCTCCTTCAATCAGATACTGGAGGGCCAATGTGGTTTTGCCAGCGCCCGGGTCGCCGTCGATCAAGTAGAGCCGGTGGGGGATGAGCCCGCCGTTTAAAATGTCGTCGAGCCCCGATATCCCCGTTTTTGAGCGGCCGGTCTTTTTTGCATCGTCTGCCTGTTCCATGCGGTTTTGGTCCCCAAAATCGAGCATCACGTGGTGGATTCACCCGCTGCTCGTGGACAAAAGAGAACCTCTCAAGCCGTGCAGGCTAGAAGGTTAACACAATGAAAAAGCTTGGCGGTAAGGCTTGCAGACGCTGCTTAGGCGGACCTCGGTACCGACCCATTCTTCCGGTCCCCTCACGCATTTCCAGTTCACCAATCTGCCGGGTATTGACTCCACAATTTTCATGTCCGTGAATCAACGGCGGAATCGTGTCACGTTCACCCCGGATGATCATAGTCGGTGTTCTTAGCGCCCGGTAACTCGACGGTTTGTCGCTCGTTCGCGATCCGTTCTGGATAGCAATTCGGGTGTACGGGTATTGGTCAGGTACGACCCATTCATGGCATGGCCCGAAGAATGGTGGATCAGGCAACCAGCTGTCTTTAGGGCTTAAAGTCGCTTCGAGAAAAACTAATAGCACCAGAAGGGTGACGACGCAGGCTAAGAAGGCCCGACGGAATGTGCTGCGCGGCAGGCGGCCGACCAATAAAAAAGGCGGACCGCCAAGGCTAGCGCTCACGCGCATTCGGCCTATCGTTTATCTTTTCAGCAAAAGCGCATTTGGGTTCGCCGAATACTGCCAATAATTCCGACCAAACAATAGACATGACTTGATTTGTCGGGCAGAACTTCAAGACCGCTTGGGATCGTTCTTCACCTCGCCGCCCAAGCTGGTGAATCCCGCTGGCAGTTGGACGCAGCCGAGGGCACATGCATTCGCTCCCCGCGCTGCCTGGGCGTCGGGGCGGCGATTGGACGCAGGTACCGATCCACAGGGAAATAGTGATTCTATCGACGCCTTCATGAGGGCGTCGTCAGCGCAGCCTGGTTTTGTTTGCCGGCTCTAACTTGACGCTTCGGTATATCGGCCCCCAAATCGGATTTCCGACCTCGGCGGCTCCGAGCTGAAACTGCGGGTCGGCCCCGAACGCCTGGCGAAATTGGTTACGACACTCCCATTGCTGGCGGCTCGAGCAATGCATGAATGCTAAATACTTGTGGGCTTCCGCCTGCTGCTTTGGATTTAGTCCCTGATCAAGCGCTGACTGCAGTTCCTTCGATGCGGCCTTGAAGTCTCCGTCGTCATAGTCCGCCAGGCCTTCATTGAGATGCCGCTCGCCGGGGCTCATGGTCAGTTCCTTGAAAAAGCGCATGGGCCCTTGGACCAAGGGTGAAGAACAGCCAGAGCCAATCAGGCCGAGGATCAGCGCAGCGCAAAGAGCCCAACGATGGTGTCCGGGATGCGACGGTTTCATTTGAACTTGTACTTGATCCGTAACGTCTGGTCGGGCTGTAGTTTAACGGTCTCGTCGTACGGAGGGAGATCAGCGTTGCGGATCCGCACTGAATGCTTCCCGGGTCGCAACGCCAGTACTCTCAAGGGAGAGGCTAGTCCCCATTTCTTATTGTCGACGTACACTTCGCCCCAGGGACTTACCGTGAGGATCAGGTGGCTTACCTGGAGAGGCGACCGCAGCGCCGCTGCACGGTTTGCTGATGCCAGCCGACCTGCTGCAGTTGATGGCAGCTGAGAGTCAGACGACCGCAGACGCGCTTTAGCGAGCGGGAATGCGCGGGCGGGATCGTTTTGATGATCTCCTTTAAGCGCAGGTTGAAGGGCCGCATTGCTGGCCGTAACGGAGACGGTAGCCTCCACCGGGAGCGTCTGCTGTTCGGGCGCAGTGGTCTTCGTTGCATCGGGAGGCGCTGCCGAAGAGGCCGGGTTGCTGCTGGGGGCTCCCAGGACGGGTGTTGTTTCTCGTTCCAACGGTATGGCCGCAGCCACAACAGCAGGGGCAGAAGTCGCTTTACCGGCACTCAGCATAAGTGCACGCTGCTCAATCTCCGGGGACGGCAGGGATAGAATAATGAAGCAACCACCGACTGCGCAGGTGAGGACCAGCCACAGCCCCGGCGCACCCCAGAGAGACGGCGTCGGTTCGATGACGGCAGCCTCGTGTACCTGAATGATCCTTTTTCGAGGTAGCGGATTGCGCGGCGCCGGTGCGAGTCGCGAAGGTGCATCCGGGGCGACCCTCGTCTGCAGATGCAGCTGGTTGTGGACTTCCTCCTCGAGGGATTGCAGTAGTTCTTGCCAATTGCCGGCTTGACTTTCCCTGGCGGAGAAATGGTCCTCAGGCAACTGCCGAGCGATAGCAGGCCGATGCGGCAGCTGGTCGCCGACCGCAGAGTCCTCAGTCCGCAACGACGCGTAGCCGCAGTTACTACAGACGGTCGCCGCTTTCTCGCAGATGGTTTCGCACTTGGGACAAAACTGCAGGCCAACGGGGGAGCCGCATTCGCTGCAGAATTTCGCTGCCGGTCCATTTTCAGCCTGGCAAAATGCACATTTCATAGCGCTTACTCGGCTGGGGCGAATTTTCAGTATGCCAAAGTCCTGCCCTAAATCAAAGCTCCTTGGCGCGCAGAAAATTTACCGGGTTGCCTTGTATTTCGCTTAGCTCTGCGTCAGCATGGTTGGATGAAGAGCTATCGCCATTCTCTGTGGGGACTTACCATGGCAGCGGCCGTCGTGGGAGCCATTCTCCTGTTCCTTGCGGTGAGCCTATTGGGAGGCCCTTGGTAGACTCCTCGGTGGCACGTTGCGGCAAGCGCCGCCGAATGGGATTGATCCCAACCTATCCACCAAGATATTTGTCGCCCAGGCATCGGCGCAGGCCACTTCGTGTTCGTTTGACCGGGTCGAGATCACCGCCGCTTCAGGGCACCGTTAACGAAAGTCTTCTTCTCGGCGTCAGACCGTCGCACCGAGGCCAAATGGATCGCCTGTGTGTCTGAGACGCAGCGGTGGCGATGTTCGGTGCGATTCGGTGCCTGCGCCCCCGCCTGCCACGCTCGCATCAGGGCACGCTTTCCCATGCGGATTCGCCATGCGGCCGGACTTCGGCATCTGCCCTGCCGCCAGAATCGCCTCTCCCAGGACGTGAATGTTCTTCGGAGCAGCGGCCTCGAGGATGCGGAAATCTACGTCGCTGCAGCGGGTCGCTGAGGCCTGCGCTGTCGGCGATTTTTGCCGCCTTCTGCGTCGGTACAGGGTTGAGCGCGCCGGCCCCACTTCGCCGAGCACGAGTTTCGCTGTCTGCGTGCGCTGCGTCCACATCTTGCAATTCACTGCAGGGCTGGTACTCGAGACGACGCCGGTGTCCGATGCGCATCGCCGCCGATGCGCAGTTGCTTTCGCGAGCTTTGCCAATGCGCTACCGGATTATTGCCACCTTTTCGAGCAGTCAGGCGGGAGCGCCAGCAGCTCGATGGCCGAGGCGTTCGGCGAGACCAGTGAGGGCCTCGCCGCAGGATCGCTTGACCTTGATTTCAAAGAACTGGTCGGCACGCGTGTGGCCGAGGTTGATGGCGGCCATCGGCCGGCCTAACTCCTTGGCCCGTAGGCAGAAGCGGTAGCCCGAAAATACCGTCAGTGACGAGCCGACGACCAGCATCGCGGCCGACTCTTCGAGCGCCCTCATCGCAACCGCGACGCGTCCCTTTGGAACCGTGTCACCGAAAAACACTACGTCGGGTTTGAGCAGACCACCGCAGTGTGGGCAATCGGGCACCCGGATATCCTCGAGGGCGTCCGGTTCGACATCGGCATCGCCGTCGGGTGCCGAGTTGCTGCTTATGCGGAGCCACTCACTATTGGCGGCTTCGAGCAAAGCTTGAATTTCAGGCCGCGGATGCACAGCGCCGCAGACAAGGCACAGCACTTGAGCGATGCGGCCGTGCAGGTCGATCACGCGTTTGCTCCCTGCCCGTTGATGCAGGCCGTCGACATTTTGCGTGACCAGTTGATGCACATATCCGCCCCGCTCCATTCTGGCCAGCTGGTGGTGAGCCGCGTTGGGCAAGGCCCCGGACAGAAAGCGCCAACCGATCATGCTTCGTACCCAATAACGGCGCCGGAGGCGATCCGAACGAAGGAAATCCTGATGGCTCACCGGCGCCTTGCGCTTCCAATTGCCGTCCTCATCCCGGTAATCGGGAATGCCCGACTCGGTGCTGCAGCCGGCTCCACTCAGGACGAACAGACGAGGATGGTCGTTGATCCACGCGGCCAGCCGGGTGATTTCGTTCCTGTCCGGCGGATCATTCATGGTAACGGAGGATCATCAGTTGAACTTGTAGAATTGTTCGCTTAGGTATTTGACGACGTTCTTCTGCTCATCGTCGCTCAGCGTGACTTGCGCCCCGTGCGAACAGGTACTGAGTTGTGCGTTAAGCGCATCGAGCGAGTCGATGCGCCGATCCTTGCGCGTGTAGACGCTGGTGTCATGGCATTTTACGCAGTTAGCATCGTGGACCTTTTTGCCTTCGGCGCTGTTGCCGGGTAGAGCGGCCTGCGCGGCCAACGCGATCGAAAACAAGGTAAAAAGCAGCAGTGCACGTATCATCTTCAACCTCCATCGAACAAAGCGCGAATGTCGTGAGCGTTGCCGATTACTTCGACAGCTACGTGAAGCGTCGCCGGCATGAGCTCTTCGATGGCTAGTTTAAGCGCGTCATCCTCCATGGTCCACGCCGGCCGCTTGCCCGAACCTGCGCGGATCGGCGCCGAAATCCAGAGGATAATGCCGAGCATCAGTGAGGGACGATGATGCTCGTGCTAGTGGGGAAATAGAAGGAAAAGCTGCGCACGATGCGAACGCTGCCGGGAGGTTACCCAGCCCGAGCCTGGCGACGAGAGACGGCGCCAAGCCGAGCACGATGAGAGGCCGAGGGATGATCAGCCACTGGATCATGAGTAACGGTCTATAAACGGTACGATCACGGAAACGCGGGCGGGCAAATCGGGGGCCATTTGCCGACGGGGGGAGGCCTTTGATCTCCAGCCCAATCGCGGCCGCGACCATCAACGCGTCGAGGCGTGTCATTTGGAGACCCCGCCGAGCGCACCGTGGTGAGCCTCGCCGGGATGGATCTGCGCCCCACGATCACCTCGAATGGTCCGCTCCCGACCGCGCGTTCCATGCGGCTGTTGCCCATTGCTCACGTGAGATGACTACAGCGAGTCCACTTCGAATCCAATAAATGGCGCGGCCCGTCGGGAGCTAGCTGAATCGGGAGGTACTGGGATCGGTTAGTCGGTTGCGGCGAGATGGCTACGCCGCGTAAAGCGGCTTTCGAGAGCGCGTGTTTTTGGCGTGTATTGATCAGGTTCGGAGCAGCGCAATGACGATCCGGGGTTGGTAAGCTACCGTGCCGGCGTCTTCCCCGTCTTCACCTCTAGCCCCCATGTGTCACGCATCACCTCGACCAAGGCCTTGATGACAGGGTCGCCGGCCCGCTCAGCCGAGTAGATGAACCAAAGATTGGTGGTTAGTCGAGCCTTCCCCCACACAACCGCCGCGCCGGACGCTTCGGCAGCACGAGCCTGCTCCTCGCGCATGAGGCTTACGCCTACGCCTGAAACGATGAGGCTGTTGATGACCGACTCATGGTCCGCCTCGATGACCTTGGTCGGCTCTAGTCCTTGATGGTGGAATAGTTCGCCCAGCAGTTGATTGTGCGTGCTGACCGACGGCGCCCGTATCCACGGTTCGGCCGCGACAGCGTTCCAGTCCGCGCTGGCCAAGCGATCCTTCCAAGCCGCCGGTGCGGTCACGCGATACGTGATGTCACGCAACCGCAGGCCGGTCACGCTCGGATCGCTGAGTTCGCCGAAATAGAAACTCGTGTCGAGCGTGCCGTCGCGCACATGTTCGATCGCCGCGCCGGAGATCTGGTGACGCAGTTCCAACTCGATCAGAGGAAAGCGCTCCATCAACGTGTGCAGAAAATCGCCCAGGCGGATGAATTCAGGCTCGCTCAGCGTGCCCACGCTTAGTTTTCCCGCCAGCTCGCCACCCAATAGTATCGCTTCGTTCTTGAACTCCTGGGTGGCCGCCAACACCTTCTCCGCGTGCGCGAGCAGGCGCTGCCCCGCCTTGCTGAGCACCATGCCGCTGGACGTTCGGGCGAATAGCGCCACATGGAATTCGTCTTCCAGCGCCTTGATCTGCGCCGTGATCGCTGGCTGGCTCACATGCAGCGCCTCTGCCGCACGGGTGAGTTGCCCCAACCTCGCGACCGTGGTGAAGGTTCGCAGCTGATAGATTTCTATGGTGTTCCCGCTTCCAAGTTGAAAGGTTCCATGGCGTTATTGTGCACTGCAACAACCACTTACGCAAGATATAAGTGGGATTGATTTTGCACATCAAAACATACGATTAGTGTTTTGGCTAGCACGTCCTCATTGTAGTAGCACGGTGTGGCAAATGTGCGCACCGGCGCTTTAAAAGGAGTACGGCATGAAAGGCATTTTTGATGTGCTCAGATATTTGGCTGAGAGTCCCGAGCGTCGCGAACGCGAACGTGAGGACGCTTATCTGGCCGAGTCAACCGACATCTATGACTTGGAGTACCGCATGCGGGAACTTGACCGGAGAAACCGCCAACGTAGCGCGCCCTGGACGGGCGCAACCGGGTTGTAGCTCGGTGACCTGACCCACTGATCAAGGAGATACTCATGGGACCATTTCCATTTTTTGTACCCTCACGCGATCCTTTGGCGCCACGTTCCCCCGCCGATCTGGCGCGTGAGGAACAGGCTTTTTACGAAGCCCATGCCAACAGCGAGCCATGGAAAACCGCCCTCAAGCGGTTGGCAGCCGTGCCATTGGTGCTCGCCCTGTTCGCGGCGTTTGTAGAACTGTCGCACGCGCTCCGCTAGGGCCTTCGCAACAGATTTCCGGTTAGGTTCGGCAATGCCGGCGCGAATTCTGCGGCGACCATCCACGACTGGCACCCAGCCCCCATCCATGAGCTTGAAGGCTTGGCACGTAATCCGCTAGGTAAGGATTAGACCGCGGCCGCAGGCCGGCATCACAAAGTCCTGGCCAGCGGCGGTCATTGCTAAACATGGACATGCTGTCCAGTGTCTGTGGACCCCCGGGTCGATGCTCGTCAGTCGCGGCATTCCCTGGATAAGCATCCTTCCAATCCCAAGTAATTTTTACAAGGAGTTTTTCAATATGACTAGTAAATTGACCACTATTTGTTCTTTTGCAGCGGCATTGCTCTTGCCGATCGCAGGCTATGCGGCCGATACGACAGACTCGACATCCAAGACCGAGAATGCGAAGGAGTTCGTCAATGATGCAACTATCACCACCAAGGTCAAAGCGGAGTTTGCCAAGGAAAAGGGCGTGAGCGCAACGCATATCAAGGTGGACACTGACCATGGCGTGGTAAAACTCAGCGGCGACGCCAAGAGCCAGGAAGAAGCGGATAAGGCGGCAGCAATTGCTCAAGGTACCAAGGGAGTAGTGTCGGTCGACAACGAAATTCAGGTGAATCCGAGCAACAGATAATTGATATCCGGGTCACAACGCTGCCCCGGCAATTCTGGTCTGGCGATTTTCTCCCGAATTTTCCGGTCAATCGGTAATTCGCGAAGCGGCGGCGACCGCGCCTTACAGGCACGTTTCGGATTTGCCTGGGGCGCGGACGGACGCAGTATGACCAGTAGCAGAAGGAGGCCTTCCTCAAGGCCTTCAACACCGCCTGCGAGCAATATGGCCCCGACGAGAGTCGCGCCTTCGCGGTGGCGCATCCCGCGACAAAACAGGCATGCAAGAAGGAAAGGTCCGGCCAGCCGGTGACTACGCAATCGATGGCACGAGATTCTCCCATAACTGTGGCGCTCGCTTTGAAAGAGCCGATATCCATCGATTTCCAAACAGGGGACAATGAGAGACCAAACAGTCGAGCGACGATTCGCGAGCGTTGATAGCGCGTTGCTGGAGAGCGGAAGTCAGTATGCCTACGCTGACTCGATCACCATGGCCGATGTCTTTCTCTATCCGCAAGTGCTGACCTCGTAACGATTTGAAGTCGAGATGGAAATTTTTGGCGATTAGCGCGGTGGTCGATAGGCTTCGTCAGATTAAGGCATTCCATGAAAGCGATCCTCCGGCGCTATAGAAGCCCGATACTGAACTCCTTATTGCCAAAACTTGGGTAGCGGAGGTTGTCATGACAGCAACTCAGAGCGACAAGGCTGGCTGTTTTCACGCGCTTCATCAGGGCGACGGGGCGTTCGTTATCGCCAATCCTTGGGACGCTGGTTCCGCACGCATCCTCGCAGGTCTCGGCTTTCAAGCTCTAGCGACCTCGAGCGGCGCATCTGCGGGCGTCCTTGGCCGCCGCGACGGCAAGGTGACGCGGGAGGAAGCGCTCGCGCATGCCCGGGCAATCGTTCTGGCAACCGATCTTCCCGTCTCCGCCGATCTGGAGAAGGGATTCGGTGACACGCCCAAAGATGTCGCGGATACGATTCGCCTCGCAGCGCAGGCAGGGCTGGTCGGCGGCTCGATTGAGGATGCGACCGGCAGCAAGGACAAGCCGCTCTACGACATCGTCCAAGCGACCGAGCGTGTGGCAGCGGCCGCACAAGTGGCGAGCGCTCTTCCATTCCCCTTTACCTTGACTGCCCGCGCAGAAAATTTCTTGCGCGGCAAGCCCGATTTGGAGGACACGATCAGGCGCTTGCAGGCATTCGAAAAGGCCGGAGCAAACGTGCTATTCGCACCGGGCCTCCCTGATCTTGCGGCGGTGCGTACTGTCTGCGCCGCTCTCTCAAAGCCCGTCAACTTCATGGTCGGCATCAAGGGCAAGTCATTTACCGTTGCCGAACTCGAAGCCGCCGGCGTAAAGCGGATCAGCCTCGCGACCTCTCTCTATCGTGCGGCAATGAGCGGTCTGCTCGACGCTGCTCGCGAGGTCAAAGAGCAGGGCACGTTCAGCTACTTGGAATATGCCTTAGGCACGCCCGCGTTGAACGAATTCATGCAGAGTTGACTCGCTGTGGCGCATCCCGTCCCGCACTCCGCAAATAGACTTTGATGATGCGCTCCAGCCGATGCCGGCAAGCGGTGCGAGGCTAGGGCTAGCATGGGCAGTGGCTAGGACTGGTTCGAGTTGGCGACACTTGAGCGCTGCCGCGCCGCGTTCGCCCCTCCAACATGCAGGCAGGATTACCGACCTCGCTCAAGGTCTTTTGGCTGCGGATCGCAGGTTACCGCGGGTGGAGAATCAGCTTTTGCACGCGCCAGTTCAATAGTTCGGCGACGTAGAGTTCGTTTTCGGATGGGCAGGCGATTTCGTGAACCCATCCGAATTGTTTGGGCTGTTTACCGGACTCACCGAGTACGCCCAGGATCTTGCCGTCGAGACTTAGTACCATATTTCATAAATACACTAACGTATAATCGTGTTGCAAATGGTTAATCTATGTGGCATGTTGAGAGGCGCGGAGGTGCCCCGTGCCCAGATCAAGCCCATACCGTATCGTGCTGTCGCCGGACGAAGC
>Ga0209118_1000521_pt1 | contig 20926 bp, 18 predicted proteins | sample BlaSpr_A8_Ref_M1_FD_187988 | JGI IMG/M metagenome (GOLD analysis project Ga0209118, IMG submission 187988) | Forest soil microbial communities from Thunder Bay, Ontario, Canada - Black Spruce, Ontario site 2_A8_Ref_M1 (SPAdes) (version 2) | ecosystem: Environmental > Terrestrial > Soil > Boreal...
GATGCGCCTGGGATAAGCCAAAGCTGAACAGATTGGGCGTCGCCCTGGCAATCGTGACAGGGGGCAGATACGCAGCCTCGAGCGCAAGTCCGAACGGACCGCCAACGGTAATTCTCGGCCGTCCAAATACCGGCGAAAGGGAAGTGTGCTCGCTCTTTTGCGTAAAGCACGCTCCGGTTTGCTCGATCGCCGGATTCGGCTTTGGTATGTACTCGCCCTCCGCGCCAATCCGGATGCTGGCAGGCCTCATGACCTCGGGGGCGGTAGCCATCGAAAACACGATCGGTGCCGTATAGAAAGCCAGCAGCTTTCCTTCGTTGCTGTTCGTGGCGACTTTGCACTGAGCTCCCGCTTGATGCTGCAGGGCGCAGAAGGAGACAACGATGACCAGAGCACGACGCATTATTGCTCCAATGGTGATGAACGTTCGAGTGACGGTGATTAAGCTAGGATCCGGGCGGCAAGCCGGCGAGAAAGCTTCGGCAAGCGCAGTTATACGCGGTGTCAGCGTATGCCTGAGCCGGGCGAGCGCGCCGCGTATGTCCGCTGCATGCACTGTGAGTAAAATGCGCGATGTTCCTGGTAAGCGCTCCACCCCTTGTTGACCGCCGTCATCTCTCGGTCATAGGCGAGCAGGAGCGATGTCTTTGCCTGAGTCTGATCGCTTGACCGGTTGGGGGCGCGTGTGGCTAGTGCATACCCCACGTAAAACATGGCGCCGAGCTTATGTTGCTTGCGTAAGTCAGCGACCAGAAGGCCGGCCATTCTGTGATCAAAATGATCATGCGGATTTCGCGCGATATTCGGGTCGCTCGTGTGTATCGTGACCGCGGCCGAATCCCGGTCGACAATCGCGCCAACTGTCGCCATGAGGTCGGCCCAACCGCGGTAGGTGGTGCTCGCGTCGATCGCGCTCATTTCGGAGGTAGGGCTCGCGCGCAATTTCCGGAGACTCCCATTACCGTAGCGCGCAAATCCTTTTCCGTTCCGCTTCCCATCAGGAAGGCGAAAGAAATACGACTCCGTATTGCCGATGACGCACTTTCTCATGGAGTGGTCGTGGATCCGGACCATCGAGCAGGTCAGCGAGTCGGAAACGGGGATGGCGGCAGCAATTCGAGTGGACTGTAGAGCTGCGCGCTCTCGGGTCTGCCAATAGACGGAATCGCGTCCGTCGTCCCCGGCAGTGAGGTACACGAAAACTCCTCGATTGCCTGAACGGAGTCTCTGGGTTAGGACATCGCCCATGAATAGCTGCCAGTCGTCCTGGTGCGCGACTATGGCGAGGTCGACTTGCGGAGATTGATTAGGTAATAGTCTAACATCGCCTGGAGTGGCTACCCTCGGGATCATGACGATCCAGGATAGCCCTGCTCGGCGGATATTTATTTTCAGTCGGCTTTTCACAAGTGGAAACCTAGCCGCCGCACTCTCCGAGCGGAGCTATATAACAAAGCAGGTATGCTCGACCGAGAGCATACCTGCTTTGAGTTAGGTTCTTATTGAATAGCTGGAACCCTACTCGACCTTAACCGCCTCCACCTCGAGGCTGATTTTGATCTCGTTTCCAACTACTACGCCGCCGGTCTCCAGTGCCTGATTCCAGGTAAGACCGAAATCGCGCCGGTCGATCTTGCCGGTGCCGCTGAAGCCGACCCGCTCTCCGCCCCATGGGTCCTTGGTCTTTCCCTCAAACTGCACATCGAGCGTCACCGACCTGGTTACGTCCCGAATAGTCAGGTCGCCCGTGAGTTTGAAGTTCTCTTTGTCACCTTCGATCCGTGTGCTGCGGAAGGTGATCTCCGGGTATACCTCTGCGTTGAGGAAATCAGCTGAGCGAAGATGTTGATCGCGCTGGTCCGTCCGGGTGTCGAGGCTCGCCGACTTGAGCGTCGCTTCGACGGAAGATTTCTTTGGATCCTTTTCGTCTGTGTAGATAGTGCCAATGACATCCCCGATCCGGCCCTTTACAGTCGTAATCATCAGATGCTTTGCTGCAAACTCGACCAAAGTGTGAGTAGGATCGAGTTTCCATTGTGTTTTGGTCCCCGTTGCTGGGGCCGTTGTCGCGGTTGCGGTCATTTTGATTCCTCGGCGATTTTTTCGGTGAGCAAATACCCACTAACTGCTGCTAATGGGGCTGGACTTACTATTGATATGCTAGTATACTTTAGTAAGAAGATTGTGTCAAGCACCCTGTCTTTCCACCCTTTTTACATGACCCGGAACGATTTACCTGCCCCCCTCTGTGCTCGTTTCCACCGAGCCGTCGAGTTAATCGGCGGACGCTGGACGGGTGCGATCATTCAGATCCTGCTTCAGGGAAAATCACGCTACGCGGTGATCAAGGCCGCGATCCCCGACATCACCGATAGGATGTTGTCGGAGCGGCTGCGTTCACTCGAGGCCGAAGAGCTCGTGACGCGAAGAGTTGTTCCGGAAAGCCCTGTGCGCGTCGAGTACGAGCTCACCGAGAAGGGCAGGTCGCTTCAGAGCTCGTTACGCGAGATCGGCGCGTGGGCCGAGCGCTGGATTTCGCTCGAGTCAGAAGAGCCGCCGAAGAAAAATCGTCAAGCTGCCGGCTGACCCTAGGGACCTGAGCAGCACTCTCAGTATGTGGCCTGGTAGTTCAACCGAAAGCCACGCCCCGGCTGTGGGATGAAATCCTTGATCACCGAAAGGTTGTCCCGGTACACGCGGTTGAACACGTTGTCGCAGTGGAGGCTGATGTTGTTTACGAGACGCTGTCGCGTAAGGCGCACACCGACACCGATGTTCATTATCGCGTATCCGGCGGTTGGAGTATCGCCTTCGCCGAGCCGTGTTTGCCTCGCCGCGGCACGCGTTTCAATCATGCCCATGTAGATCGGGTCTTGATACGTGGCCCGCAACAGGCCGCGTAGCGGAGGCGTGAAGGGAAGCGGCACATGCTGCCTTGTGTCTTCCGCGTTCACGTAATCGGCGCCTGCCTTGAGCGCAAAATTCCTGACCGGCTGGACGGTAACGCTCGCGTCAAAGCCAAACAAACGAGCGTCGGTCGCGCCGAATTGACGCACCGGAAAACCCTGAATCGTGTCGCCCCGCAGGAATCCGTAGATGTAGCGACGGATGTTGTTTACGTAGGGCGACAATTCAAAGGACGCGTTTGTAAAGCTCCCCTTGAGCGATGCATCCACTCCCAATCCCGTTTCGGGTCCGAGCCCCGCTGCGCCAATGGTGTACGTCCCGCTTGGGGCATCGAGTCCATTCGCAAATAATTCCTGAACGGTGGGCGCTCGAAATGATCGGGCGAGGCTCAATGATCCCATCAGATCTAGCGCGATCTGCTGGATCGCTCCGAGTGAGGCAGTCAGCGCATTGGAGAGCCGCGATTCGTTGATCGTCCGGAAAAACGGGTCGGTCGACTGCGGATACGGACGCGCTTGGATCTTGTTGTAGTCATACCGCAGGCCCGCCTGCAGGCGAGTGTTCTCGGCCGCTGGATATTCTTCGAACACATATCCCGCAAGCCCGCTCGTGAGCGAGTTCGGGCCAAGGGGTTCATCACCTTCGATCGTGAGATCCTCGATGTTCGTCCACAGTCCCAAGGTGCCCTGGAGTTTCCCGAGCGGCTGATGCTGAAGCTGCAGGACGCCGTTGAACGCCCGCTTATGGAAATGATTGGCCTGAGGATCGGAAACTCCGCTCGCGTCCTGGGTTGTTGGAAATTCCGAGTGGTTGTAGTCGTTGTAGCTTGCGTTGAGTCTGAGTTGTTTTGCGAATGACAGATCGGAGTTGAATAGACTGCGGAATTCGAGGGTGCTTCTACGTTCCGCTATGCGCGACGTAGTCGGAGGCACGTTTGCAAAATCCGGATTCGGGGGCACGCCGGGTATTCCGTAGTTCACTTCGTAGTGCTTGCCGCCGATCCCGAACGTCCCGATGTCGCCCTGATACGCGTAGCCGAGACCCGCTTCGCCGCTATGGTCGAAGGTCTGCGGCATCCGGTCGAGATTGAAGACTGTGCCGGTACCCGGGTCAGTGTAGTTCCCCGAAGGAATCCGGATGTTGCTGGCCCTGACTCCTCCTGCCGACACACGAAAGGCTTGATTGCCGTGACTGTAGAGGCTGTTGACATAGCCTGCACTACCGCCACTCACCGTATTTCCTTCGACTACAGCTGTGCCTGAAATGGGATGATCCGACACGGATGGGACGATGTCGGTCATGACATTCACGAGCCCGCCAATCGTGCTCGGGCCATAGAGAATGGTCGCGGGACCGCGAACCACCTCGATCTGGGAAACACTGATCGCCTCGATCGGAGTCGCATGCGCGGGATCGAACGTCGCCAGATCACCCATCCGAAGGCCGTTTTCGAGAACGAGCACCTCGTTGTCGCCCAGTCCTCGTAGAATCGGACGTGAGGGAGCAGACCCAAGGCTGCGAACCGCGACGCCCGGAAGATCCGAGATCTTTTCCGCGAAGCTCGTCCCCGGACTGTTCTGGAATTCCACCCGTGATTTGGACGCTGTGGATTGATACTGCTCGTCGGAAGTCCGTGCGGTTGGCGAGGCAGAGACCACGACCTCTTTCAGTTGGATCGCCGATTCCCGGAGACTGAACGATACCTGCGTAGTGCCACTCATCACGCTGATGGTGTCAGTAGCCGACGCGTATCCGGTGACACTGACGAAGACTCTGTAAAGCCCTCTAGGAACGTCGGGGAAGGTGAACTCGCCGCGCGCGCCCGTGTGCTCGATACGATCAAGCTCGAGAAGCCGCACGGTCGCGCCAACTATTGGATTGCCGGCGCTCTGCACGGTGCCGGTGACGGTTTGCGCCTGGAGTGTGATCGGCCGCAGGAGTGGCGAGGCTAGCACGGCACAGGCCACGATCAAAAGGCTGCGAATATTCCTGACCTCGGTTGTTCCGTTGCGTACACCAGTGGCTAGGGACGGAATCGAACCGCCGACACGCGGATTTTCAGTCCGCTGCTCTACCAACTGAGCTACCTAGCCGAACGGGCTTTCGCCCGGATTGAACAATTAAAACCTGTCCGTCGCTCTAATCAACGGCTGGAAATAACTACTTCACCGCGGGAGTTTTCCCGTGCGTCGCTGTGATCACCGACTTCACGCCACCGCGGACATTGAAGTCGCCGACAACCCGCATCCACTTCGGCTTGGAGGTCGCCACGAGATCATCCAGAATCCGGTTTACTGCGCGCTCGTAGAAGATCCCGTCGTTTCTGTAGCTCCACAGATAGAGCTTGAGGCTCTTGAGCTCGAGGCATTTCGCCGCCGGGGTGTATGTGATGCGAATCGTCCCGAAGTCGGGTGCGCCTCCCTTGAGCAGCGCCAGCTCTTCCGCATCGCTCTCGATCCCGCCGAGCGGGCAAAGTGATGTGAACTCCGAGCAATCCATGTGGATCTCGTAGTCGCGGCCTGCGTAAGGGTTGTCGAAGGTCTCGAGAAGTTCTGGTCTCGGCATCCTCGAACGATGCACCGATCACTGACGCGGATCAATCCGGCGGAACTCTCCAAGGACCACTACTCAGAGCGGCGCGATCACTCGTCGCGCAGCTTCCGCGACATCTCCTCGAGCAATCGCCTCTCGTCTCTGCTCAGGCTATCGATGCCTTGTTGCGAGATCTTGTCCAGCACTCGATTCACCCGCGCCGCGTATTCCTTCGGCGACTCCTGCTTTGGCACGTGCTGCAGGGGTTTGCTCTCACGCAGCACGACCGCGTTGCTCCGGGCAACCACTTCGTCTACGCCATTCGCCTGGTCGCGCATTGGTGATCGATTTCTCGGCACTGCTCTCGGCATATCCTCTGATTCCTCGGGCGCTGCGGAAACCCATCCTCTCACGCGGGTGAGCCCTCCCAGTGAGGACACCTTGAGGAAAATCCACCCGAACGCCATTCCGCCAACGTGTGCCGTCCAGTCGATTCCAGAGCCGGGAGATAACGCAAAGATGATGTTCATCCCGATCATTGCCGCGATCAGCCAGCGTGATTTCATCGGGATTACGCCGAAGAGGTAGACCTCTTCATCGGGCCAGCGTAGGGCGTAGGCCACGAGAACACCGCTGATCGCACCGGATGCTCCGATTACGGCGGAGTGCTGCGCGAATATCAGATGCGCTATGGCTCCCCCCAATCCGCACCACACATAGAATTGGACGAAGCTGCGGGTGCCCCAGATCTGCTCGAGCCTGGGGCCGAACATCCAGAGCGTGAACATGTTGAACGCGAGGTGGGCGAGCCACGCGTGCACGAACATGTACGTCAGGACTGTCCACCAGGCACTTGGGAATCGTGCTGGATCGAGCGCGAGCGACGAGTAGATGGCATCGCGTCCGAACAGCGTGAGCTGCAGGAAATAGATGCCAATGTTCAGCGCCAGCAGCCACTGAACAGCGCGCGTCATGCGCGGAGACTCCGGTGCCTCGTACAGCTCGCTCATACGGACCTGCTACAAAAGGACTACATCCTAAGACACAGCTGGCGTCGAAGGGTTCCTGGAATACCCTATTCGAGAGCGAGCTTCACTATCCGCTCGCACAGCTCCGGGAAGTCGATTCCCATCGCCGCCGCACCCTGTGGTATCAGACTGAGTTCGGTCATCCCGGGCAACGTGTTCGCCTCGAGACAGTAAAACTCGCCTTCGCTCGTCAGCCTGAAATCTATGCGGGCGCATCCACCCAGCTTAAGAGCCTTGAACGCCGCCAGCGCTTGCTGCTGAACCCGTTCGGTGGCTTCACGCGAGAGCTTCGCCGGGAATTCTTCCGTCGCCATGCCAGGGGTGTATTTGCATTCATAGTCGTAGATCTCGTGCTTCGGGATGATCTCCCCGACCGGGAGCGCGACTTTCCCGAGAACGCCTACGGTCAGCTCCCGGCCCGGTATGAAGCGCTCGATGATGACTTCATCGTCGTACTTGCTTGCTTCCTTGATGGCGGATGCCAGCTCATCCCGCTTCTTCACCACCGATAGCCCAACGGTGGATCCCTCCTTCGACGGCTTTACCACTACCGGCAGTCCCAGCATTCCCTCTACCTGCTCGATCGAGGCGGGTGCCATGAGCCAGTCGGCAGTGTTCACATCCGCCACGCGGAATAGTTTTTTCGAGAGATCCTTGTCCATCGCCAGCGCGCTGGAAAGGTGCCCGCTTCCCGTGTACTTCACGTGCGCCATGTCCAGCAACGCCTGGATCGTCCCGTCCTCGCCCTGCCCTCCATGAAGACCGAGAAAAACTACATCCGCCCGACGTAGCTCTTTCATCGAAGTCAGATTCGGCAGAAACGTTCCTTCGGCGAACTTCGATAGTGACTTGAGGGAAGGAGGCTTGGTGCCGACTTTCCCGGTGCTCAGTTCACGCTCCACCGCTTCGCTGATTACGCCGCGTGCTGGATCGAGAGCGGTGACCTTATGCCCACGACTACGCAGCGCCTTTACGATGCGTATTCCCGACGCGAGCGAGACGTTCCTTTCGGACGATGTCCCGCCCAGGAGTACGGTGATCTTCATTACTATGATTTTCCCTGTTTTTTAGCGGGACATCATGAAGTGCAGCATGTCGGATCGCGTCACGATTCCCTGCACGACCCCATGTTCCTGCACCAGCACCGCGGGATTGGATTTGGAGAGCAGCTTGACCACGCTGTCCACCGGCTGATCCGACGCTACCATCGGGAATGGCGAATCCATTATCTCGCTGACGGTAGTGTCCAGCAGTTTCGGATTCTCGAGACTCTTTTGCGAGAGCGACCAGTCGCTTACGGAACCGATGCAATTGGCGCCATCCATGACCGGAAGCTGTGACACGTCGTGCAGGCTCATGAGGCCAATCGCCTGACGGACGGTAGCGCCAGGCGCCACGCTCACGACCGTTGGCGCTGTTCCGTTCTTCCTTCCCAGTACTGTATGCAGAGCGACTCTTGGTGCATCGAGCATCTGGTTCTCGCGCATCCACTCGTCGCTGTAAACCTTTGACAGATAGCGCTCGCCTGTATCGCAAAGAACGGCCACAACCATCGCCTTGGGGTCATCGAGCTCGCGCGCAATCTTGAGCGCGACCGAAGTGATCAGCCCGGACGATCCGCCGACAAAAAGACCTTCTTCGCGCGTGAGTCTTCGCGCCATGGCGAATGCTTCCTTGTCGCTGACCGTGTAGTACTCGTCGATCAAACTCATGTCGAGCGTGCCGGGAAGCTTGTCTTGTCCGATTCCCTCGACTTTATAGGGCGTTCCCTCGACCTTGTTCTTTCCTTTGCTCCGCCAGTACTCCGCCAGTATCGAGCCCGCCGGGTCACCAGCAATGATCTTAACCTTCTTGTTCCGCTCCTTAAGGTAGCGACCAGCGCCAGTGATGGTGCCGCCCGTTCCAGCGGCGGCGACGAAGTGCGTGATCTTGCCCTCCGTCTGTTCCCACAATTCAGGACCAGTCGTGGCGTAATGCGCTTCAGGATTCGCGTCGTTATAGAACTGGTCAGCCAGGATGGCGTTTGGCGTTTCCGCGGCGATCCGTTTCGCCATCATCACGTAGTTGTCCGGGTGGTCCGGTGGCACAGCTGTGGGCGTGACGATTACCTCGGCTCCGAATGCCTTCAGCAGACGAACTTTTTCCTGCGACATTTTGTCGGGCATCGTGAAGACGCACTTGTAGCCGCGCAAAGCGGCGGCGATTGCCAGACCGATGCCCGTATTGCCGCTCGTGCCTTCGACGATCGTTCCGCCGGGCTTGAGCCGTCCTTCCTTTTCTGCACGCTCGATGATGGGTAATCCGATTCGATCTTTGACTGACCCGCCGGGATTGAAGAATTCCGCCTTCGCGTAGATCGGGGTACGGATGCCCCGCGTTACGTGATTGAGCCTGATCAGCGGCGTCCATCCAACCGTTTCGAGGACATTGTCGTAGGGTTTACGGTTTCGCTCGTGCTTCATCTAGCGGGTGGCTTTGCGTTTCGCCGCCGTGCTGCTGGCGGAATTTGAGTCACGCTTGATGATCGAATCGCCCGAGAGAGGCGGCGCGTCCGGGTGCCTGAAGAACACTGGAAGAAGAATCGACACCGGTACCGGCTGACTTCGAGTCTTCGCCGGCTCGAACTTCAGGTCGCGGGAGCCTTTCATCGCGGCGGAGTCGAGCGCGCTGAATCCCGAAGTTTCCGCGACACGGGTCGAGTCGGGAACGATCGCGCCGTTGCTGTCGATGTAGATGCGCAACGTGACGTTGCCCTGGACCTTTTGCGCGTAGAGCGCCGGCGGATATCGGAACGGCAGCTCCTTGTTGAGCATTACCGGAGGAACGTCCGGTTGTCTTCCAACCGTTTGAAAAGTCAGCCCAGATCCCTCTCCTTTCTTGCACCCTCCGATGGCCATTAGCAGGAGAAGCGCGAAATAGCTTCTTGCGAGTCTCGCCCTCATCCTTGGACTTTCCCCTTTTCCTGCTTCGCTTCTTCGACAAGGCGTGCCAGCATTTCAAGAGCTTGCATCGGTGTCATGGAGTTTGGTTCCATTTTTCTCAATTGTTGAATGACGGGATGCGTCATTAACCCGAATAGAGCCAATTGATCATCCGCATTGTCGAGTGGTGCTCTCGAGGTGCGTCCTGATCGAGGCACGATCTGTTCCGCTTCGAGCAGTCTAAGCAGCTCCCTTGCCCGCATTAGTACGGTTGATGGCAGCCCTGCCAGTCTTCCGACTTCGATTCCGTACGAGCGGTCCGCCCCGCCGGGCTGAAGGCGATGCAGAAACAGAACTTCATCGCCGACTTCTCGCACCTGCACGTTATAGTTACGAACTGCTACTAAAGTATCGGCCAGCTGCGTGAGCTCATGATAATGGGTGGCGAAGACAGTCTTGCAGCCTACTGCGTCGTGCAAATGCTCGCTCACCGACCAGGCGATCGAGATTCCGTCATACGTAGAGGTGCCTCGGCCAATCTCGTCCAGCAGCACCAGGCTCCGCTTCGTAGCCGTGTGGAGAATGGCGCTCGTCTCCGACATCTCCACCATGAAGGTCGACTGGCCGCGAACCAGATTGTCACTCGCGCCGACGCGCGTGAACAGGCGATCAACGACTCCGATCCTCGCCCTTGAGGCCGGCACGAAGCTGCCTGTCTGCGCCATGAGCACGATCAAGCCGATCTGACGCAGAATCGTCGACTTGCCAGCCATGTTGGGGCCGGTAAGGATGATCATCCGGGCATCTTCGCTCAGGACGACGTCGTTCGGAATGAATTTCTCGCGCGGCATCATGCGTTCGACTACTGGATGACGCCCCGCCGTGATTTCGAGCGAGAAATCATCCGTCAGCTCCGGTCGCACGTAACCCTCTCTCTGCGCAACCTCGGCCAACGAGGCGAGCACGTCGAGCTCCGCGATGATTCTTGCTGCCGACTGCAGGCGCGATATCTCCCTTGCTATGCGTGAGCGTAGCGCCTCAAAAAGCTCTCGCTCGCGAACTTCCACCCGTTCGGCGGCGGTCAGCACTCGCTCCTCGTATTCCTTGAGCGAGGGCGTCACATATCGCTCCGCTCCAGCGAGCGTCTGTCGCCGCTGGTAATCGCTCGGAACGAGATGAGAATTGCTGTGGCTCACCTCGATGAAGTAGCCGAACACTTTGTTGTATCCGACCTTGAGCGAGCTTATTCCTGTACGCGCCCGCTCCTCAGCCTGAATCCTGGCGATGCCATCCTTGCCGCCATCCCGAAGCGCCCTCGATTCGTCCAGAGCGCTGTCTACTCCATCGCGAATGCTCGGCTCTTCTCCGATGGCGGTGGGAGGCCTGTCGACCAGAGTGCGCAAAAGCTCTTCGCAGAGATCGCCGCAGGTGTCCCACAGCGCAGCGTACTTGTCGAATGCGGGCTCTCCCTTATGCGCAGCCAGCGAACGAGCGCGCCCCAGCGCTGATTCCAGCAACGGCAATCGCGCCATCGAATCGCCGAGCGCGCGCAGTTCCCTCGGAGAAACACGTCCGGCAGCGGTTTTTCCAGCCAATCGCTCCACATCGCGTACGCCGTCGAGAGCCTCTCTCATCGCGCTGCGAAGGAGCGTGTCGCTCAATACATCGACCGCCCCGAGCCGTGCATTGATGAGGTTGCGATCGATGAGAGGCGCGAGCAGCCATTGTCGCAGCAGGCGCGCTCCCATCGGCGTGAGAGTGCGGTCGAGAACCCCAAGCAGTGTGCCCGAAACCTCACCGCCTCGCATCGATTCGACGAGCTCGAGATTCCTCCTCGTCATCTCGTCGAGCGGAAGGCTGCCGCCTGGTCGTTCGATCTTCGGCCGAGCGAGATGTGGCGTACCGGCCGGCTGAAGCTCATCCAGATATCGCAGCAGGCCGCCCGCGGCTCCGACACTGGCTCGATCAGCTGCTTCGATCCCGAAAGCTTCCAGTGAGCTTACGCGAAAGCGATCCGCAAGCTGATCGCGGCCAAGATCGGGGTCGAACTCCCAGCTTTCCCGCTCCGTGACCATCGGCCCTTCTTCGCCAGGCGGGCCCTTCAGCGTGTGAACGAGGTTCGAGTCCCGAGCCACGATCACTTCACGCGGGCTGAATCTCGACAACGCCGACTCCAGGTCGGATGCTTGCGACGCCGCTAGCCTGAGCTCGCCCGTTGAGAGGTCCACCGCGGCGATCCCTACCAGGTCGCCATCACGATTCAGGGCACACAGATAATTGTTACGCGTTCCGTCCAGCAAATCGTCGGAAAAGGCGGCACCCGGTGTGATGGTCTCCACGACTTCCCGCTTCACGATGCCTTTGGCCAGTTTGGGATCCTCGGTCTGTTCACAGATTGAGACTCTGAACCCCTGCTGGATCAGCCGGCGAAGGTATTCGCCCGCGGCTTTGACGGGGACCCCGGCAAGCGGAACCTCGCTCGCGCCTCCATTGTTCCTCGATGTGAGGGTGAGGCCAAGTGTTCTCGAGGCAACTTCGGCATCCTCGTAGAACATTTCGTAGAACTCGCCCATCCGGAAGAATAGAATCGCGTCCTTATGCCGGGACTTTATCTCCCGGTACTGCTGCATCAGAGGAGTTGATGCAGTGGTGCTCACTTTTCGGGTACCCGCAGTACGAACCCGCTCATATGCTTCGCTTTGATTTTCGCCAGCGCTTGCTCCGCATCTCTGGCAGTGGAGTATCGTCCTATCCTCACTCGGAATGGGGCGGTGTCTCCGTCCACCCGTGCCGCGTAGCCTCGTTTGACGAGACTCGAAGCGAGGTTTGACGCGTCAGGCTTATGGTTGTATGCCGCTACCTGGACCGAGTACTTGCTCCCAGGCGGAGTTGCTGTAGTGGTCTTGGAGACAATGGGAGGCTTCGGGACAGTTGGGGCGGAAGCAGAAGTCACCTCCGTTTTCGCTGGCGGCACTGGTGATGCTGGTAGTGCCGGTGAGGCTGACTTAGGCGCGACGGTGTCGACTGGCTTGACGTCCTTGGCTGCACTACCGCCCGTATTCGTGGGAGTCGAGGATGCAGTCGCTCTAACTGCCGGGGTTGGTGCCGGCGCGTCTACGGATGGTGGTTTTGCGGACGCGACAGACGCTGCAGGCGATGGACAGCGCTGACCCTGATACTGAATCTGATTTCGCAATTCAATTTCATCCGCGGCGGCTTTTGACAGCGCGTTTGCGTTCGCCGCGCAGGCATTAGGAATGTCGTTCTTCTCGAAGAGCACCCGCGCTGTCCAGTAGCTCGCTCTAGCCAGGGACTTGCTGCGCGGGTAATCGCGAGGGATGCGCTGCAGATGACTCAGCGCGGCGTCCCTGTCGCCTCGTGCCAGCTCGAGCTGCGCAAGACGCAGCAAGGCATCTTCGGCCTGAGGTGCCAGCGGGTAGTCCACCACGAGGTGTTTGTAATCACTTTCGGCATCCGCCGCGTTCGACGCGAGCGTTGCTCTCCAGAACAGTGCCTCGGGGTATAGCCGTGCACTGGGTTGTGTGGCGGCCAGTACGGAGTCAATCAACGCCCTCCCGGCGACGCCATTTCCATCGCTCACGAGTGCCTGAGCTCTTACAAAGACCGGGTCAGTCGGGCGCGTACTGGTCTGCGCGACTGCCATCGTAGCGAAGGAAGATGCAAATGCACCGGCAACAAATACCCATCTAAACATCTCACCACTCTCCTATTGGCTCACGCGGCAGCGCTTCTCTCGTCGGCTGCGCACAGGCTGAGTACTACCGTAGCCAGCAATTGTTCGTCGGAAGAGACTCTGCTCTCCTTTAGAGCGATGTCCGCCTCGAGCAGTGCATCGAGGGCATGATCGAGCGCTTCGCGGCTCCAGCGCTCCGCGGAACGTGCCCATATCGCTGTCGCCGATCCCCATGGGCGTCCCGTATAGGCGCCGGTTTCTCTAAGAAGATCGAAGTATTCCTGCGAGAGGCGGGCTCTCGACAGTCCCTCATCCAGCCTTGCCCGCCCCCATGAGATAGCCAGCATTTGCGTCGTCAATGACATGACGATTGAGACGCCGGTCGTTTTCGGTTGGGCGAGAACATGCGGGACGAGCTCGAGGGCGCGTGCGACATCGCGATCGGCGATCGCGTCGAGGAGATCAGCCTGCGTTTCGCCGCGTCTGACGCCAACAACCGCAGATACGGCGTCTTCGCCGACTTCTTCATCCTTCCCTTCCACGTAGCTCGCGAGTTTATCGAGCTCTCCGGCCAGCTGGTGCAAATCGCTGCCGACTGCTGCTTGAAGGAGCTCAATCGCGGGCGGGCTTATTCTGATCTTTAATTCCGTGGTTGCGTGATGCGCGATCCATTTGGGGATTCTGTCACCGGTCAGCGGATCGAATTGCAGCTGGGTGGTCAGGACAGATAGCGCTGAATCTACCTTGGATCCAGCGGCCAATGTCAGAATGAGCAGCAGGTCCGGGGCAGGGCGCTGCAGATACCCGTCGAGCACCTTTCGGGCGTCTTTCCTGAGCACGCCGGTGTCGCGGACGACTATTATCCTGCGCTCTGCCATCATCGGTGGCGTTGAGAGCAGAACGCTTAACGTCTCAGCGTCGAGATCTGCAGCTCTTCTGACGTCGAGGTTGAAGTCGCGGGAGCCTGGATCCAGGGCAGCCTCGATAAGCTGCCGTACAGCATCGTCCTTTTGATAGTCGTCGTCCCCCAGGATGTAATAAGCGCCGTCGAAAGAGCGGCGCTTGATGGCATCTCGTAACGTCTTGAGAGAGGATGCTGACATCCTCGAAATATACGGCGGCTCTAAGGGGCTGCCGATGCCGGTTTGAGCGTTAGTGCGTGTAGTTCGCCAGTTCGAGCTTGGAGTGCGCGAATCGAACCGGAACCTGTTCGGCGAAAAGGGCTGCGGGCCAGATTGTGAGCCCTGCGGAGACGGATGTGACGATCGCCGGCGTTGAAGTGGTAATGGGGGTGAGCTCAGGCTCTGGTAGGCTGGCAACGACGGGTGGCATCACGAGGTCGCGGGGGGAGTCTGACCGATAGAGGGTAGTGGCGATGTACCCCAGCATCGCCGCGCTCGCCAAGGTCGCTGCAATCGCTCCACGCCTCAAATTGCGCTGCGTAATAGCGAGGTGATCCTCGCGCTGGCACTCCCGCCGGAGGCGCGCTTCGAGTCGCTGCGAAAAGTCCGCCGATGGCTCTATTAAGGGGAGATTCCGGAAGATGAGAAGCGCACGACGAACCTTTGCATCGTGCTTCGCGCAGCTCTCGCATTCAGCAATGTGCCGCTGCATGCGAACCAGCTCGATACCCGCGAGAGTATCGTCTACAAACGCGACGTGCTTATCACAAAACTCGCGACAATCCATGGAGATAGGTTGAGGGTTCGGTAACAGGTACCCATCAGCGGGGTGCCTGTTCCCGAACCGTCGAACCTAATCTACATATGGGGCAATGATTTCCGCGAACGAGTTTCTTGCCCTATTCAGCCGCGATTTCACCGTGCCGAGGTTGCAATCGGTGATCTCGGCGATCTCTTCGTAAGACTTGCCCTCGAGCTCCCGCAGAATGAACACATTCCGATGGTGCTCGGGCAGCTTCGCGACGCTCTCCTCGACGATCTCCCTCAGGTGGCGCTTCCGGTACATGTCGTCCGGGCGTGAGGTGGGGTCCTCGAACTGGAGTGGACGATCCTCATCCTGGAAGTTCTTCTGCACGGTCTGGAAGAGCACCAGCGGATTGCGTGATCTGTTGCGAAGCTCGTTCTTGGCGAGGTTCGACGCGATGGTGTAGACCCAGGTCGAGAACTTCTTCGAGCGGTCAAAACGGTGCAGATGGCGGTAAACACGAATGAATACTTCCTGCACCAGATCTTCCGCCTTCTCGCGATCCCCAATGGTGCGATAGACGAAGTTCAGGAGTCGGGTTTGATAACGGGTAACGAGCTCGGAGAAAGCACGCTCTTCCCCGCCCAGGAATGCAGTCACGACGGCTGAGTCATCCATCGCCTGCAATCGTTCCCTGACGGTCGCGCCTTCAACGGCAACCATTTGCTTACGGACGATGTCAGCCATTCTTCTCTCCTCTTGTAAGAGACTCTCACGTCGCATGATCGTGCACATCTCTGCTGGAACTTTTTCCCATACCATCTATTGCACGGGGCATGCCGAGTAGTCCTTACCACTAACTCTATGTCAATTAAGGACTTATGACGGTGGACTCAAGCCTGAGCTTGTCCACATTCTGCGAAGTCTGTCCTATTTACATGACATGTCAGCGTCTCTTTATTGATTAGACGCCAATTTGGCCCGACGGGTTAAGGCCCCGCGCGAAATCCCGCGGCGAACAACAGACCGAGAGCCGTCTTCGAGTCTTGGATCTCGCCAGCCTGGATCATCTGCAAAGCTCGCGAGAGTGGCATTGGTTGCAGTTCGAGAAATTCATCCGCTTCATGCTTAGTCTCTCCGGACGTCAGCCCGGTTGCCATAAAGAGATGAATTTTTTCATCAGTGAATCCAGGAGTCGTATATATCGTGAACAGCTCATCCATACGTTCCGCTGAACACCCGGTCTCCTCCTTCAACTCCCGCAGGGCGCAAGCGCGGGGATCTTCCCCGGGATTCAGCCGCCCCGCTGGAATCTCATATAGGTAACCTTCAGCCGCGTACCGATACTGCCGGATCATGAGAACCTGGGGATCCTCGCTGGCGGGATCGCTGAGAAAGGGGACCACCGCGCTTGCACCCGGATGACGCACCATCTCGATCTCACCAACCGAGCCATCGGGAAAGCGAACGGTGTCTACGTCGAGCGAGATGACCTTGCCTGTGTAAACGCGACGGGATTTTATCCGTCCGGGACGGTTTTCTTCGCTGGCTTTCACTCTCAGGCGCTGTGAACGATCACTTCACCAAGACTGTGGTCGGCCAGAGAACCGCGAACAGTCGCAGCGTCGCCGACTATCACCGTCTGCAACAGTTCTGGATGAAGGTGTGTTTTCGCTGCCTTGAGAACCGCGTCGTCCGAGACATTGTGAATATTCATCCGATACGAAGCGTAGTAGTCCGGAGGCAGGTCGTAGATCGCCAGGGTAGCGAGCGCAGAGGCAATGGCCGCGGTCGTCTCGTAGCGAATCGGGAAAACTCCTTCGAGATAATCCCGGGCTAGCGACAGCTCCTCTGCGGAGATCTTCTCGCCACGAATCCTGTCGATCTCCATCAGGATTTCATGAAGCGCGGGCGCTGTTACTTCGCTTTCCACGGCTGTAGAGACCACAAACGGGCCCGGCCCCCGCCGCCAGTCATAGAATGACGATGCCCCATAGGTATAGCCGTGTGCTTCCCGGAGATTGAGATTGATTCGTGAGCCAAAAAGGCCGCCGAGGACCGCGTTCATCACCACCGTCGGGAAGAAGTCCGGGTGCTTTCTTGGCAATCCAACGTGTCCCACGCGCAGCTCTGACTGTGGGGCGTCCGGCTTGTTCACGATGTGGGTGCTCTTCCGGTTCCTGCGCGCTTTCCCTGATAGCGTTTGATTCCGGGAAGACCCGCTCGGCCACTTCCGAAACGCTTCATCGACCAGTTTTTTAGCGTTTTCCGACGAGATATCCCCGGCAACTATTACTGTCGTGGCTCCCGAGTTGTAGTTCGAGCGGTAGAACTCCTCCACATCACGGCGCGTTAGCGAGCTCACGCTTTCGGTGCTTCCTTCGTCCGGCCTCGAGTAGCGCGATTCATCGTCGTAGAGAAACTCCGAGAACTTTTCATCCGCCAGTCCGCGTGGCTCTGTTTCCAACTGGAGAATCTCCGCAAGTCGTTCAGCCTTGAGCCGCTCGATTTCCCGCTCCGGAAAAACGGGGCTGTTAATTGCTTCGCCAAGCAGCTTGGTTGCTTCCTCCACCTTATCGGAAAGCACGGTGATTTTCAGGAAGGCGCTATCCCAGTCGGCTCCAGACTCGAGTGATGTGCCGAGCTGTTCAAACCTCTCGGCAAGCTCGGCTCCGTCAAATTGGGTTGTTCCCTCGAGCAACGCGGCCGCGGTGAGAGCAGCGACTCCTTCCTTGCCGCGGGGCTCACTCGTCGAGCCTGCATTGACCAGGACGAGCACGGTTACAAGCGGGAGCTTGGCGACCGGCGCTGTGATCAGCCTGATCCCTGCTGGGAGCGACTCGTCCTTGAATTGAGGAAATCGGTAGCTACGCGTCGGTCCTGGCTTTGGACGAAGAGATGCAACCATTATCCAGTGCCGGCGGCGGCGAGAACACGTTCCGATTCAACTCCTTCCCTCGGCACATAGATGAGATTGGCTCTGTTGTTCTCCCCGAAGCGCTCCGAGATGATCTCGTTTACTTGTTCGGCAGTGACCGCACGGTATCGATCGGCCTGCTCATTGATCAAGCCCGGTTCCCCGTAATAAGTCGCGAACATCGAAAGTCGGTCCGCTCGCTCGCCAGCCGACTGCAGTGACGCCGTAAGGTCAGTCTCGATCAATGAAGTCGCCCTTCGCACCTCCATCTCTGCGACCCCGTCACGATAAAGGTGGTCAATCTCGCGCTCTACCTCTTCTTCGAGCTGGGTAGCGCTGGTTTCTGGGCGTGCCGTGACATCGACGACCAGCAGGTCGGCGCCTTTTGCCAGGTCAAAGGTGAACGCCGAGGCATCCGCTGCCACCTGACGCTCGCGAACCAGAGCACGGTGTAATCGGCTGCCGCGTCTTAGGCCCAGAATTGCTGACGCGACGCTGGCGGCGTAATACGCCTCGCTTCCGAATGCCGGCGAGCGGAAAGCCATGAACAGCCGGGGAAGACTGACGCTATCGTAGACCAGCTCCCTTAGTCGCTTTCCGAATACTGGCGGGAGATCCATTGGCAGCAGCGGCGGTCTTGCCTTCCCTCGGGGGATCGGACCGAAGTACTCGTTAACCATGTTGCGAGCTTCTGCTGATTCGAAATCACCGGCAATTGAGAGGACAGCATTGTCAGGCGTGTAGTACGTCGCGAAGAACTGTGCAATGTCATCCAGCGACGCTGCCGAGAGATCATCCATCGATCCGATGAGCGAGTGCTGAAATGGATGCGACAGGGGAAAGACGAGCTCCTGCATTTTTTCGAGGAACGTGCCATATGGCTGGTTGTCCACGGACCAACGTCGCTCATTCTTGACTACATCACGCTGGGTATCGAGCTTCGCCTGCGTCATCGCCGGCAGCAGCTCGCCCATCCGGTCCGCTTCCAGCCACAGTGCGAGTCCAAGCTCATTGGAAGGAACTGTCTCGAAGTAGTTCGTTCGCTCCAGCCAGGTCGATCCGTTCAGCGTGCCCCCTGCCCGCTGAATCAGCTCGAAGTGTTCATTCGATCCCACATGCGCGGAACCCTGAAAGAGCATGTGTTCGAACAAGTGCGCGAAGCCAGTCCGGCCGATTTTCTCATTGGCGGATCCCACGTGGTACCAGAGGTTCACGGCCACGATCGGGGCGGTGTGATCCTCGGACAGTGTGACTAGCAGCCCGTTCTCGAGACGAGAGGTTTCTACCGGAATTCGCATTGTCGTAAATTGCCCGCCATGCAAACCTACTGGAACCCCCTTAGCGCTCTCATGTGATTGCCGCCCTCCTTGTGCTCGCGTTGTTGCTCGGCTTGGTGGCTCTTCTTTGGCAATCCCAGGAGAGGATTCTCTTTCAGCCACCGCGTTTTCACGAAGACCCGGTCGAGACCGGTCGCGCGAGCTACCGCGCTTCGGACGGTCAGCTTCTCTCGAGTTTCATCGTCGGTGATCCACAGACTGCATCCGGCGTCCTTCTCTGCTTTCACGGAAACGCCGACCTGGCAATGTGGCAGCTGGAATGGGCACGTTCCGTGGAAATGCGCTCCGGATTCGCCGTCATGCTGGCTGAATATCGCGGTTATATGTCCCTCGGAGGGACGCCCACCTACCTCACCACGAAGCTCGATGCTCTTGCGGCATACGATTATCTGAAATCGGCGTTCGGCATCGATGGGACCCGGATGGCTTACTTCGGCCACTCGCTCGGTAGCGCCATAGCGGTTGAACTGGCCGAGGTTCATCGTCCTCGAGCGCTACTGCTCCAGTCTCCTTTCTCCTCTGCGCGCGCGATGGCCAGGCTGATCGTGACACCTCCGATTGCGGTCATCTGGCGGGCTATTTCCCGGATTCACTTCGACACGACGCGCGTCGTATCACGCCTCGATGTTCCGGTTTCCGTATCACACGGCAAGCACGATCGCATCGTTCCCTTCAGAATGGGACTCGAGGTGTACGGTGCCGCCAGGAGGAAAGGTGAGCTGCTGATAGTGGAGAAGGCGGGCCACAGCGACGTCGCCGAAGTTGCCGGAGAGGAATACTGGAAATGGATTGCCACAGCCCTGGAGGTGCCAGGCTGAGACCGATTTGCGCAAAAAGAAAGGAGGCCGGCCCGTCTGCGGACCAAGCCTCCTCTCGATTCAATCCCGGGAAAATCCTATTTATTGGATCGGTAGTCCCGACATGTCCCGGATCGAGATCGGTCCGACATTGACCGATCTTAGCCCCTGCTCGACTGACTTTCGGTCTCCGACGATTACGATCGCAAGGGAGCCCGGATTGACGTACTGCTGCGCGACACGATTGACGTCTGCCTGGGTTACTCCCTCGATGCTCTGCACGTAGCTGTTGTAGTAGTCAAGGGGTAGGCCATAGAGAGCAACGGGGACCAGCGCAGCGGCAATTTGTTGCGTGGTCTCGAAATTTCCCGGAAGCTGAAGCTGCAGGTATCGCTTCGCCCGAGACAGTTCATCTGTAGGAACGGACTGACGGATCCCTTTGAGCTCTTTCATGAACTCGAGCAGTGCTGAATCCGTCTTTGCAGCCACAATTTCAGCGGAGGCGGTAAATGGACCAGCCGCCCGTCTCATGTCGAACCGCGAGCCCGCGCCGTAGGTGTAGCCGCGAGTCTCCCGCAGATTCTGATTCAACCTGCTGCTGAACGATCCACCAAGAATCGTGTTCATCACGGTGAGCGCGAAATAATCCTTTGTCGAGCGGGGAACACCAACGCCGCCGATCCGGAATGAGGACTGGGCTGCCCCTGGCTTGTCGACGAGATATATCGTGGTCGTAGTCGGTTTTGGCGGTTCGCCGTATGTAAGCTGAGGAACTTCGCCTCGCTGCCAGCCGCCGAGAAGCTCATTCACCTTCTTTTCAACTTGGCCGGGGTTTACATCACCGACGATGATCAGTGTCGCATTGTTTGGCTTGAAGTTGGTTTGGTAATACGATTGAAGATCCGCCGTCGTCAGAGACTTCACCGAACTTTCAGTTCCTATCGACGCCAAGCCATACGGATGCGTATTCCCGTAGACAATCGCAGGAAACACGAGGTTCGCGATCGCTGGCCCCTGGTCCCTGATTTGTAGTAGCTCTGTCAGGCGATTCTTTCTCAGCCGCTCGAACTCGTTCGCCGGGAAAGACGGATGGAGTGCCACATCCGCGAACAGCGCGAGAGCACTGTCCAACTGCGCCGTTGGAGT
>Ga0209118_1000522_pt1 | contig 20912 bp, 21 predicted proteins | sample BlaSpr_A8_Ref_M1_FD_187988 | JGI IMG/M metagenome (GOLD analysis project Ga0209118, IMG submission 187988) | Forest soil microbial communities from Thunder Bay, Ontario, Canada - Black Spruce, Ontario site 2_A8_Ref_M1 (SPAdes) (version 2) | ecosystem: Environmental > Terrestrial > Soil > Boreal...
TGCGAGCGGGTTGCGCAGTTCGTGAGCCAACATCGCCAGGAACTCGTCTTTTCTACGGTCTGCGCTGCGTAAGGCGTCTTCGGCGGCGCGCAGCGCGCCCAGCTGATCGCGGATCTCGTACTGCCGACGTCTCCCACGAATGGCCGCATGTAAGGCGCTCACCAGCGTTCGCGCGGACGTGGGCCGATCCAATAGAGTGACATTTGTGAGCGAAGCCAATAACTTAGTCGTCGCCGGCGATTGACGATCTGCGCGACTCAATAGAATGACAGGGACGTCCGACCATGGCGGCTGCTGCGACAGGGCTTCCACCACTGGGGCCGCGCCGCGCTCCATCGCCACGACGTCCGTCATGAGGATCGCCCCGACGCCGTTTCCGATCTGCGCGGCTAACGCGCTGGAATCCTCACACACACGACATGTGAGTTGCGCGCGCTCGACAATCGCCGACGTTGTTTTCCCGTCGCGCCGTGTCAGCGGCAGAAGCAACACGCGATAGTCGTTATTGCCTACGGCCTCCATGGGTCGAGCGACGCTATTCAGCGGTTTTCTCCCGGGTCATTGCCTCGCAAGTCTCTACCGGGTCGCCGGTCAGCACCCCGCGCAGCTTAAGAAGAGGCTCGCTTAAATGAATTCCATTTTCGTCGAACCACAATTCCCGGATAGACTCTTCATGAGCGCCGGTCCGCTTCTTGAGTACTGAAATTGCCTTTCTAATCGTCCCCACATGCTCGAAATAGCGCAGGATGACGACGCAATCAGCAAGGTAACTCGCATCAACCGGGGAAACCATCTGAGTCCCAATCATGCCGCGTTGCGCGACGACCATAAACGTCGCGACACCACGATTGTTCAGATAGGACAAAAGCTCGTGCAGCTGGGAGGTGAGGTAATTGCTTTGGGGCATCGTATTCAGGTAACCGTTCAAGCTGTCGATGATGACGACGCGCGCCTCGTCTTGCTCCACGGATTCCCTAACGATACACGCAAACTCTCCCGGCGAGATTTGGACGGGATCGACTTTTCGTATCATGACTTGCCCGGCTGCGGTCCCCTCAGCGAACCGTATATTCAGGCCCTCCGCTCGGGCCATCAGCGCTCCTTTTGTCTCATCGAAGATAAAGGCGACTGCGTGATCGCCACGAGCGGCCGCAGCGGCGGCGTACTGCAGCGCGATCGTGGATTTGCCGCAGCCGGGCGGGCCCACGAGAAGCGTGGCCGTGCCGCGATCAATGCCTCCTCCCATTAGAGTATCCAGTGCCCCGACACCGCTGGGAATCAGGGCACGCGTGAAATCAACCGTATGCTGCGAAGCGACTAAGCGCGGAAAGACCACCATTCCACCGCGGCGAATCACATAGTCGTGGTGTCCACTGGCAAAATCGCTACCACGCAACTTCAGCACCTGAATTTCGCGCCGTACTTGTCCGTACGGAGGAGCCGTGGAGTCAAGAGAGATAACCCCGTGAGCGATGCTATGTAGCTGCGGATCCGGTCCCTCGGCTGTGCGGTCGTCCACCAACAACACCGTACATTCGCGTCCGACAAAAGACTGCTTCAGCGCGAGAATTTGACGCCGATAGCGCAGCGAGCTCTGCGCGAGAAGCCGCATTTCCGATAAAGAGTCAAACACCATTCGGCTTGGCTTCACTCGCTCCATTGCCTCGAGAACTTTTTGGATCGTTTCCGTGAGTTCGACCTCGGAGGGATATAGCATGGTGAGATCACCCTCAGCGCTCAGCTCATCCGCGTCGGCGATCAGCTCGAGGACCTCGATGCCGTCCAGGGACCAGCCATGCGAAAGCGCGCCGGAAGCCAGCTCTTCACGAGTCTCGGTTAGCGTGACGTATAGACAACGTTCGCCTGAACGCACGCCTTCCAATAAGAACTGAAGCGCTAGGGTCGTCTTCCCGGCGCCAGGATTTCCATCGATGAGATACAAGCGCCCCGGAATGAGGCCGCTGCCGATGATGAGATCAAGTCCGGCAATGCCGGTTTTCGATCGATCCATGGATGTTTACTCTTCATTCCAGAGGCGACAAGGAAGGACGCTGGTCACCCCCTATGAGCTCTCCCCTCTCGACAGGTGAGCGACGGATCGGGATTTACTTCTCCGCAACGATCAGTGGGGAACCTCCGACTCAGCCTGAAGCCTTTCCCTTACCCTTCACGGCCGCTTAAGTACCCACTGATTGTTGTGCAAAGTGCTCATGTAGGCCGCTCCCTTTTTTAAACCGTAGACGATAGGGCATCCCGCAATTCCCGTAATGTTGCGGCCAGAGCCATTTGCTGTAGGACACGGCCGACTTGAGGCGGCCTGACCATAGATGAGTTACCCGCACGCGGCTGCGTCGGAGTGATCTCACTCAAATACCGGCCAACGCCTGATATCGCCAGGTGCGTGGATCTGCAAACCTACCCTGCACACACTCTCACCCTTTGGGAGATTCAAGATGCTTCGTCATCGAACTTCGGCTCTGGTTGCCTTAATGGCATTCAGCGCAACAACCTTAGCGTTAGCACAAACGACGCCCCCGGCAAATTCGAGCACATCCCCGACGACTAGTCCTTCATCGCCAAATCCAAACGGCGACGAGAGCAACAGTGCGCCAGATACCCAGGGTGCGCCGGCTGCGTCAGCCGATAAAACTGCTCAGGATCCGAAAATGAAGGCTTGCATGAAAGCGGAAAAAGCAAAGAACTCTGGGCTCGATGACAACCAACTGAAGCAGAAATGCATGTTGCAGATTGCCAGCCATCAAGGTCATTGAGAACTGGCAAGCGGTGCCTACCTCGTGGATTCGCCTCGCGGGTCCGGCATGCCGGGCTCGCCAGGCAGCAGCGAACTCCGCTGGTGTTCGGTACTTGAGCGCACCCGAACGCGCGCGTGACATAGTGACCCGAGTTCCCGTGGTCCGACGACGATGTCAACCGCCTCCTTGGTGAAATCATCGACGATCGTCAGGCACTTCAGCCGCCGGCCGGATCACATTTAGCCCCTAGCGCCTGCTTTCCTGTTCGGACCGCTACCGACCTCCGCGTCATCCTCGCGTGGCGAATCCATTTCTGACGTTAACTCTTCCTTCCGCTCTACCATCTGTGCGCCAAGTGTCACGGTGTCTACTTTCGCCTTCTTGGCTTTGGGAAACATATCGCCTTCTTCTTCCCTAACGTGGTGATCGATTTGCTCGCCGAGAACGGTCACCTTCGCATCGTAGAGATCATCATTGGCTTCCACGCCTTCGAGTTGAGCGATGAGCTCCTTCGCGCCCGCGTGTTCGACCAGCGCCTCGTCCATTAGATCTGCTTCGTCTATAGCTTCGCGGACAGCGGGATAGAAGATCTCCTCTTCGATTTCCGCGTGAACTTTGAGTTCGGTGCAAATTTGCCGCACGATCTCAGCCTTCTCATCATCTGACCCCTCATTCTCCTTAAGCTTTTTAAAATCATTAAACAGAGCCTTCACCTTCTTGTGATCGGCAATGAGCATTGCAATTGCATCCTCGCCTTTGGATCCTCGGGTCTTTTCGCTAGCTTGAGCCATAATGCCTCCGTGTCGGGATTGAGATAAAAATTGCTTTGTGCCTATGCCCCTGAGGGCTACCGCAGGTACTTGCACTTGATCTACTTGGAGGGCGCTACTTTAATGTCATTTACGACGTGATCTCTTCCGACAACTGAGGCGGCTTTCATGCCAATTTCTACTTTCTCGTCATCAGTCCGCACGACACCATTCAATGTAACGGTCCCATTTGCCGTAACGATTTTCACGTTGTGTCCGTACGTCGATAGATTTTTGTCGGCGATAACACTGCGTCGGATGCGTCGCGTGAGGTCCACATCCGTCGAGTTGTTCATTTGTTTATCAGCCGTCTGATTCATGTTCGACGGATCTTGTTTATTGCTCTTCGTATTGTCTGGAGCTGCCGACTGGTCCGTCGAAATCGTTGGTGAACTGGGGTCGGACGGACTGGCCTGAGCGATTGCAACTTGGACGCCGAGCACTAGTACGGGAACCGTGAAAAATAAGGAAATACTAGGTTTAGTCATGATCCCACCGTTGGTCTGATAAGTATGAATCGGATTGACCCACGCCAATCAAAAGGGAGCCGGGGCCGCTTACGGCCCCTCGTCCTTCTGCTTGGCGTCGCGGGTCGGCCAAGATCATCGATATGCCGTCTTTGCTTCAGGTGAGGTTGCAGCGGCACTCTCGCCCGTGGACGCGATGTCCTCGGCTCCAGTCGTCTTCAACAGGTCTTTAGCGCGAGTCACTTCCGCGGATGTGTCGCAATGAACAGATAGCAGTGTGCCGCCGTTTTTCACTCGTCCCTCGTAGCGCTTGGCCTCGTATTCTGGAATGCCCATTCCGATCAACGCGCCCACAAACCCACCGACCGCTCCGCCGACTCCTAGACCCGCTAATCCCGCCATAATCGGTCCCGCGGCGATGAAGGGACCCAACCCTGGGATCGCCAACGCTCCGATACCCGCTAGAACACCCAGCGTCCCCCCGATCACGCCACCCGCAGTTGCGCCGGTCGTCGTGCCCTCGGGTGCCTTAGTGTCCTTTACATGCGCAAATTCCTTGGTACTTCGAGTATCGGGAAGCAAAACCGAGATATCTGAATTGCTGAATCCCGCTTTAATCAGGGTATCGACCGCCCGCTCTGCATGTTCGCCCGATGAATAGATTCCAAAAACAGCCGTATTTTTGCCAGCCATGAGTACTCCGATATGGTGTGAGTCGGATCGCGTGCGACGACCGCTAGGCCCTCGCAACAGCCACTAAATTAGGCTCTCGTCGCGCTCTCCATGTTGTAGGAGCAAGCGAGTTGCCGCTGTCGGCGGAACGACTGATTTGATGCAAGTGGCGCCCGACCGGCGTCTATCAAAGCGGCCTAGCCGTGTCGCCAACGGCGGGCCTGAGTCTTTTGCAAATGAACTTTCAGCCCGGCACCGCTGTTAACCGGCGTGCAATCCTGACCAGGAAAGCGGCTAGCCTGCGTCCCAATTGGGTCATCCCCTCGAACGCAAGCCCGACGCGCGAGCGCCTGGCGAAGCATGCGGTCCCTGAATCCTAGGCTGAGAAGCTCTTAATCCTTTGCCCTCCGGGACCCGGCTAAAAAAAAAGAGGCAAAATGTCACATCCGGTCGGTGAGGCCCTTAGTCTCAGACTCCGCGGTCGCGCGGGGTTCACTCATTTCGCGCGCGCTTAATGGAGCAGGGTCGTGAGAACGAAGACCCCCGTGGCACCTGCCATCATTGCAGTCGCGATCCAGCCAACGAAGTTCCACAGTTTTGACGTTGTAAACTCGCCCATGATTTTGGTGTTAGCACCCATCAGCATCAATAACGCCATCACGGGCACCGCTACGACGCCGTTGATCACCGCCGCCCAAACGAGTGCAGTGACAGGATTAAGCGCAAACACATTAGCCATCGCCCCGAGGAAGGTCGCTGCGGCGATCGCGGCGTAGAATGCCTTGGCTTGTAGGGGTTGGCGGGCCAACCCGACGGGCCAGCGCCGAGCCTCGCCAAGGGCATAGGCGGCAGACCCTGCGAGTACCGGAACAGACAAAAGGCCGGTGCCGACGATTCCCAGGGCAAATAATGCAAAGGCAAACTTTCCGGCCAACGGACGCAACGCCTGCGCGGCTTGTGCGGCGCTTGATATCTCGCGAATGCCCGCCGCGTGGAGCGTGGCGGCGGTAGTTACCAAGATCGCAAGCGCGACGAGATTGGAAAATCCCATGCCGACCAAGGTATCCAGCTGAATTCGCGCCAGCGCGCCGCGGCCCTGTCGAGGCGCGCTGCGCAGTGGCTCGCGGCGCCGTCGGGCCTTGGTGTCCTCGACCTCTTGCGCAGCCTGCCAAAAGATAAAGATACGGACTAATCGTCGTGCCAAATATAGCGACGATTATCAGCCAAAGTCCCCGGTCTAGATCCAGCCGCGGCCATAGCAAGCCTTGCAGGAACTCGTGCCACGGCACTCGAGCGACGCACAGCGCGGCAAAATACGCAAACAAGGTAAGCGTCAGCCATTTCAACAACGACACGTAGCGTGTGTGTTGAAAAAAAACCTGCCCAGCGGTGCAAACGATGCCAAATACGATGACATAGCGCCAGGTCGGAATCCCCGGCAGCAACAATCGGCTCGCCTCGCCCATCGCTCCCAAGTCGGCGCCAATGTTAAGCGTGTTGGCGAGAAATAGCAGAGCAACGACGCATTGGAGCAGCCAATTCGGATAATGCTCACGCAAGTTTCCAGCGATACCACGCCCCGTGGTCCGTCCGATGCGAGCGCTGAGCGCTTGGATGACTACCATGAGGGGATAGGTTAATACGAGCGTCCAGGCGAGTCGGAATCCGTATTGGGCCCCCGCTTGAGCGTAGGTCGCAATTCCGCTCGGATCATCGTCGGAAGCCCCAGTGATCAATCCCGGCCCGAGGACTTTCCACAACCGCGGCTTGCTCGCGCCAAAAGTGGGACTTTGGTTGGATTCCTGAACTTTTTTAGTCAATGGTTGGCCCAATTCTGCAGTGAGCTGACCTCAAGTGCTCTAGCACAGCATCATCTCGGTCAAATGGACACGAAATCGCGAGCTGCGGCAATGTCGAGACGAGGTATCATCGCCATGTCATCTACTTCGGCCTGAACTACGTTCGCCGGTTCGCGATGCAACAGAGAATATTGCGGTTGACTTGAGATCGTTCTGGTCAGTGGTCCTTCGAGAGCGGTAGTTCGAGAGCGAACACGCATCCCTTACCCGCAAGATTGCGCACCGAAACTCTCCCGCCGTGCGCTTTTAGCGCCTGCTTCACGATCGCCAAACCCAACCCGAAGCCCGTGCGGTCCTCACTCCGTTGCACGAATGGCTCGAACAGCTCTGCCGCATTACCCTCAGGGAGGCCGCCGCAGCCGTCTTCGATTTCAACCACAACGCGATCGGGGTGACGCTCGGCCCGGACCATAATCGTGCCTCCCTCCCGGGTGAACTTGACGGCATTGCCGAGCAGGTTGCCAATCGCCGAGCGCAACAGTCGCCGGTCGCCGCTGAAGGGTAGTGCGTCTGGGCCACTGACGACGAGCTCGATTTCGCGCTGCTGGGCGGCCACGCGCGTCTCGATTACCGCCTGATCGAGCAGAGTGCGCAGGTCGAGCGATTCGCGCGTCAGCTGCACCTGTCCGGCGAGCCGGTCGGCCGTGAGTACCTGGTCGGTGAGCTCACGCAGCGCCGTCAGATTGCGGGTGAGCAGGCTGAGTGCCCATTGATCTTCCGGCCGCGCTTTCTTTCGCAGCGCGGTGGTCGCCATGAATGCACTCATGAGTGGGCTGCGCAGCTCGTGCGCAACGAAAGCGACGTGCTGCGAGTGGGCGTGCGCGATTTCCGTATCACGACGGTCAACGTAAGCCGAGACCGCTTCCACTCGTCCCGCGTTGAGCAAACGCAGCAGGCACCGAAAATGCCGCGTGGACACGCTGCCGCCTACCGCTTCCACCTCGTCGAGAATGCACTCCGTGAGGATCTCGTACTCACGAATCACTTCCGCCAGGTCAAATCCCACCCGCAGACGTTGGGTGCCGTGGGCCGCCGAGGCGGTATCCCCGTCGGACCCAGGGATTCCCGCGCTTACACTCTCCTCGCCCCGGAGCGCCGCGAGCATCTCATCAAAAAAGAGCGGCAAGTGATCCCACAGCTCGCCACGGCTCAATTCCTTATCGCTGTGTTCCCTGCGGATTCGCTGCGTCCAGCGTTCCAAGATCTCCGCGCGTCGAGCGGCAAGCAGACCCCTGAGATGAATGGCGTTGTCCACGGGGACTCCTCGAGGATGGGCATCCGGTTCGCGCGCCGCTGAATTTCGACAGCGCTCACGACGCGACCCCGTTTGGCGCACTCTGCGTGATCGAATAAACGAGCAGGGTTCCGTATCATCCCGGCTGCCCTCTCAAGTCCCAATCCTATAGTCCGAGTCCGCGCAGCCCGCCAGACGGTTGTCGCAGCTCCAGCTCAGCCTTAAGTCTGGCTAAGGTCACTCGTGTTCACCGCCGGATCGGCTCCGGCGAAGGGCCCTCCGCAAATCGGCCGGATTCATCCGAGAACACGATCTCCACCCGCCGATTCTGTTGCCGCCCAGCTGGTGTCTCGTTGGATGCGACGGGATATACCTTGCCTAAGCCCCTTGCCTGGTACTGATCGGCCGGCACGCCCCTCGCGCTGAGTGCCTCGGTCACCGCCTGCGCACGCCGCTGCGACAACTCCTCGTTGTACGCTTCCGAGCCAACGCTATCCGTGTGACCCTCGACGATGACGCGCGTCCTGGGATTGCCTTTCAGAAACTGGGCAAGGCGATCGAGAGCGCGATCGGCACCGGGTTTCAATGTTGCCCGGCCGCTATCGAACAACACATCGCTCAAGGTCACTATCATTCCGCGATCGGTCTGCTTGGCCTGGAGGTCCTGCAGCTCTTGCCGGGCGTTGGCGAGCTGGCTCTGAGCGCTCTGAGCCGCGCCCTTTGCGGTCTCCGCCTCGCTCCTCGCCTGCTGTGTCTCACGCTCGCGCGTTTGAAGCACGATGCGGTTGCGTTCCTGCTCGGTTTGGGCGACTTCCTGGCGTGCCCGTGCCGCCTCCACTCGCGCCTGTCCGGCTTGCGCATGACGGAGTGCGAGATACGCGAGATGGTTCACCTCTTCAGGGGACTTTCGCTGCTGAAGCGCCATATCGGCCCGCTGCAGATTGTTGCGCGCCGCCTCAATGTCCGTGCTTGCGGCCTGTTGCGCCAATGGTTCTTGTGAAAGCTTCTGGACTTCGCTCCGTGCTTCCTCCACTGACTCGTTCCGCTGGGGCGCAGACGCGCACGCCAGCAGAAGAACGGCGAGAGCCGCACCAAGAATGAGATTTCTCACGCTGCCTCCTCTTGGGGCTTCACATCCGACTCGTGCCGAGATCGTTCACCTTACGCTCGGATTCCTGCTTCAGCGTTTCCATACTCTGTTTGATCTCCTGCACGGCGTGTTCAGCCGCGCCGCTGTTGCCTCGCGCGGTAGCGAGGTCCGCATCCACCTCGGCGCTCTCGGCGAAGCGTCGTGCGTCGTCGTATTTGCGTTTGTCGGTGGCTCGCTCCGCGCTACTCAGCTCATCGTGCGCGCGCTGCAGATCCGCCGCGGCGTAGCGCTGGGCGTCGCCCTTGTCAGCTTGCTGGATCACGCTTCGCGCCTTTGTCAATTCTTCTGTCGGCTTACTTTGCTCCGTCGCACAGCCACCAGCGACCACACACAGGAGCGGCACGCTCATTGGTAACACTAACGTTCGCAGTGACATTATGATGACTCCCCTAACCTTGGCAGTGACATGATGATGGCTCCCCTCGATTTGCAACATTCCACACTACCCTGTTCGTGCGCCAGATCTGTCTGACGTTACGGGGACGCTCGCGGTCAACGGAGGTGGCATCCAAGTGGCTTACGTCAGCGAGAACGTCCCGTTGATGTCGGCGGGCGCCTACCGCGAACTCGAAGACTGTCCGCGGCATGCAGATCGACCTCGGCTTCCTCGCGCTTGATCGCCAACCGTCCTTCGCTGGAGGTCTTAGCGGATCGGCCTAGCCCCCGTCACTGCTTTTGTCTCGGAGGCTTAGCGCTCATGCTTTATAGGGTTGCCGATTCACGAGAGAGTAAAGGAGCTAGGTGCTATGAACAGCGATCGTACCGCGGGTGTTTGGAAGCAAATCAAAGGCAAGGTAAAGGAACAGTGGGGAAAACTCACCGATGACGAAATCGACCAGCTAGAAGGCCGCAGCGAGCAGCTGGCCGGAAAATTGCAGGAAAAGTACGGCCTCGCGCGCGATGAGGCGGAGCGTCAGGCGCGCGAGTTTCGCACACGCCACAACTGGAACTAACGAGTGCGTGCGGTGCGGGATGACGAAGCGTCGTCCCGCACTGCACGGAGACTCGGCAGCCTTGCAGACCGACCGCACCAAACTTACTACTTCTTGTCGTCGGATTCCCGCATCTGCGAAGGCGCGGCAGTGCTATGCGATGAATCTTTTGTGGCGTTGGATCTGCTCACCGCTCCGGCCGCCCGCACATGCCGTCTGCACCCACCGGATACCCGCGCCCGGTCCTCTGCAAGTACTCGCTGGGGTTGTGCCACGCGGATTTCGCCGCGGCATTGAGATACTCAACGATAACGGTACGCCCCTGTGGTTTCTGTACTTGAAAACCACCTCGGCCTAACTTGGAAAGGTTCGGTTCGGACGATGCTCGACATTCATCGACGGGATGGGGTCTTACTGACGATGGCATCTCTTGCGGACGCGACACGTGTCGCCAAAGGGACGCCGTCTAACAACTCGTTGGGGCAAGCGCTACTTCGCGGAGAAGTCGCTGAGAGTATCGCTATCCGGACGGTAGGCGGATATCTCTGGCCGATGGAAACTCGGCCAGCAGCTTGGTGAGGGCTGCGGTGTCGACCGGCTTGACCATGTGACCGTCGAATCCGGCTTCCCGGGACTTCTGACGGTCTTCGTCCTGGCCCCATCCCGTCAAGGCGACCAGCACCAAGCTCTTGCCCCACGGCTGTTCTCGTATCCGCCGGGCCGCCTCGTAGCCGTTTATCTTCGGTAAGCCAATGTCCAGCAGCACCAGGTCGGGCCTGACCCGCGCGGCCGTTTCTACCGCCTCGAGGCCGTCGTGCGCGGTGTGCGTCTCGTTGCCGGTCAGTTCCAACAACATCGCCAGCGACTCGGCCGCATCCCGGCTGTCATCGACCACGAGGATTCGATGGGCGTGTGTGGTTGTCCGGTCGTCAACCGGCTGCGGTGTCGGTGCTTCCGCCGTGATCGGCAGACGCACGACGAACTCGCTCCCATGACCCACACCGGCACTGTACGCGTCCACCGTGCCGCCCTGCATCTCGACCAGGCTCTTTACCAGCGACAGGCCGATGCCCAACCCGCTGACGGAACGCTCGATCGAGACGTCGACCTGCATGAACAGGTCGAAGATCCGAGGAAGCTGATCGGCAGCGATACCCATGCCGTTGTCGCGCACCCGGATCACGGCCTGTTCGCCCTCTCGCTCGACGCTGAGTCGGACGCGCCCCTGCTTTTCAGTGAACTTGCAGGCGTTGTTGAGCAGGTTGCCCACTACCTGAGCCAACCGGAGCGGATCGGCGTTCACGCAGATCGGCTCTGCCGGCACTGTGACGGTCAGTTCGTGTTGCATGCGCTCGCTGAGCGGGCGGGCGATTTCGACAGCGTCCGTCACGACGGCCGCCAGTTCAATCCGCTCGCGACGCAGTTCGATCTTGCCCCGACTGATGCGGTTCACGTCAAGCAAATCGTCGACGAGCCCCATCAAATGGCCGACCTGGCGTTCCATGAGCTCGGTCACTGACTTGACGGTCTGCGCATCCCCGCCGGCCAGCCGCATGATTTGCAGGCTGTGGCGGATCGGGGCCAACGGGTTGCGAAGTTCGTGGGCCAGCATCGCCAGGAACTCGTTCTTGCGGCGGTCGAAGTCCGACAATTCGGTGGCGTACTCTCGCAACTGCGCCTCGGTCCGCTTGCGTTCGGTGATGTCGTAAAAGCAATTGATTGCTCCCGTGACTTCTCCGCGTTGGTTCTTCAGCGGACGGATATTCACGACCACGGTAACCCGCGAGCCGTCGGGCCGCTCGATGAGCACTTCTGCGTCACGCGCCTCCGATATTTTGCCGCTCAACACCTCGGCCATGGGACACTGCTCGTGGGGCATAAAACTGCCGTCCGGACGGAACAATTTGAACGAGCCACAAAACCGCTCGTCGGTATCCCCTAACCCTGGCTCGCGGCCCCACAGTTCCGCGGCGCGGCGGTTGAATTTCTGAATCACACCCGAGGCATCACAGGAATAGACGGCCACGGGACCCAAGTCAAACAAGGTGCGATAGCGGTCCTCGCTTTCGCGCAGCGTCGCCTCAGCCCGCTTGCGCTCGGTGATGTCGCGGGCGATTTTTGCCGCGCCGATGACGCGACCGCCGGCGTCTCGGATCGGAGAGACGGTCAATGAGATGTTCAGTCGACGCCCATCCTTGTGTTGGCGCACGGTTTCATAATGGTCAATCCTTTCGCCGCGCCGGATACGTTCAAGAATCCCCTGCTCCTCATCGATACGATCGGGCGGGATCAGCAGCGTCACCAGCTTTCCGATGACTTCTTCGGCCGCGTAGCCGAAGAGCTCCCGCGCTCCTCTGTTCCAACTCGTGATGGCGCCGTGCAGGTCCTTGCTGATAATGGCGTCGTCGGAGGACGCGACGATCTCGGCCAGGAGCGCCCGCGTCTCTTCGGCCTGCTTGCGCTCCGTGACGTCCAGCAGCATGTTGATGCCGCCGACGACGCAGCCCTTGGCATCGCGTAGCAGTGTGACGTAGGCCTCCAACCAGCGGCGCGCGCTATCGGGCCGCTCGATGATGATCTGTTCGCCCTGGATATCGCGGCCCTCCTTGAGCGCGATCGCCATTGGGCATTCGTCGTGCGGCAGCGGCCGGTCATCGTCACGGTAGAGCTTCCAGCTCACGCACCAGCGGTCCGTGCCCAGTTGCGGCGTGCGGCCTGCGAGCTCGGCGGCGGCGGGGTTGAAGTGCGTGAGGCGGCCTTCAGCGTCGGTCGTATATACCGCCGCCGGCAGCGCGTCGATGATGGCGCGAAATCGCCGCTCGCTGTCGCGCAATTCCGAGTTGATCTCCTTCGCGACCTGGCGGCCGAAGACCCCATCCATCAAGTTGAACGCGGCGCGCCGAAGCCATCCGTGCCCCCCCCGAAGCTCGTGTCCTTGACCCACCCTCAGCGTGTCGCTAGGAGGCGCGGTTGAAGGCTCATCCTGGATCGGTTTCATGGGCCTCGGTGCCGGTTCCATCCGACTCAAATTCCAGGCGATGTCGCGCGCCCTGGCCTTGTCGCTGACACACTTTGTTGATCTCCGTCTTCAACTCAATCATGCGCGACTCGCGCCCAATCGCGACGCAATTGCACCGGGCCTCCGCATGCACGCGAACTTGAGCAATGGATCTGCTGCAGCGCTCAGCCTCACGTTCCTGCGCGCACGGAGGCGATGACGTCGGCGCTTAGGTCCTCGGGACCAATGGTCCATTATACCCCGGCGTCGCACGCGAAGGTCAGGTCGTGCCGAACCTGCCTGATCGGCCCCTCCCACGTCGGCGGCCCAGCAAACCGGCGCCCGGGGGCTGAGACGTCGGATGGTCAGGTCGCGCCCGACCAGCACGATCACGAGCTTGGCTGAGTTCTGGAGTCCGCGCGAATTTTCCGTCACGTGCGTGGCAACAGGCGCTCCCAAGCAGACCTTGAAGAAAGCAACCTGGATACTCGGGCGCTTTGTGTTTCCGGACCAGGACCGATGCCGGTGTTCGACGCGGACTGGCAGCGATTCCACACCTCCGGGGGATTTTCAGACAGACGCCACCCGTTGCTCTTAGCGGCGATGTCCGACATTTTCCCTGCATGCCGAATGGCATAGTTTCAGCTATGCGCCGTTACTTAGCTATGGAGAGCTCCATGAATGCCGTGCTATGCCATGGACCATGCCTATGAAGATTGGGCAGATACCGCCTTTGTACGAATCGGTACCGCCAAAGCTTTATGGCGGCACGGAGCGGGTCGTTGCCCATCTATGCGATGCGTTGGTCGAACTGGGCCACGAGGTCACCTTATTCGCAGCGGCGGATGCGCACACCAAGGCGCGTTTGATCGAGGTGCGCGACCAAGCCATCCGCCTCGATACGGCCATGTTGACGTCGCATCTGGCGGCGCATCTTGTGATGCTTCACGAAGTCAAACGACGTGCGGCACATTTTGACATTCTGCATTTTCATGTGGACATGATGCACTTTCCGATGTTCGAGGCACATGCGCAAAAATGCATCACTACCCTGCACGGCCGGCTGGACATCAAGGATCTGCCCATGGCGTACGAACGCTGGCCTGGCTTCGGGCTGGTATCCATCTCCAACGCGCAACGGCGGCCGCTAGCGAATGCCAGCTGGCTGGCCACTGTGGCGCACGGTGTACCGACCACCCAGTACAGGTTGCAAGAATCCAAGGGCGCTTATCTCGCCTTCCTGGGACGAATGTCGCCGGAAAAGGGTCCCGAAGGCGCGATTCGGCTGGCGATCCGCGCTGGAGTTCCGCTCAAGATCGCGGCCAAGGTGGATAGCGTCGATCGAGCCTATTTCGAGGCAGAGGTGAAACCGTTACTCGATCACCCATTGATCGAGTTCATCGGTGAGATCGGCGATGAGAAAAAAGCGGACTTTCTCGGCAAGGCCCGCGCGCTGTTGTTTCCCATCGCCTGGCCGGAACCCTTCGGACTCGTCATGATCGAAGCGATGGCCTGCGGCACGCCGGTCATCGCCTATGATTGCGGTGCCGTCCCGGAGGTGATCGAACATGGCCGCAGCGGATTCATAGTGAATTCAGAAGAGCAGGCACTGGCAGCCATCGCGCGTGTGAACGAGCTCGATCGGCGCGTGGTTCGCGCCGCATTCGAGCAGCGTTTTACGGCACACAAGATGGCCAGTGCCTACCTGGACGTTTACGCCGATTTGATCTACTCGCAACGACCTGATCGCTCCTGCGATCACATGCCGCAGGCCGCGATGCGCGCTCGAGCTTGAACATGAGTCTGGCCGAAGAGCCCGGTGAACGCCGCGGCCTATTGCCGCGCTTCACATTGAAGGATGCCAATACTTTTCTGCTCGCGGATGCGCTCGGCGATATTCAAGGCAGCGACGACGGCTTGTTCACGAATGACACGCGCATGCTGTCGCGCTACGAGTTGAAGATCGCGGGCCGCCGGCCCTCGCTGCTCGGCGCGGCCGTCAATCAGGACAACACGCTCTTTACAGCTCATCTCACCAACCGGCCGCTGCCGGCACTGGGCGAACATTCGATTCCGCAGGGGGTCATCCACATCGAGCGCAATCGCTTTCTTTGCGATGGCTGCCTGTATGAGCAGCTGAAGTTGACCAATTTCAGCGACGAGAATGCCCAGGTGCCACTGAAGCTGCAGTTTGCCGCTGACTTCGTGGATATCTTTGAAGTGCAGGGGCATGTGCGCAAGACGCGCGGTGACTATCTGCCCTCCAGCGTCGATGACCGCACCATACGCCTCGCCTACCGCGGCCGTGACGCTCTAGTGCGTTCGACGCGCATCAGGTTTTCCCAATCACCCCGAGCGGTGTCGGCGGAGGAGGCGGAGTTTTTCATCGAACTGGCGCGCGGCGCAGTAGCGGAGCTTTTTATCGAGATTGGCGCGGACATACCCGAACCAGCCGAGCGTGAGCGCTTCGAGGCGGCCGCGCGGCGCCTGAGCGGAAGTATGCAGCACCGGCTGGCCCAGGGAGCATCAATCAGCACCTCTGGACGACTCTTCAATCTATGGGTCGACAGGTCCCGCTCTGACCTGGCGCTGTTGACCACATCGCTGCCGACGGGACCCTATCCCTATGCCGGCATTCCCTGGTTCGCAACCCAATTCGGACGCGATGCCATCATCACGGCACTGCAGACTCTGTGGATCAATCCGCAGCTGGCCGCGGGCGTGCTGGCGTTTCTCGCCTCGACACAAGCTCAGGAAGAATCCGCCTTCCGCGACGCGCAGCCCGGCAAGATCCTGCATGAGATGCGGCGCGGCGAAATGGCCGCGCTGCGCGAAGTCCCGTTCGGTCAATACTACGGCGGCGTCGACACCACACCGTTATTCGTAATGTTAGCGGGTTGCTACGAGAGTCGGATCGGCGATCGGACTCTGGTGGATCGTATTTGGAATCATCTGCTGGCGGCGACCGCCTGGATTGAGCGGCGGATGGATGCCAGTCCCACGGGATTTCTCGACTACGCACGCGCCGAAGAGACCGGTCTCGTGAATCAGGGGTGGAAGGACAGTCACGATTCAATATTCCACGCGGATGGGCATTTTCCGCGCGGACCGATCGCAGTGGTAGAGGTCCAGGGATACGCCTACGCCGCTTTGAGGGCCATGTCGGAACTGGCCGCCGTGCGTGGCGAGCAGGCAGTGGCCCATGCCTGCCGAGAGCGTGCAGTTGCCTTGCGTGCGGCGATCGAGCGGCAGTTCTGGGTGCCGGAAATGAATTTCTACGCCATCGCCATTGACGGCGACGGCACGCCGTGCAAGGTGCGCGCATCCAACGCGGGGCATCTGCTGTTCTGCGCCGTGCCCAGCACGGAGCGGGCGCTGGCCGTTTCCGCACAGCTGCTGTCGAATCGATGCTCCAGCGGTTGGGGGATCCGGACGCTGGCTGACGGCCAGGCCCGATATAATCCCATGTCGTATCACAACGGCTCCATCTGGCCGCACGATACCGCTATCTGCGCTGCCGGCATTTCACACTACGGCGGCTGCGCGCAGGTGGTGCAAATCCTCAGCGAGATCTTCGAGGCGGCACATCATTTCGGGATGCGGCTGCCCGAACTCTACTGTGGGTTCTCGCGGACCGAGGGGCAGGGGCCGGCACCCTATCCAGTCGCCTGTCTGCCGCAGGCATGGTCTTCCGGTGCCGCCTTCATGCTGCTGCAAGCGGTTCTCGGTATACGCATCGATGGGCGACGCAAGGAAGTGCACATCCAACGACCGATGCTTCCGATCGGCATCGAATCGCTGAGCATTCACGATCTCTCTGTGGGCGAGGCGCTCATCAACATGGAGTTTCATCGCATCGCCGGTGAAGTGGTGGTCGCGCCGCTCAAGCATACCGAGCACGGCGTGCGTGTGCTGGCGGACTTGTAACGCAATTGTTTCTGCCGAGCACGAGCAAAGCAGCGAGACGAATTGACCCGACCTTAGGCGAGCTTAGATCACGCATGACTCCACGAATGCGGGGCGCGAAACTCGATCGCGCCGCGCCGCGCTGGGATATCGATGGTTCGCGCTCTTAGGTGCCCTGTCGCTCTACCCGATCCGCGATGGATTCCAAAGCTGAAGCGGTCACCTCTCCAGCGCCCTGAGCGGCCTGTTTCACTCCGTGGGCCGCCGAACGAGCCCCGCGCGCAACTACCTTGCGTCCCGCCCGGGCCGCGCGCTCGGCTCCGGCCCTCGCCAAGGCCTTGGTCGTACGACCCGCACTGACAAGCACGCGCTTGGCAGCCGTCCTAACCGTGGGACTACGAGCACGCCTGCCCTTCGCGGTGACACCCTTGGAGCCCGCACTAGACAGACGCCTCTTAGCGGCAGACTTGGTCGCAGTGACGGGTCTTTGGGTGAGCTTTTTGGCAGCGGTCTTGCGGGGCCGACGATGTTTCATTCTCGCCATACATTCCTCCCGAGTTAGTCGCAGACAACATCGTAGAAATCGTCATCGGTATCGGCGGACCAAACTGGCGTAACGATATGCGCGACAGCGGACTGCAATAGCAGCCCAGTCCGTATGGCGGCGTAGGCCCTTGCTGACGTCAGCGTCCCCCGCGCTTCCAGACCCTGTGAAACTGTAAGGGGCGAGCTCAAGGCTCGCCGGTGTCACCGGCGTTAAAAAGCCCCAGTTTGGAAGCGTCGTCGCGCGCCTACAGCCGCACCGGGCGGCCCCTGATGTTTTCACAAATTCATCGAGCCTACCGTCTCCGTCGAGTTTCCTGAGTTAGAGATACTTCCATGGCTACGTCCTACAACGATCAATGGGTTCTACAGCGGTCCTCGGAGCGCAAAGCGATCGTGCGTCGAATGGTGCTCCCACACCGCAGCCGGCGCCGCGAAGCTCGCGCAGCGCGCGACCCCTGCGCAGAAAGCCAGCACCGCAGGCATGGGTTACGAGCGGAAGCTAGCGGTCCGTGAGCCACTGGCAAGTCCCCTCGCGGGTGCCGCACCGTTGAGCCGGGCGACTGCTGAACTTGCTTGTGACAGTCCGGATAAGAAGCCCGTCGCACGGGGTGAACGCGCGGGGAGCCTGATGTTCGGGTTGGTCGCGAAAGCGATCCGAGAACGCAGACGGAATTGCTAATGGTATAAGTCCGACCATCTGTGCGCGCATTGCTGACACCTCTGTCGGCGTTGTCCGATTGCAGCGCAGCCTGTGACAGGCGCAAATTCAATGCGTCCTAATGATAGGGATTGTCCAAAGAGGTATAGCCCATGAGAATGACAAGCATCGCCATGACTCTGCTGCTGGCCGGCGTACTGGCCGGACCAGTTGCCGTTGCCCAGGACGCCGATGCAGACCGCGCGCACCCCAAGGCGTTCATCCGTGACTCAGTCATCACGACCAAGATCAAGTCCAAACTGGCGGCCGAGCACCTCACGAGTCTGGCACACCTCCGCGTTGACACCGACGAGGATGGCGTCGTATGGCTGAGTGGCAGCGCCCATAACCAGGAGGCGGTTGACCGAGCCGTGTCCATCGCCCGTGACACCGAGGGCGTGAGAGATGTGAAGAGCACGGTCAAGATTCGGCACGATGACTAGGACTGCGTTGTATCGCCCGCGCGCATCGGGCAACAGCTGTGGGCCGTCGAGTGATCGATAGCGATTCGTTCGGCGATGAGCTTGCACTGACTGCCTTCGCCCGTATGGAGGACCGGCGGGAAGCGGCCCTCGCGGCAGGCTCGCGAGTTGATTCGCCACTTTGGTGAGCGGGATCCTGGGACACGCACAATGCTCGAGGGGATTATTGGTGGTCGAAGAAGAGCACGCGAATGACATGCACGATTTATTAGTAGCGCACGAAGGCAAGCTCATGTTGCCCAAATAACCGGGCCGTCAAACAGCGGGGCCTCGCCGACATCGAGCGAGGAGCTCTAAACAGAGTGAACGTGTCAAGCAACGCAGAACGCCCTGTCGGTATAAGCTCTGAGGGCGCGGTTCCGCAGCGGCCCCGCAGTCCTGTAACGCTGATATTGCTTGTCTCCGGACTAACGGGGGCGCTGCTCTGCGTTGCCCGCGGTGCGTTTATCCCGGTTGCTCTGGCGGTGCTTTTCGCACTCCTGCTTTCGAGTCCTGTTGAGGCCCTACATCGAAAAGGACTCCCGCGCAGTGTCAGCGCGCTGGTGATACTGGCAATTTTCCTCGGGCTGGTGGGTGGAACGGTCAATCTCTTGTGGGAGCCGGCACAGCAATGGTTGGCGGCTGCGCCTCGCACGTCCCTGACCATTCAAAGAAAGCTCGGACCCGTCGCCCGAGTCATGCATCGGATCGATGTTGTCACTAATCGAGCCGGACACCTTACCGACATAGGTACCAGCGCAGCGCCTGCACCCCCAAAGACGGCGGCCTCACGGAGTGACTCTGACGGGCTGCTCGCCGAGACCCGCATTGCTCTGGTCGCTGCGATGACCGTGGTCATTCTTACTTTGTTTCTGCTAGCTGCGGGCCCTCCCGTCCTAGCGCGAATGTCCGCCACATTCGTGAGTGACACACATGCGAGCCATGTACTACGAGTCATCGAGGCCGTACGCGGTGAAGTTGGCCGTTACTACGCCACGCTCGCGTTGATCAACCTCGGGCTTGGGGCGGCCACTTTCGGAGCGATGATGGCGCTCGGAATGCCCAATCCACTCCTCTGGGGCGTCTTGGCGGGTGTCCTGAATTTCATCCCGTACGTCGGGTCAGCGACGACTTTGATTGTTCTGGCCGTCGTAGCCTTAGTCTCCTTCGACGACGTTGAACGTGTTCTGGCCGTCACAGGCACTTACCTCGCTCTTGCGACTATCGAGGGCCAGGTCGTCGAACCTCTCTTCGTGGGACAGCGACTTAAACTGAGCCCGATCATTGTCTTTTTGGCTCTGTGGTTTAGCGGCTGGTTCTGGGGCGTCGCAGGTATCGTGCTCGCAATTCCCAGTCTGGTCGCGCTAAAGGTCGCCGCTGAGCACAGCGAGCACGGAGCACCACTGGTCGCATTCCTGAGCCCGAGCGCGGGCAAGCGCCTCAGGCCGCGTGGCGCCGGACTGAAGGGCCGCCCCGCGCAGAAGGCAGCGTAATCTGGGACCCCCTCCTCCCGCCTGCGCTTCGCTCGACTGCGAGTTGCAGTAGGAAACAAGGGCTCCATCCTGCAGTAAGAGGACGCCGACATGCTCTAGGGGTACACGGAGCCTTGCTCGGGTCGGATGGTCAGCGCAGCATCAGTTCGATTTCAACAATTTCACTGGGTTCCGGCACGCCGCCCCAGCATCAGGAGGATTCACACATGGGCCGTGGCATTTTGTTGTGGATGTTAGGTGTACCGATTCCGGTCATCCTGCTGTTGGCTATGTGTTCGCACCACTGAGGCAGGCCTCGATATGGAAGACCTCACCGTTTCGAACCGAGGTCACTCCGCCATCGGGACCAGTACATCGGAAAGCACCACCTCTGCGGTGTCCTGGCCCGCCATCTTGGCGGGTGCCGTGGTGGCGGCTGCGATCTCGTTATTGCTAATGGTGATGGCGACTGGCCTTGACCTCGCCTCAACGCAGGCCGCATCTGCAACCTCCGTTACGGCCATAACGGCTATCGCGCTGATCGTCATCCAGTGGATCTCGGCGGCCAGCGGAGGATACATCACCGGCCGACTGCGCACCAAATGGGTCGGCACGCATACTCATGAGGTCTTTTTCCGCGATACGGCGCACGGGTTCATTACGTGGGCTGTTGCGACACTCATCGTCGCATCAACACTGGCTTCCGCCGCTTCATCCCTCGTCGGTGCAAGTGTCCATGCCGCCGTCGCCTCCGGAGTCGCATCAAGCACCGCGCACTCGAATGCCGCGCGTGACAGCGTTACCCCTTACGATTTGGACGTGCTATTTCGCTCAGCAGCCTCGCATGATGCGAAATCTTCGCCCGTTGAAGACGCGCGCGCGCAGACGGGACGCATTCTCGCCAGGGGACTACTAACAGGAGATGTCCCAAGTGCGGACCGCGCTTACATCGCCCA
>Ga0209118_1000523_pt1 | contig 20909 bp, 22 predicted proteins | sample BlaSpr_A8_Ref_M1_FD_187988 | JGI IMG/M metagenome (GOLD analysis project Ga0209118, IMG submission 187988) | Forest soil microbial communities from Thunder Bay, Ontario, Canada - Black Spruce, Ontario site 2_A8_Ref_M1 (SPAdes) (version 2) | ecosystem: Environmental > Terrestrial > Soil > Boreal...
GCCGCTGCCGGCGTTTGCGCGGGCTGCTCGGGCGCCGCTACCGCTTTCGGTTGCTGCGGACCCTTACCTTTGGCCTGCGGCGCGCCCGGCGGCCGCGGCAGCGCCATCTGCCGTGCTCGCTCCTCGGTCACCACGATGTCGCCCTGCTGCAGGGTGCGGTCGACGCCGAGCGCATCGGCCCAGCTCTGGCCCGCGGCGCGGCAGGAGCAGTTCGGATCGAACGCCTGGCGATACTTGAAGGCCGTCGGCAGCTCCGTGTACGGCCGTCCCGCCAGCGACACCGCCTGGCCTACTTCCTCGCCGGGGTTGCGATGGCTGTAGAGCGCCACCTCTGTCGCCGGGCACATCCGCCGGCAGGTCTGGTCGTCGTCGGCGAAGCGACTCTGCGAGGTCGCGTAGCTGATCGGAAAATAAAAGCCGTCGCAGGTGCGCACGCACAGCGTCTTGAACGCGGAGCCCATGGGCACTTCCAGCGGCTGGGCGTCGATATTACTTTCCTCGCGCCAGCCGCCGAATAGCGACTCGAAGATGCCGCGCGGTCGCTGCGGCTGCGGCAGCGCCGCGCTGCGGCCTTGGGTGCAGCCGTTCTCCTGCAAGGCGGCGATGATCTGGCGACGCTCGAGGTTATCGTCGCCGCGCATCTGGCCCATCTCGCCGGTCATGCGCTCGAGGTTGTTGCGCATGCGGCCGATCTGCTGGTTGAGCTGGTCGCACTGGGCCGGGCGGGTAAGCGCCTCGAACAGAAAAAAGCCGCGGCCCTGGTCGCAGCCGATGCGGCGCGCCTGCATGATCGACTGGTCGAGCTCGTTGCGCTGGCGGTTGATCGCTTCTTCGTAGCGCGACGACTGTTCGGGATTGGGATTGGCGAGGTTGGCGGAGGAATTGAGCTGACCGAGCGCGTTCTCAAGCCGCGCGCATACGGCGTTACGCCCATCACCCTGGGCTATCGGCGGATTGGCGCGCCCGCTCGGTACGCTGCCCGGCGGCAGGAGCTGAGCCGTGGCCGCGCCGATCAGGACCACGAGCGAGCCGGCGGCGAGGATGGCGGCGTGGGGCAGGCGAAGCGGGGGCATGGGAAATCCGCGTGAATCGGACGATTCTTGCCGAGAATAAGTGACCGAACTATGGACGGAAAACCCCTTATTCTGCGTCCGGCTGGCGCTCCGGCGCGGCGGCGGCGAAGGCGGGGAGGCGGCGGGCGGCGGCGTCGGCAGCCACAAGCCGCGGGAACGGGGTGAGGTCCACCCCGAAGCGGCGGGCGTTCGCTACCTGCGGCACCAGGCAGATGTCGGCGAGCGTCGGCGCCGCGCCGAAGGCATAGGGGCCTTCGCCCAGGAGCGGCTCGATGCCGGCGAAGCCTTCCTCGATCCAGTGGCCGGTCCACGCCTTGGCCGCGGCCTGGTCGAGACCGAGGGTCCGCATGAGGTAGTTGCGCGGGCCCGAGTTGCCGAGCGGGTGGATGTCCATGCTCACGATATGCGCCACCGCCCGCACTTGCGCCCGGAGCTTGGCGTCCGCCGGCAGGAACGGCGGTTCGGGATAGGTCTCGTCCAGGTAGTCGATGATGGCGAGCGACTGGATCATCACGGTGCCGTCGTCGAGCTTGAGCGCCGGCACGCGCCGCTGCGGATTCACCGCGCGGAAGGATGCGCTGCGCTGCTCCTCGCGCGGCAGATGGATCGGCAGCGTCTGGTAGGAAAGGTTCTTGAGCCCGAGCGCGATGCGCACGCGGTAGGACGCGGTAGAGCGGAAATAGGAATAGAGCTGCATCATTCCTCGGCGTCCGGACTATCGCTCGGGGTCTTCCGCCGCGCTTTGCAGCACATGGACGGTGAGGCTGTCGAGCACGCGCTCAAACGCCTTGCGGTCGCTGGGTGCGATATCGTCGAACAGGTGTCGGGCGAAGGTGATCGCCATCGGCGCGATTTCCTCGTACACGGCGCGGCCCTGGGCCGTGAGGGTGAGATGCTCCTCGCGTTTGTCCTCGTCGTTGGTGCGCCGCCTGACATAGCGCCGCCGCGCCAGATGCGCGACCGCGCGCGACACCTTGGTCTTGTGCATATGGCTGTGGTTGCCGACCTGCTTGGCGGTCATGGTGCCGAACTGGCCGAGGGTGGCGATCACCCGCCATTCCGGAATGCCGAAGCCGAAACGCTCGCCGTAGATATGCGAGAGCGCCTCGCTGACAAGGCTGGCGATCAGCGCCAGCCGGTACGGCAGGAAAGTCTCGAGCCTGAGCGGCGGCTCGCCGGTCGGCCGCGTCGCGCGCTCGCGGCGGCGCTCGATTGACATTGGTTTCATGCGTAACTATCGTACCCGTAAAGGCTGTGCCGCGCCAGGGTTCGCGGCATTCGACCATAGCGAGGTTCGAGGAGGAAGCGATGGCCAGCGCCGTGGATACCCGCAGCTTCCGCTCGGCCGCGCCGCTCGCGCCGAATGCGTTCGGCGTCAGCGCCGGTTACATGTCCGGCTTCGGCAACAGCTTCGAGACCGAGGCCCTGCCCGGCGCGCTGCCGGTGGGCCGCAACTCGCCGCAGAAGGTGAGCTACGGTCTCTATGCCGAGCAGTTGAGCGGCTCGCCGTTCACCGCGCCGCAGGCGTCGAACGAGCGCTCGTGGCTCTACCGCGTCCGCCCGGGGGTGCGGCACACCGGCCGCTTCCAGAAGGTGGACGGGGGCAACCTGCGCACCGCGCCCGAGCGCGAGGAAACAGGACTGCCGCTCGGCCAGTTGCGCTGGGGGCCGGCGCCGATTCCGCAAGTCAAGCTCACCTTCGTGACCGGTCTCCACACCATGACCACGGCGGGCGACGCCGAAACCCTGTCGGGCATGGCGGCGCACATCCTGTTTGTGACGCAATCCATGGAGCGCGAGCACTTCTTCAACGCCGACGGCGAGCTCTTGGTGGTGGCGCAGGAGGGCAAGCTCCGCTTCCGCACCGAGTTCGGCGTGATCGAGATCGAGCCCGGCGAGATCTGCGTGATCCCGCGCGGCGTCATTTTTCGCGTCGAGCTCATCGCCGGCCCGGCGCGCGCCTACGTCTGCGAGAACTACGGCGGCGCTTTCACGCTGCCCGACCGGGGACCGATCGGCGCCAACTGCCTCGCCAATCGCCGCGATTTCCTCACACCCGTCGCCGCCTTCGAGGACGTGGAAGGGCCATCCACGCTCACCGTCAAATGGGGCGGCGAGCTGCACCGCACGGAGGTGTCGCACTCGCCCCTCGACGTGGTGGCGTGGCACGGCAATTACGCGCCCTACAAGTACGACCTCCGCCGCTTCTCGCCGGTGAATGCGGTGCTCTACGACCATCCCGATCCGTCGATCTTCACCGTGATGACCTCGCCCTCGGAGACGCCGGGAACGGCCAACGTCGACTTCATCATCTTCCCCGAGCGCTGGTCGGTGGCGGAGAACACCTTCCGGCCGCCGTGGTACCACCGCAACATCATGTCGGAGTTCATGGGCCTCGTGTACGGCGTCTACGACGCCAAACCCGAGGGCTTCGTGCCGGGCGGCGTCAGCCTGCACAACCAGATGCTGCCGCACGGGCCCGACAAGGACGCCTTCGAGCATGCCACCAACGTCGAGCTGAAGCCCGTGAAGCTCACCAACACGCTCGCCTTCATGTTCGAGACGCGCTTCCGCCAGCGTGTGACGAAGTGGGCGGCCGAGTTGCCGTCGCGCCAGGACGATTATGCCGACTGCTGGCAGGGCCTCGACAAGCGCTTCGATCCCAAGCGGCGATGAAGCTTGCGTCGCTGAAGCACGGCCGCGACGGCCGGCTCGTGGTCGTGTCGCGCGACCTCACGCGCTGCGCCGATGCCGCCGCGGCGGCGCCGACGCTGCAGGCGGCGCTCGACGACTGGGCCGCCGCCGAGCCCCGGCTGCAGGAGATCGCCGAGGCGCTAGAAGCCGGGCGGATCGCCCATCTTGTCTTTGATCCCGCGACATGCGCCGCACCTTTGCCGCGCTCTTTCGGCTGGTCCGATGGTTCCGCCTACGTGAACCACGTGGCGCTGGTGCGTCGCGCCCGCGCCGCCGAATTGCCGGAGAGCTTCTGGAAGGATCCGCTGATGTACCGCGGCGGCTCGGACGGGTTCCTCGGGCCGCGCGATCCGATCCGTGCCGCCGACGAGGCGTGGGGCATCGACTTCGAGGCCGAGGTGGCGGCGATCGTCGGCGAGGTCTCTATGGGCGCGACCGCCGCGGCGGCGCGCAGCCACATCCGCCTGCTCATGCTGGTGAACGACGTGAGCCTGCGTAACCTGATCCCGGGCGAGCTCGCCAAGGGATTCGGCTTCCTGCACGGCAAGGCGCCGACCGCGTTCTCGCCGGTGGCGGTGACCCCCGACGAGCTCGGGTCCGCCTGGGACGGCGCCAAGGTGTCGCTGCCGCTCGTCTCGTCGATCAACGGCAAGGTGTTCGGCACGCCCAACGCCGGCGTCGATCTCACCTTCGACTTCCCGGCGTTGATCGCCCACGCGGCGAAGACCCGGCCGGTCGCCGCCGGCCACATCATCGGCTCCGGCACCGTCTCCAACCGCGACCCGGACGGCGGACCCGGCCGGCCGGTGGAGGAGGGCGGCGTCGGTTATAGCTGCATCGCCGAGCTGCGGGCGGTGGAGACGATCCGCGTAGGCAGCCCCAAGACGCCGTTCCTCAAGTTCGGCGACCGCGTGCGGATCGAGATGGACGACCGCAATGGGCGTACGATCTTCGGGGCGATCGAGCAGGCCGTGGAGCGGGCCTGACGGAGCTGCATTGCTCCAATTCCAAGCGCGCGCTATTCGATGCGTGCGCCCATTTTCATTGGTGACTTGATGGCCGCCTTCGCCTCCACCGGCGACCTCGCCGAGAAGAAGATCTCCTTCGCCGAGATCGGTCCCGGCCTCTATGCCTATACCGCCGAAGGCGATCCCAACTCCGGCGTGATCGTGGGCGACCACGGGGTCATGGTGGTGGACGCCCAAGCGACGCCGCGCATGGCCGAGGACGTGATCGCCCGCGTGCGCGCGGTGACCGACAAGCCCGTCACCCATGTGCTGCTCACGCACTATCACGCCGTCCGCGTGCTGGGCGCTTCCGCCTATCGCGGCGCCGAGATTCTGGCTTCCAGTGCCACGCGCGAGCTCATCGTCGAGCGCGGCCAGGCCGACATGGACTCTGAGATCGGCCGATTTCCGCGCCTGTTCCGCGCCGCCGAGAGCATCCCCGGACTGACCTGGCCCACGATCACCTTCAGCGGGGAGATGTCGCTATGGCTCGGCCGCCGCGAGGTGCGCATCATGCCGCTCGGCCGCGGCCATACCGCGGGCGATGTGGTCGCCTACGTGCCCGACGCCAACGTCGTCTTTTCCGGCGACCTCGTGGAATATCACTCGGCCTGCTATTGCGGCGACGCCCACTTCAACGACTGGCCGCAGACGCTGGAGCGCCTTGCGGCACTCGACGCGAACGCGCTGGTGCCCGGCCGCGGCGCGGCGCTGGTCGGCGCCGGTAAGGTGCGGGAAGGGATCGCGCTCACCCAGGACTTTCTGGCGACGCTGTACGGCTCCGTCAGCACGAGCGTCGCCGCCGGCCACTCGCTGAAGGAGGCCTATGGCGAGGCCCGCCGGCTCATGGACCCGAAGTTCGCGCGCTTCGCCATCTACGAGCACTGCATGCCGTTCAACGTGTCGCGCGCCTATGACGAGGCCAAAGGGATCGACCGGCCCGTGATCTGGACGGCGGCACGCGACCGCGAGATGTGGGCCGCACTGCAAGGATAGGGACGTTCGAATGGGCGCCAACAGCGAGGAGAGCCGCAAAGCGCGCTATCAGTTCGGCTACCGCCGTCGCCCCGAGCAGGACCGCGCCGTCCCCGCGCGTCACCCGGTGGTCATCGTCGGCGCCGGGCCCGTCGGCCTCACCGCCGCGATCGACCTCGCACAACGCGGCGTTCCGGTCGTGGTCCTCGACGACGCCGACCGCATCGGCGAGGGGTCGCGCGCCATCTGCTTCTCCAAGCATACCCTCGAGATCATGGACCGTCTGGGGCTCGGCGAGCGCTTGGTGGAGAAAGGCGTCACCTGGCAGCTCGGCAAGGTCTTCCTCGGCAACGACCTCGTCTATTCCTTCGACCTGCAGCCCGAGCCCGGCCACAAGATGCCGGCCTTCATCAATCTGCAGCAGTATTATCTCGAGAGCTATCTGGTGGAGCGCGCCGCCGAGCTCGACGCCGTCGACCTGCGCTGGGCGAACCGCGTCGCCGGGGTCGAGCGCCGCAACGACGGCGTGCGCGTCACGATCGCGACACCCGACGGCGACTACCAGCTCGACGCCGAATGGCTTGTCGCGTGCGACGGCGCCCGCTCCACCGTGCGCGAGCTCCTCGGGCTCGGCTTCACCGGCCTCACCTTCGAGGAGCGCTTCCTCATCGCCGACGTGAAGATGGCGGCGGATTATCCCACCGAGCGCTGGTTCTGGTTCGATCCGCCGTTCCATTCCGGGCAGTCGGCGTTGTTGCATCGCCAGCCCGATGACGTGTGGCGCATCGACCTGCAGCTCGGCGCCGACGCCGATCCGGAAGAGGAGACGAAGCCCGCCCGCGTGCTGCCGCGCCTGCAGCGCATGCTCGGCGAGCGGAAGTTCGAGCTCGAATGGGTGTCCATCTATCGCTTCGACTGCCGGCGGCTGGAGCGCTTCGTCCACGGCCGCGTGATCTTCGCCGGCGATTCCGCACACCAGGTGTCGCCGTTCGGAGCGCGCGGCGCTAACTCCGGCGTCGAGGACGCGGAGAACCTTGCCTGGAAGCTCGCGCTTGTCCTTTTCGGCACAGCGCCCGCGTCGCTGCTCGATTCCTACGAAATCGAGCGCGGCCAGGCCGCCGACGAGAATATCGCCCACTCCACGCGCTCCACCGATTTCATCGCGCCGCGGAGTAGCCACGCCCGTGTACTGCGCGATGCGGCGCTCAAGCTCGCGCCGTTCGCCCCGTTTGCGCGGCGCATGGTCAACTCCGGGCGGTTGTCGACTCCCAGCGCCTATGACACGCCGCTATCGACGCCCGATCGCGAGACCTTCGCCGGCGACGCGCGCCTGGGCCTGGCAGTGCCCGACGCGCCCATGATCGGAAGCGACGGCCGGCCCTGCTTCCTGCTGGAGCGCCTGTCCGATGGCTTCGAGGTGCTTTACGTAAAGGACGGCGCGGCGCCGGCACCGCCCGCGGGCGTGAAGCTCACGGTGATCGGCGAGGATCTCGAAGACGCAAGCGGGCTGTTCGCTCACCGCTACGACGCTTCGCCCGGTGCCGCCTACGTGCTGCGGCCGGACCGGCATCTATGCGCGCGCATGCGCATGTTCGATCGTACGGAAGTCGCGCGCGCCGTGGCGCGCGCCATGGGGAATCGATCATGAAGCTCGTCACCGAATCCCGCTTCGCCAATCCCGACGCCGCGTACGAGCGTCTGGTGGACGCCCACCGCGGCCTCGACGAACGAGAGAGCCGCGCCCTCGACGCGCGGCTCGTGCTGATCCTGGCCAACCACATCGGCGATCTCGAGCTGCTGGAGGAGGCCATCCGAATCGCCCAGCGCACTGGCGCACCGCCGGGCGGTGGATAAGTCGGGTGTGAATGCGGGAAAACCCTGTGATTTCTGCCCCTTGGCAGGCGAATGTTGTGACAAATTTATCACGGCTGCCGAAAACTCTGCGGATAAGGGGCTGTCTGCATAGCGTTTGGGCATAATGCTAAAATTGTGTGGTTGCCCAAACGCCCGCAATCCGTTGATTTTGCGGGTACGTGCTGCTCGGGCAAGGCCGGATTCGTCGGCGCGCCGGAGTAGCTTTGAAGCGGAATCTTTTCACGGGGGTCCTCCATGCGGGGCAATGCAATCAAGACGACCTTGGTGGCCGGCGCTTTCAGCCTGCTGCTTGGTGCGACGGCCATGGCGGCCGACTATCCGGTGAAGGCCGCGAAGGCCCCGCCGCCGCCTGTGGTGCCCGATTTCGACATCGCGTTCGGCGGCTCGATCGCGAGCGACTATCTCTTCCGCGGCATCACACAGTCGAACCACGGACCGTCGGGCAGCGCCTACTTCGAGCCGCGGTTCATGAAGAACCTGTTCTACGTGGGCATCGCGGCATCGGGTATCGACTGGCCGACGGCTTACGGCCTGAACAGTCCGAGCGCGGAGATCGATCTCTACGCCGGCATCCGTCCCGTGTTCGGTCCGGTAACGGTCGATCTCGGCGTCATCTACTATTGGTATCCGAACCCCGCGGTCGGGACGTTTAGAAGCGACTTCGTGGAGTTCTACGCGAAGCCGACTTGGACCGTGAATGACATGCTGACGCTCGGCGCGAACGCCTTCTACTCGCCGAGCCTGCTGAACTATGGCGCGCCGAGCTGGTACCTGTCGGCCACCGCGAAAGTGACGCTCCCCTCCAGCATGTTCCCGCCGGACTGGGGCATGTACATCTCGGGCGAGCTCGGTCGCTTCTGGATCGGCACCACCAGCAACTTGCCCTTCGTGAACGCGAACCCGCCCCCGCTCGGTTTCTACGATATTCCGGACTACACTACCTGGAATATCGGCGTCGGGTTCACCTTCAAGGACTTCACGCTGGATCTTCGCTATTCCGGCACCGACCTGTCTAAGTTCAATTGCGCCCAGTTCTGGGTAGCACCGGCAGTCATCGGGGCCGCGCCCAGCCCGGTGACCAACTACTGCGATAACCGCTTCTTCGCCAGGCTGTCGTTCGACTCGCTGCTTTCGCATCTCAAGTGATCGAACGACGATTTGCTTAAATAAACGGGCGGCGCTTGCGTCGCCCGTTTCGTTTTGCGGAAGGGAAAAGCGCCGCGCTAGCGGCTGCAGGTGACGGCGACCACCGTGGGGCACACCGGCCCGCTGCACGCCTTCACCTGGGCACCCACCGGCACGCCGCCGGTGATCTCGGCCGGGTCGATGCGGCCGAAGTCCACGGCCTTGGCATAGTCCCGCGCCCGGCAGAGCGCGGCCGCCGCGGCGAGGCCGCAGTTCTCGCCGGCGGCGAGGCAGCGGTCGATGCCGTAGCCGTCGGAGCCGTCGACGAGGAAGGTACGCGTGTCCGCTGCGGCCGGCAGGGCGCAAAGCATGAAGACGGCGACGAGGACGCTACGCGGCGACATGTGCGATCCGGAAGTAGGGCTCACGGCAGGAGAGTGCTCCCGCCACGGTTGACCCCGCGTTAACGGCGCGCCTGGCGGGAGCGGGGCATGGATTTGCTCGCGTCCTTGCGCCGCGCGACCTCTTGACGGGCCTGGGGGCCCCGCGCATGGTGGCCGCATGTGCACCGCAATCAACCGTTTCTTCGGCATTTGCCGGGAAATTAGCTGCGCCTGACGGGCGCGGGCGGGGCCGTTTTCTCTCGATCAATTTGAGATGAACGTTCCGCCCCGCGGGCGAGGGACGTTTCATGGAGCTTAGGCTCTACAACACGCTGACGCGGCAGAAGGAGCCTTTCCGGCCCCTCGATCCCGCGCGCGTGCGCATGTACGTATGCGGGCCCACGGTCTACGACCGCGCCCACATCGGCAACGCCCGGCCGGTAATCGTGTTCGACCTGCTGTTCCGGCTGCTCCGCCACCTCTATGGCACCGGGCACGTCACCTACGCGCGCAACATCACCGACGTCGACGACAAGATCAACGCGCGGGCGGCGGAGCGCGGCATTTCCATCGGCGAATTGACCAAGACGACCTACGACTGGTTCCAGGAGGATGTGAAGGCACTTGGCTGCCTTCCGCCGACGCATGAACCGCGCGCGACTCAATATGTCGCCCAAATGATCAAGATGATCGAGGCGCTGATCGCGTCGCGACATGCCTATGTGGCCGAGGGCCACGTTCTATTCGACGTTTCGTCGAAGTCCGACTACGGCAAGCTCTCGAACCGCTCTCTCGATGAAATGATCGCTGGCGCCCGAGTCGAAGTCGCGCCGTACAAGAAGAATCCCATGGATTTCGTGCTGTGGAAGCCATCGACGCCCGAGCTTCCCGGCTGGGACAGCCCGTGGGGGCGCGGCCGGCCGGGCTGGCACATCGAATGCTCCGCTATGGGCGAGGCTCTATTGGGAACAACCTTCGACATCCACGGCGGCGGCATCGATCTCGCCTTCCCGCACCACGAGAACGAAATCGCGCAATCCGAATGCGCGCACCGCGGCGCGCCGTTAGCCAAGGTCTGGATGCATAACGGCTTTGTGCAAATGAGCGGAGAGAAGATGGCGAAGTCGGAGGGCAACGTGGTGACGATCCGCGAGCTGCTCGCCGATTGGCCGGGCGAAGTACTGCGTTTTTGCATGTTGCGTACGCACTACCGGCAGCCGATCGACTGGACGCTGAAGGGACTTGAGGAAAGCGCAAAGACCCTGGATGAATGGTACGCACTTGCGTCTGGCGGTGCGCCATCGGCATTTTCTAATAGGGACGCGCCAAGTATTAACGAGCAGGTACTGGAGGCATTAGTCGACGACCTGAATACACCTAAAGCAATTGCGGGGCTTCATCACCTTAGGAACGCTGCTGTCCATGGTGAAGGCGTGGAGCATCTTGTCTCTCTCATTCAGTCACTTCGCTTTTTGGGCTTCCTGTCTCAAACCGATGACGAGTGGCGGGCCGGCAAGCAAAAGAATCTCAAGATCGATGCGGCAAAAATCGAGAGCCTGATCGCAACGCGCAACGCGGCGCGCAAGGTCAAGAACTTTGCTGAGTCCGACCGCCTGCGCGACGAGCTCGCCAAAATGGGCGTACAGCTGGAGGATAAGAAAGACGGCACGACCACCTGGGAAGTAGCCCGATGAAAGACCGCCTCTATCTCTTCGACACCACGTTGCGCGACGGCGCGCAGATGCACGGCGTCGACTTCACCATGGCCGACAAGCTCAAGGTCATGGGCATGCTCGATTCCCTCGGCGTCGATTATGTCGAGGGCGGCTATCCGGGCGCCAACCCCACTGACACCGCGCTGTTCGCCGAGAAGCGTCCGACCAAGGCCAAGTTCACCGCCTTCGGCATGACCAAGCGGCCGGGCCGCTCGGTATCCAACGATCCCGGCCTTGCCGCCACGCTTGCCGCCAAGGCCGACGCCATCTGCTTCGTGGCCAAGGGTTCCGCCTATCAGGTGCGCGTCGCGCTCGAGGTGACGCCGGAGGAAAACCTCGCCTCCATCCGCGAGTCCGTCGCCGCCGCCAAGACGAGCGGCCGCGAGGTGCTGGTCGACTGCGAGCATTTCTTCGACGGCTACAAGGACGACCGCGACTACGCGCTCGCCTGCGCCAAGACCGCCTACGACGCGGGTGCGCGCTGGGTGGTGCTGTGCGACACCAACGGCGGCACGCTCCCTCATGAGGTGGAGGAGATCGTGCGCGTGGTCACCAAGATCGTGCCCGGCGATCACCTCGGCATCCACGCCCACAACGACACGGAGCAGGCGGTGGCGAACTCGCTCGCCGCCGTGCGCGCTGGCGCCCGCCAGATCCAGGGCACGCTGAACGGCCTCGGTGAGCGCTGCGGCAACGCCAACCTCTGCTCCATCATCCCGACGTTGCTGCTCAAGCCGGATTTCGCCGAGCGCTACGAAGTGAAGGTGGCGCCCGGCGCGCTTGCCGCGCTCACCCAAGTCTCGCGCACGCTCGACGAGATGCTGAACCACGCGCCGGACCGCCACGCGCCCTACGTCGGCGACGCCGCCTTCACCACCAAGACCGGCATCCATGCCTCCGCGATCATGAAGGACCCGGCGACCTACGAGCACGTCCGGCCGGAGATGGTCGGCAACCGCCGCAAGCTTCTCGTCTCCGACCAGTCCGGCAAATCGAACGTGATGGCCGAACTCGAGCGCCTGGGCGTCGCCATCGACAAGAACGATCCGCGCGTGGCGCGCCTCCTCGACGAAGTGAAGGAGCGCGAGGCCAAGGGCTATGCCTACGAGGCAGCGGACGCCTCCTTCGCGCTGCTCGCGCGCCGCATCCTCGGCAAGGTGCCGAATTACTTCACCGTCGATCAGTTCGACGTCAACGTCGAGCAGCGCATCAACGCCAAGGGCCAGCGCGTGACGGTGTCGATGGCCGTGGTCAAGGTGAAGGTCGACGGCAAGATGCTGATCTCCGCCGCCGAGGGCAACGGCCCGGTGAACGCGCTCGACGTGGCGCTGCGCAAGGATCTCGGCAAGTACCAGCCCTACATCAACGGCCTGAAGCTCACCGACTATCGCGTGCGTATCCTCGACGCCGGCACCGAGGCCGTCACCCGCGTGCTCATCGAGTCCGCCGACGAAACGGGCGAGCGTTGGACCACGGTCGGCGTGTCGCCCAACATCATCGACGCCTCGTTCCAGGCCCTCATCGATTCCATCACCTGGAAGCTGTTGAAGATGAACGCGCCGGCCTGATCTTTTCGCTCCCGCGCGTTCTGCTACCATCGGCGCCATGATCGACCACGTCTCGATCGGCGTCCGCGATCTCACCGCTGCCACGCGCTTCTACGAAGCGCTGCTCGGGCCGCTCGGCTACCACAAGGCGGTGAGCGCGCCGGCGACGGTCGGTTTTCTGCGCCACGGCAAGACCCACGCCGAGTTCTGGCTCAATCATCGGCCCGGCATGACGCCGCTCGCCGATGCCGGCACGCACATTTGTCTGCGCGCGCTGTCCACCGACGTGGTCGATGCGTTTCATGCGGCGGGGCTGAAATCCGGCGGAAAATCCGACGGTGCCCCCGGCCTGCGCACGCAATACAGCGAGAATTACTACGCCGCCTTCGTGCGCGATGCGGACGGCAACCGGATCGAGGCCGCGACGTTCGTCAATACGAAATGATCAGGTGTTGGTCGCGACCGCAGGCAGGCCGATGCGGCCGAAGCCGGGAAGCTTGAGCGCCGGATGGCGGACGTCGACGCCGGCGACGAGTCCGAGGAAATTGAGCTCGATGCCCTCGACCCAGCCGATCTTGGCGCCGGCGATGCCCCACAGGTTGAACTCGACGCCCGTGCGGCTGTCGGAAAGCCCGGCATAGAAACTTGGCCGGAAGTCGCGGCCGATGGCGTTGGGCGGCGTCACCGCGCCGAGCTCGGGGATCGCGCGCAGGACGGTCGCGACAAAGGTGTTGGAGTTCGGCCCCGGCCAGATGCGGTAGTCGCCGGCGTTGCGATATTGATAGGCCTTCACCGCCGCCTCGACCCTCGGGATCAGCTTCTCCGCCTCGGCGCCGGAAACGTCGGCGACCACCGCCGGCCGGTCGCCGAACCAGCGGCCGTCCGGCGCCCAGCCGTTGACGCGTACCGGGTTGCCCCAGCCCACCACGTCGAAGCGGGTCCACCCGGGCGCGTTCTCGCGCTTGACCACGATCCAGCTGTGCACCGCGATCACGCCCTTCCAGCCGCCGGTGCGGCCGGACATCACCAGCACGCGCGCCGCCGGATAGCTGCGCGCGGCGGGCAGGCTGCCGATGCTCGACCAGTCGGCGTCGCTCCAGCTGCGCGGCCCGCCTTCGAAGGCAAACAGCGTCGCGCGCGCCGCGACCGGCAACAGGAAAGCGAGCAGGAAAACGAACACGATGGTTTTGCGGGACGGGCGCTGGGGGCGGGCAGGGGGCATGGAGCAGCATAGATAGGGAGGGTGAACGCTCCCGCAAATAGGAAGCCTTTCGGCCTGAACTGTGGCGGCGGAAGCCAGGCCCGCGGCCTGCGGTCGGGGCCGGCCCTGCACTCAGAAAAGAGGGGCGGCCACCGGGCCGCCCCATCGGAGACTTCAAGGAGCCTACAGCCTGCCCGTCAATGCCAACACCAGTACGATGATGACGAGCACGCCGACGATGCCGCCGGGACCGTAGCCCCAGTTCGCGCTGTGCGGCCACGTCGGCAACGCGCCGATCAGGATCAGAATGAGAACGACGATGAGAATGGTGGACAACATATGAGCCTCCTGCCCAGAATTCCAATCAACAAGCGGATTGCGGGCAAAAAGTTCCAATCATTCCGCCGGCTCTTGCGCTTCCCGTTTCGACGACCGCTCGATCGCGAATCCTGCCGCGACCGCGCCGAGCACGGCGATGGGCAGGAGCCGCGTGATGCCGACCGCCTTGACGAGCTGGAGCGCCGTCATGATCGCGACCGGGTCGGTCCACCATTGCGGTTGCGTGGACGCGGGAGGAGGCGGCGCGACCTTCGGGCGCCGGTTGCGCACACTTGCCACCACGGTGAGCGCGATTGCCGCGAGCACCAGGTAGGCGACGCCGAGAACGAGACACGCGGTAGTCGGATCGTAGCGTTGCGATAGCCAGAGAAAGCCCGCCACCGAAATGAAAAGGAGCCCGGCCACGCCGGCGGCCGCGGCAATGCCGCCCCATATGAGCGAGGCGACGCTCAGGCGAATCTTTGCCCGGATCTCGTCGATCAGCCCGCTGAACATGGAGGCCGCTCCCCGCGCCGGCTCAGCGGCGCCAGGCCGCGCCGATGATGAAACCGAGGCCGACGGCGAGCGCGAGGGTGGTGTAGGGCCGCTCGCTCAGGGATTCCTCGACCGCGCCGGCGAAGGTGTCGCGCACCTCGCGCACGGCGTCGGTGGCGTCGCTGGCGGTCTCGCCGATCTGTTTCTTGGCCCGGCGGAACGCCTTGTGGCCCTCGTCGCTGGCGAGGTTGACCACCTGTTGGGCGAGCTTGCTCACGTCGTTTTTGAGCGCCTTCAGGTCGTCCTGCACGTCGTCGACGCCAGCACTGGTTTTTCTTGCGAAATCGGTTGCCGTAGCCATGACTAATCCTCCGCCTGCGCGCTAAGGGATTCGAGCGCTAACGCGGAAGAAGGCAAAAGGTTGCGTGCTACATTTCCTCGGCGACTGCCCTCGCCGCCGGGCCGCGCAATTCCGCGTCAGGGATGTCGCGTACCGCGGCGCGCAGCATGGGCAGCGCGTCCTCGACCCGCTCCGCCACCAGGAAGCGGAGCGAGCCGTCGCGGATGAAGCCGTGGGCGATCAAGTGCTCGATCAGCGCGGTGAACGGCTTCCAGAAGCCCTTCAGGTTCACCAGCAAGACCGGCTTCTGGTGACGCTGGAGCTGGATCCAGGAAAGCTGCTCCACCACCTCTTCCAGGGTGCCGATGCCGCCGGGCAGCGCCACGAAGGCATCGGCATTCTCGAACAAAAGCCGTTTGCGCTCGTGCATGTCCTTGACCACGATCACGTCGCGGGCGCCTAGCAGCGCCCGTTCGCGCGCTACGAGGAAATCCGGGATAACGCCAGTGACGGCGCCTCCGCCTTCCATGGCGGCATGAGCCATCGCGCCCATCAGGCCGACGCCGCCGCCCCCGTAGACGAGGCGCACGCCTTCCCGGGCAAGTGCGGTGCCGAGCGCCCGCGCTGCGGCGGCAAAGTCCGGATCGTCCCCTGCGGAAGAGCCGCAGTAGACGCAAACGCTGCGAATTTCGGCCATGCGGCGGATGTGGCATCGGTCATCGGTTGCGTCAAGGTTGCGCCTTCCCATATTCCCTAATGCCCGCCGAGCTTTAACCTTGCGGAACGCTGTTCATTCCGCCACAGATGCCTCGCATGCCCGCCCCTGAGCCAATCCCGCTGAACGACGCCGAGCTCGACCTGCCGCGCGCCCGCGCGGCCGCGATCGCGGCGCGCGGCGGCACGCTCCACTCCACCATCAAAGGGCTGTGGCCGCACCTGTGGCCGGCGGCGCGCGCCGACCTCAAGCTGCGCGTGGTCATGGCGTTCGTGCTCTTGGTGGCCGCCAAGCTCGTGACGCTCACCGTGCCGTTCGCCTTCAAGTGGGCGACCGACGCGCTGGTGGCGATCAGCGAGCGGCGCACCCCGCCCGGGGCCTCGGTGATCGCGGTGCTGTCGGTGCCGCTCGCGCTGATCGCGGCTTACGCGGGCCTGCGCATCTCCATGGCGCTCTTGACGCAGCTCCGCGACGGCCTGTTCGCCAAGGTGGCGCTCAACGCCGTACGCCGCCTGGCGCTCACGACCTTCGAGCACATGCACGTGCTTTCGCTGCGCTTTCACCTCGAGCGCAAGACCGGCGGCCTGACGCGCGTGCTCGAGCGCGGCCGCAACGGCATCGAGGAATTGGTGCGCCTTGTCATCCTCCAGCTCGCGCCTACCATCTTCGAGCTCGTGCTCGTGGTCGGCATCCTGTTCTTCTACTTCGACTGGCGGTATGCGCTCGCGGTTCTCGTCACCATCGCGATCTACATGGCGTACACCTATCGCGCCACTGAGTGGCGCATCTCCATCCGCAAGCAGATGAACGAGTCTGACACCGACGCCAATGCCAAGGCGGTGGATTCGCTTCTCAACTACGAGACCGTGAAGTATTTCGGCGCCGAGCAGCGCGAGGCCGCGCGCTACGACCGCTCCATGGCGCGATATGAGGCGGCGGCGGTCGCGACCTACACCTCGCTCGCGGTGCTCAACGCCGGACAGGCGGTGATCTTCACGCTGGGGCTCGCCGCGGTCATGTCGCTCGCCGTCATCGACGTGCAAGCGGGTACCCGCACCATCGGCGACTTCGTTATGGTCAACGCTATGCTCATCCAGCTCTATATTCCCTTGAATTTCATGGGGATGCTCTATCGCGAGATCAAGCAGGCGATCACCGACATCGAGATCATGTTCGGCATCCTCGCCCGCGATCCGGAGATCGAGGACAAGCCGGGCGTGCGGCCGCTTGTCGCCCGGAACGGCGCTATTCGCTTCGAGGATGTGCGCTTCACCTACGAGCACGGCCGGGAAATTCTGAAAGGCGTCTCCTTCGAGGTGCCGCCGGGCAAGACTCTCGCGATCGTCGGCCCGTCGGGCGCGGGCAAGTCCACGATCTCGCGGCTCATGTTCCGCTTCTACGACGTGAGCGCGGGCCAGATCACCATCGACGGCCAGGACATCCGTGCCGTGACGCAGACGTCGCTCCGCGCCGCGATCGGGATGGTGCCGCAGGACACGGTGCTGTTCAACGATACGGTGCGCTACAACATCCGCTACGGCCGCTGGGACGCCAGCGACGCCGAGGTGGAGGCGGCGGCGGGACTCGCCCAGATCGACGACTTCATCCGCCGCACGCCGCTCGGCTACGAGACCGAGGTGGGCGAGCGCGGGCTGAAGCTCTCCGGCGGCGAGAAGCAGCGCGTCGCCATCGCCCGCACCATTCTAAAAGGCCCGCCCATTCTCGTCCTCGACGAGGCGACCTCGGCCCTCGATTCCAACACCGAGCGGGAGATCCAGGACGCCCTCGACCGCGTCGCCCGCGGCCGTACCACGCTCGTCATCGCCCACCGCCTGTCGACGGTGATCCACGCCGACGAGATCATCGTGCTCGACGACGGCGTGATCGTCGAGCGCGGCACCCACGGCGAGCTGCTCGCCCGCGGCGGCCTCTACGCCGGCATGTGGAACCGCCAGCGCGAGGCCGAGGCCGCGCGTGAGAAGCTGCGCGAGGCGGGCGAGGACGCGCTCACCGCGGTGGTGCCGGCGGCGAAGCCGCAGGCGACGCCGCCCGCCGAGGCCGCGGAGTAACCATGGCCCTTTCCGAATCCGTCAAGAACGCGCTCGCGCCCATCCACCGCGAGGGCTATCCGTTCGTCGCCGGCGCGGCGCTCGCGACGCTCGTATTGTTCTGGCTGTGGACGCCGCTCGGCTGGATCGGCGCGGTGGCGACGTGCTGGGTCGCTTATTTTTTCCGCGATCCCACGCGGGTGACCCCCATTGCCGATGGGCTCGTGGTGTCGCCCGCCGACGGCCGCATCGCGCTTGTTACCAATGCCGTGCCGCCGGCCGAGCTCAAGCTCGGCAGCGAGGCGCTGCCGCGCGTCTCCATCTTCATGAACGTGCTCGACGTGCACGTGAACCGCAGTCCCATCGGCGGCAAGGTCGCCCACATCATCTACACGCCGGGCAAGTTCATCAACGCCGATCTCGACAAGGCGAGCGAGGACAACGAACGCAACAGCATCGTGATCAGCGACGGCAAGCACACCGTCGCGATCGTGCAGATCGCCGGGCTGATCGCGCGGCGCATCGTTTGCTTCGTGCGCGAGGGCGACACGATCGCGGCCGGCGAGCGGGTCGGCCTCATCCGCTTCGGCTCCCGCGTCGACGTTTACCTTCCCGCCGGGGTGCGGCCGCTGGTGGCAGAGGGGCAGACCGCGCGCGGCGGCGAAACGGTCATCGCCGACATCGGCCACCGTTACCCGAAACGCGCGTTCCGCGTGGGTTGAAGCCTGCTTCCCGCCGTGGGCGGGGAGGGCTATCTTGGCCTGCATGTCGAACATCTTCGCCCCCTTTGAGCCCGAACCGGACGAACGTCGCCGCCGCGCCTTCCGCGCGATCCCGATCCGCACGCTGTTGCCCAACGTCATCACGCTCCTCTCTCTCTGCCTCGGGCTCTCGGCGATCCGCCTCGCCATCGAAGGGCGGCTCGAATTCGCGGTGGGCTGCATTGTGCTCGCCGCGATCCTCGACGGCCTCGATGGCCGCATCGCCCGCCTGTTGCAGAGCACCTCGCGCTTCGGCGCCGAGCTCGACTCGCTCGCCGACTTCGTCAACTTCGGAGTCGCCCCCGGCATCGTCCTTTACGCCTGGGGACTCGGCCAATTGCGCTCCGTAGGCTGGATCGCGGCGCTGATCTTCGCCATCTGCGCGGCGCTTAGGCTCGCGCGCTTCAATGTGATGCTGGAGGACCCGAACCGGCCCGCCTATGCGGGCAACTTCTTCGTCGGGATTCCGGCGCCGGCCGGCGCCATGGTCGTCATGCTGCCTGTGTATCTGGAGTTCCTCGGCCTGCCGCGCACGCCTGCCACTCCGCCGTTCGCCTCGGTCTACGTGGTGGCGATCGCGCTCCTGATGGTGTCGTGGCTGCCCACCTGGTCGGGCAAGAAGCTCGGCTCCCGGGTGCCGCGGGAGTACGTGCTTGCCGTATTCGTGGCCGTCGCCACGTTCACCGCGCTGCTGCTCAGCTATCCGTGGGAAGTGCTCACCATCGGCTCGCTGCTCTATCTCGGGCATCTGCCGTTCGCCTATTGGCACTACGGCAGGCTCGAGCGGGCGCATATCGCTGCGGCCGGCGGCCTGGTGCAGCCGCAGCCCACCGCGGCCGACGAGGACCGGCCCGGCCGGCTCAACTAGCGATTTTTATTTCCCGTAGCGATCGACCCGCGCTTCCCATGGCGCGGGCGAGCGCGTTATCATTCAACCAACAATAAATCGGTTCCTGGGAGGAAATCATGCCGTATTGGATGCGCCGCGCCTTGCTCGGCGTCGCTTTCGCCGTCGCCGTCTTCGGCCTCGCCGCGCCGGCTTCCGCGCAGACCAAGCTCAAATGGGCGCACGTTTACGAGACAACCGAACCTTTCCACATCATGTCGGTGTGGGCAGCGCAGGAAATCAACAAACGCACCAACAACCGTTACTCGATCGACGTCTATCCGGCCTCGCAGCTCGGCAAGGAGTCCGACATCAACCAGGGACTGGCCCTCGGAACGGTCGACATGATCATTTCCGGCTCGAGCTTCGCCGCGCGCAATTATCCGCCGATTGGCGTCACCTATTATCCTTATACGTTCCGCGACGCTGACCATCTGCTCGCCTACACCAAGAGCGACGTGTTCCGCGATCTTGCCAAGGGCTATCAGGAGAAGACCGGCCACCACATCGTCGCCGTGAGCTACTATGGCGTTCGCCACTCCACCTCGAACCGCGCCTTCGCCACCTGCGCCGAGATGAAGGGCCTGAAGATCCGCGTGCCGGACGCGCCCGCCTATCTCGCCATGCCGCGCGCCTGCGGCGCCAACACGACGCCGATCGCGTTCGCCGAGGTTTACCTGGCGTTGCAGAACGGCACGGTAGACGCCCAGGAGAATCCGCTCACTACCATCGAGGCGAAGAAGTTCTACGAGGTGCAGAAGTACATCGTCCTCACCGGCCACATCGTCGATCACCTCAACACGGTGATCTCGCAGGGCCTGTGGGCCAAGCTTTCGGAAGAGGACCGCAAGATCTTCTCCGACGTCGCCCAGGAGGCGGCGGCCAAGTCCAACGAGCAGATCAAGGCCAAGGAGAAAGAGCTGATCGCCTTCTTCCGCCAGAAGGGGCTCACCGTGACCGAAGTGAACAAGGACGACTTCCGCGACACGGTGCTGAAGAACGCGAGCTTCGAATCCTTCGGCTACAGCAAGGCGGACTGGGACCGAATCCAGGCGATCAAGAACCTGACCAACTAAGCTTCGCCTTCCGCAACGTTTTTGCCGCCGGACGATCGCATCGCCCGGCGGCGGCGCGTGGGGCCTTTGCAATCGGGGACCGATGGCGACCGAAGTTCACAAGCCAATCACCGGCGACGAACTCGCGCATACCTTCGAGGAGGCGGGGCCCGAGGCCGATCTCAGCGTCTATGCCGTCGAAGACTGGTTCACGCTGGCGCTGTTCTGGTTCATGGCGCTCGCCGTGTTCCTGCAGTTCTTCACCCGCTACGTGCTGAACGACTCCTACGGTTGGACTGAGGAGATCGCGACCTATTGCCTGGTGGTGATCGTGTTTTGGGGCGCGGCCATGTGCGTGCGCCTGTCGCGCCACATCCAGGTCGATCTCCTGTTTCGCTTCTTGCGGCCGCGGCCGGCGCGCGTCCTTTCCACCGCCGTCGACATCGTGCGCACCGCCTTTCTCGCCTATGCGACGTATCTCGTCTGGCGTTTCAGCTGGATCGTGTTTGACGAGCGCATGGTGACGCTCAATCTTCCCAAGAGCGGGGTTTATATTGCGGTGCTCGTGGGCTTCCTGCTGATGTTCGCCCGGTCGGCGCAGATCTCCGTGTTGAACTGGAGACGCGGCTATTCGGTGCTCGAGCGGCCCCAGGCATTCGACTCGCTGGTGCCGTGATGTTGATTCTTCTCGGCTCA
>Ga0209118_1000524_pt1 | contig 20870 bp, 12 predicted proteins | sample BlaSpr_A8_Ref_M1_FD_187988 | JGI IMG/M metagenome (GOLD analysis project Ga0209118, IMG submission 187988) | Forest soil microbial communities from Thunder Bay, Ontario, Canada - Black Spruce, Ontario site 2_A8_Ref_M1 (SPAdes) (version 2) | ecosystem: Environmental > Terrestrial > Soil > Boreal...
AACTTTGTCGATTAATTTCTTCATCCTCGAGCCGAGATTCTCCTTTATATTTGGTTTTCGCGATGTTCTCCATCTTGCCGTCTTTCTTTTTTGCGCCTTGGTCATTAGCTCATGGAGTGCCGCGCGGAGACGCGCCGAGCACGCCTTGGAGCGGGCGCGCGACGAATTGGAGAAGAAGGTTCAAGAGCGGACTGCGGAGCTCAGTTCGAGCAACGAACAATTACGGCAGCAGATCTACGAGCGCTTGCGCACTGAGCGCCTCCTGCGGGAACACGCGAGTCTGCTCGATCTCACCCACGACACCATCTTTGTCCGCGACATCAATGATGTCATCACCTACTGGAATCGCGGCGCAGAAGAACGATATGGCTGGTCAAGCGAAGAGGCCGTCGGCCGCGTCTCGCACGAACTCACCCAGACTACCTTCCCTGCACCGCTGAAGGAGATAAATGCTGAACTACTCAAAACTGGGCGATGGGAGGGGGAATTGGTCCACACCCGCCGGGATGGAACGCTGGTTACAGTAGCGAGCCGGTGGGCGCTGCAACGGGATGGCTCCGGCAATCCCCTGGCCATTCTGGAGACTAACAATGACATCACCGGGCGGAAACAGGCGGAAGAGAAGGTTCGGACAAGCGAGGAAAAATATCGCGACCTGATCAATGCTTCGCCTGACGCCGTATGGGTTATCGATGCCGAGGGCAAATGCGTCTTGGTAAACCCAGCAGGGGTTGAACTGTCAGGGGTCGCGGAAGGTGATCTGAACGGATCTTTAATTACAGACACCTACGTGCCGGAAGAACTGCACCTGTTTCAGAACAGGATCGACAAGTTGAAGACGGAAGGATCGTTTCGCTTCGAGCGGAAATTCGTGCGCAAAAATGGCGATGTAATTCCAGTCGAGGTTTCTTTATCGGCCCTGCGCGGGCGACATTACCAGGCGATCATCCGAGACATCAGTCATCGCAAGCGCCGCGAAGCGCTCCTGGCCGGAGAGAACAAGATTCTCGAAATGTTAGCTAAAGGCGATTCTCTTCCCGATATCCTCGATAACTTATGTCTGCTGGTGGAAGAGCAATCTTCCGGTGTCCTTGCCTCCATTTTGTTGATGGACCCGAACGGCAAACAGCTGCGGCACGGTGGAGCACCGAATCTTCCCAAAACTTACACCCAAGCAATCGACGGAGCTTTCATCGGGGCTGCGGTCGGATCATGTGGAACGGCCGCACATCGCGCCGAACAAGTAATCGTGTCCGACATCGCGGTCGATCCATTGTGGGCTGATTTTCGCGATCTGGCCTTGACGCATTCACTTCGCGCTTGTTGGTCCACACCGATCTTTTCCTCCGAAGGCAAAGTGATCGGGACATTTGCCCTTTATTATCGCGAGCCGCGCAGTCCCAGTTCTCAGGAGCAGGACACAATTACACACATTACCTATCTCGCAGGCGTCGCCATTCAGCGAAAACTGGCAGAAACCGCCCGGCGCGAAAGCGAAGCGTATCTGGCGGAAGCCCAGCGCCTCAGCCATACCGGGAGTTGGGCGTGGACGCCCGCCACCGGCGAGATCAGATATTGGTCGGATGAAACTTATCGCCTGCTTGGTTTCGATCCGGAGGCCGGGCCGCCGCGATTTGAAAAATTCTTTGGGCGACTTCATCCTGAGGACCAGAACAGAGTCAGAGAACTGTTCGGAAAAGCGATTGCCGGCAACGCGGACTTCGGAACGGAGTACCGAATTATTCATCCGACCGGCGAGATTAGAAATATTCACGCGGTCGGTCATCCGGTTTGCGACGAGGCAGGGCGTCTCGTGGAATTCGTGGGCACGGTGATAGATATCACTGAAAGCAAACGCTCTGAAGCGGCGCTGCGCGCTTCCGAGCAAGTCGCGCGCGGACAAGCGGAGACGCTGGCGCAGAGCTTGGATGTTTTGGCGACCGCGCCGGAGCCGGAAAAATTCATTGGGCAAATGCTGGGTACGATCGGTCGCCTCCTGAACGCGCACAGCTCGATGGTATGGCTGTTCGACCAACTAACGGACACGATCATTCTGCGGTTCATGGCGAAAGGCGACAAAGCGGTCGCACCTGATCTCGAGCATCCTTTCATGAAAGACCCCTTCTCTTGGAAGCAGAGTGCGATGATTCAGGAGCTGCTCTTTACCGGCGGGCCCGTTATCTGCGAAGAGGTGGAAACTGATCCGCGCCTGCACGCGGAATGGCGCGACTACTTCAAGCAAACCGGGACGAAGAGGTTTATGGCGGTTCCTATGTTGATCGGTGGGGAGGTACGAGGTTTCATTGGGATTCGGCATGCCGACCGCGCGCCTTACCGGCCGGAGCAGGTCGAATTAACTCAGGCCCTCGCCCACCAGGTCATGCTTGCAATCCAACTCAACGAATTTGCTGAGCAAGGCCGGCGCGCGGCGGTCTTGGAAGAGCGGAATAGAATGGCGCGCGATATTCACGACACGCTCGCGCAAGGTTTCACCGGTGTGATTGTCCAATTGGAAGCAGCCGAGGATGCAATTTCCCTGGGTTCCCGGAAGGAAGCGGACAAGCATTTGCACCGCGCGGGTGAATTAGCCCGACAGAGTCTGACCGAAGCCCGCCGCTCCGTCCACGCCTTGCGGCCGCGAGCGTTGCAAGAACACAATTTTTGGGACGCACTCAAAGGTACTATTAAGAACACGACCGTTGGCACTGCACTTCACGCAACATTTGAAGCGAAAGGCAAACTGCCGGAGCTTCCTCAGCCCTGGCAGGTAAATCTTCTGCATATCGGACAGGAAGCGTTGACTAACGCGCTCAAGTACGCGCACGCTCGCAACTTCAAGACCCGACTCACCTACCGGGCAAAAGAACTTCGACTGGAACTGCGGGACGACGGCGATGGATTCAAAGTGAAAGATCGGCATGATGGTGTCGGTCTCACTGGAATGCGCGAGCGAGTAGAACAAATGGGCGGCGAATTGAAAATCACCAGCGCACGTGGCAAGGGCACAAAGATCACCGTGGTATTGCCTGGCAACGGAGAATCGACGTCATGAAATCCAAAAAGAAAACAGCGGCGGCTTCCAAGAAATTGGCAAAGAAACCAAGCTCTGCCGCGAAAAAAGTGACGAAGGCTGGAGAGACAAAAAAGTCCCGGATCACTGTGGTTATCGCGGATGATCACAGCGTTGTCCGTGAAGGCTTGGTTTCACTGATCACCCGAAAAGCGGATATGACCGTCGTCGGTGAGGCAAGCAACGGGCGCGAAGCCGTCGATCTCTGGAAACAACATCATCCGGATATAACCCTGCTCGATCTGCGCATGCCCGAACTGGACGGCGTCGGCGCCCTCAAAGAGATTCGTGGCAACGACGACAAAGCGCGGATCATCGTGCTAACGACCTTCGACGGCGACGAAGATATCTTTCGCGCCATCCAGGCCGGCGCGAAAGGTTATCTGCTCAAAGATGTGCCTCGGGAGGCTTTGATGGATTGCATTCGCCGCGTGCATGCCGGCGAAACTTGCGTCCCCGTGCACTTGGCTATGAAACTCGCGGAACGCGTCAGTGGCGAAACTTTGAGTGAGCGCGAGATCGATGTGCTTAAGCTGATGGCGCTGGGAAAGAGCAATAAAGAGATCGGTTCGGCCCTCTTTATTAGTGAAGGCACCGTGAAGTCGCACGTGAAGAGTATTTTCGCCAAGCTCAATGTCATTAGCCGGACCGAAGCGGTCGCGAACGCTACGCGGCGCGGCCTGATTCAGCTCTAGCAACAGAGCTTTAGTCCGAATTCCCATGGGGTTGGGACGCCACGCGACGTCGTCCGTAACTGTCGCTATCTCCAAAGAGGGGGCGAGCATCACCTCGTAGGTGGCACCAGAAAATCTCGCGGATGCGCATTGGCCGATGTCTTACGCGCCGACACCTTTGAGGTAACAGAATGGAACAAAGGAGATGCTGTTGAATGATCAAAAAACGCAGGTTGGCGCGAAGACTCCAGGAGCCCTCGCGACACGTCCTCCTCTGCCTCCGTTCAATCGTGAGAGTGCCATTCAGAAGGTTCGCCTGGCAGAAGATGGCTGGAATTCGCGCGCTCCGGAAAAGGCGGCTCTCGCTTACACGATCGACTCGCGCTGGAGGAACCGCGCCGAGTTTCTCAGTGGACGACAGGAAATCATTCAATTTCTTGCGCGCAAATGGGCGAAAGAGCTGGACTACCGGCTGATCAAAGAACTTTGGGCTTACACCGGGAACCGCATTGCCGTGCGCTTCGCCTACGAATGGCATGATGACTCGGGGAATTGGTTCCGATCATATGGCAATGAGAATTGGGAATTTGATGATCATGGTCTGATGCGATTTCGATATGCCTGCATCAACGATCTGCCGATCAAGGAATCGGAGAGAAAATATCATTGGTCGCTTGGCCGCCGTCCGGATGCGCATCCGGGTTTAAGCGAACTCGGTTTATAGCGGCCCAGAAAAACCAAAACCAACTCATACAAATGAAGAATACTATGCGTAGAAACGTGGACCCCCGGGATCGAGGAAAACCGTCATGTTTGTCATTACTGGAATTACCGGCCGCGTTGGAGGTATTGTTGCTCGCACGCTTCTGACCGCTAAAGAGCCGGTCCGCGCCGTCGTGCGAGATGCCGGCAAAGGTGCGCCATGGCTAGAACGTGGCTGTGAGTTGGCACTGGCGGAGATGAATGACGCGGCAGCTCTCGCAACCGCGTTCGAGGGAGCCGAAGGCGTCTTCGTACTCCCTCCGCCGATCTTCGATCCAGAGCCTGGTTTCCCAGAGGCGCGGGCTACGGCCAATGCCGTGCGGTCCGCCCTTGAGGCAACACACGCGTCCAAGGTCGTGTGCATCTCGACAATCGGCGCGCAGGCAACCCGCCCCAATCTGCTCACCCAACTCCGTCTGATGGAGCAGGCACTTGGCGGCCTGGGGATACCCATTACCTTTCTGCGCCCGGCTTGGTTTATGGAGAACGCCGCCTGGGATGTAGCTTCGGCTCGCAACACTGGCGTGATTTCGAGTTTCCTGCAGCCGCTCGACAAGCCATTCCCGATGGTCGCCAGTGGGGACGTCGGGCGGACGGCGGCTGAGTTGCTCCAGGAAACATGGACCGGCCGACGGACCTTCGAATTGGAAGGGCCGCGCCGCGTGAGCCCGAACGATATCGCGGCGGGATTCTCCAGAATTCTTGGCCGTCCAGTCCGCATCGAAGCTGTCCCTCGCGAATCCTGGGAGGATCTATTCAAGTCGCAGGGCATGAAGAACCCGGCAGCACGCGTCCAGATGCTCGATGGCTTCAATGAAGGTTGGATCGACTTTGAGGGCGACTCCGTCAAGGGCGAGGTCGAGCTTGAGACTGTTCTAAAGGACATGGTGGAACGTGCTGCATGACCTAAAACATTTGCTCAACGCTCTGACCGCCAAGTAATGGAAGATCAAAAATTCAAACTCAAAGAAAACGAACGGAAGGTAATCAAAATGCGAATCAAATCACGTCCTTGGTCGTTGGAGGTAGCTATGCGAGTAGCGCGAGGAATGTCTCAGTTTCTTTGCATTTTATCATTGCTGGTGACGTGCTGCACGTTCTCGGCACAAGCCGAAGAGCATCCCGTTCGGAATGTTGTTCTGGTTCACGGTGCCTGGGCGGATGGCTCCGGCTGGAAAGGCGTTTACGACATTCTTGCTAAGGATGGCTACAAGGTCAGCATCGTCCAGGAACCCGAGACCTCTTTCAAAGAGGATGTCGCCACTACGAAGCGCGTCCTCGCTCAACAAGATGGCCAATGCATTCTTGTCGCCCACAGCTATGGGGGAGCCGTAATTACCGAAGCGGGGAACGATCCAGCTGTTGCCGGATTGGTCTATATCGCCGCCCACATGCCGGATGCGGGAGAGAATGAAGCAGACGACGGAAAGCGATTCCCGAGTGACCTCAGCAAGTCGACTGCGATAAAGAAAACGGCAGACGGTTTCACTTACCTCGATCCCGCGCAATTTCACGAATACTTCGCCGCCGATCTTCCGGCTGAGCGGGCCGCTTTCATGGCGCGATCACAGGTGCTCAACGCCGCTGACAATTTCAAAGCTGTTATCACAACAGCGGCGTGGAGAAGCAAACCGAGTTGGATGTTAGTAGCGATGAAGGATCGAGCCATCAATCCCGACTTGGAGCGGTGGTATGCCGAGCGAGCCAAGAGCCATAAGGTCGAAGTCTCGGGCGCCAGTCATGCTGTTTACGTCTCGAGGCCGAAGGAAGTCGCAGCTCTGATCGAAGAAGCTGCTACGCATACTCAATAGCCAAAGTCGTCTGCAAATGGACGATTGGTTAGGCGGCTGTTATTGATTGCGGGTGCGTCGCAGACCTACGAGCAGACATAGAAAAGCTTCTAGGCGTAAGATGGGGCTAAGTCTGCCGAGATTCTAAGACTCCCCTTAATCCTATACATAGCGATCCGTTCCGACCGGCTTGCAAAGTAGGATGTGAGTTTCGAAATGTGTTTCGCTCCGTTATTTTGATCGAATGCTTCGAGCAACGATTCGCAACTGCTCTCGAAACCATGCGTGCGCCGGCTCGGTGCTGAGACGCGAATGCCACGCCATGAAGTACGGAAAAGCTTTGATCGCGCGCGGTGGTTCCACGATGCGTAGGCCGGCCAGCGATCCGGTGATCTTTGCCAACCTGCGAGGGACCGTCAGGATCAAATCGGTTTTAGCAATGGCGAAGATCGCGGGCAGAAAGAACGGAAGACGAAGCGCGACGCGCCGCTTTACGCCAAGCTGCGCCAGAGGACAATCGACCATGGTTTGTTGACCATCCAGAGTTTCGACCACCGCGTGCGGCAGTTGCAGATATTGTTTGAGTGTGAATCGGCGCGTCCGAACCGCCTGGGTGGACCCGACGAGACAAACAAAAGCTAAATCAAAAATCAGTTCGCTTTCCAAAATTGGAGGCACTGCTTCTGCGCTGAGAGCGAGATCGATTCGGCCTGCGACAACGTCCTCGTAGGCTTTAGGATTCCAGGCCGATACTTCCAGTCTGGCATGAGGCGCCGCCTTCCGTACGCGCTCAAGAAGAGTTGGCAGCAGAATCGTGGACCCGTGGTCCGTCATGGCCACTCGAAAACGTTCCTGGCTTCGTGCGGGAGAAAATTCCTCGCCTTGCACCATGGCGCCGAGTCTGCCCATGATTGATTCCAGTTCGCGCAACACACGTTCCCCCCGCGGCGTCCGCTCGTAAACACGTCCCGTGCGAACGAGGAGAGGATCTCCGAATGTTTCGCGCAGCCGGTCCAACGCTCGGCTCATTGCGGGCTGGCTCAGGAAACAGCGTTTGGCGGCGCGGGTCACGTGCCGTTCCTCCAGAAGCGCGTGGAGGGCGTGCAACAGATTCAAGTCAACATTTCGTAAATGCACTTCAGGCATAGTAAGCATTACAACAATGCATTTTTAGAATGACATGCCCAAGCCTATTTTGAATCATGAAAACATCATCGTTAACAAAAAGTGCCATTGTCACCGGCGCCTCTGGTGGAATCGGAGGCTCGATCGCAAAACGACTGGCAAAAGATGGATTTTCGGTGGTCGTGAACTACGCTGGCAAACCGGCTCCAGCACAAGCAGTTGTCGCAGATATCAAGGCTGCGAGGGGACAGGGCATCGCTGTGCAAGCAGATGTGGCGATTGCCGCGGACGTGGAGCGGCTCTTCAAAGAGTCGATAGACGCGTTCGGTAAGCCTAATGTGGTGGTTCATTGTGCCGGCATCATGCCGCTTTTCCTGATTGCCAGCGGAGACGTGACCGCCTTCGACAAGGTGATCGCGACGAACTTACGCGGAACCTTCCTGGTATTCGCGCAGGGGGCTCAACATGTTCTCGATGGCGGCCGCATCATGGCTTTCTCCAGCAGTGTTCTCGCCAAGTCATTCCCGACTTATGGGGCCTACATCGCTTCCAAGGCGGGAGTCGAAGGGTTGGTCCATGTGCTTGCCAACGAACTGCGTGGCAGAAACATAACGGTCAACGCCGTGGCGCCGGGCCAGGTGCGAACGGACCTGTTCCTGAAGGGCAAGAGCGATGCATTGATCGACGAATTAAAGAAAATGAATCCGCTCGAACGGCTCGGCATGCCAGAAGACATGGCAAATCTAGTGTCATTCCTTGCCGGTCCTGAGGGGGGCTGGATCAACAGCCAGGTTGTGCGCGCCAATGGCGGCTTCGCATGACCCTTTTTCAAATCTTGATTTTGTTGCATCTGAAAATTCGAACCAGAAAGAAAAATTCAACATGAAGAAGATCATCATCATCACCGGTGCTTCGAGCGGGTTTGGCGCTTTAACTGCGCGCGCTTTGGCAAAAGCAGGCCACACTGTCTATGCAAGCATGCGCGAGACCAGGGGCCGTAATGCGCCACAGGTCGAAGAGGCGAAAAAGTTCGCCAAGGGTAACGATGTCGACCTGCGTGCCATCGAACTGGATGTTTCGTCGCAGGAATCTTGTGACGCAGCCATCCAGGAGATCATTGCCAAGAACGCTCGCCTCAACGTGATCATTCACAACGCCGGACACATGGTTTTTGGTCCGGCCGAAGCGTTTACGCCCGAACAACTCGCGGAGTTGTATGACGTCAACGTACTGAGCACGCAGCGTGTGAACCGCGCGGCATTGCCTCAGTTGCGCAAGCAAAGAAGGGGTCTTGTGGTTTGGGTGTCGAGCAGCAGCTCCGCGGGCGGAACGCCACCCTATCTGGCACCATACTTCGCCGCGAAGGCCGGGATGGATGCATTGGCCGTGATCTACGCGCGTGAACTGACTCGGTGGGGGATCGAGACCTCTATCATTGTTCCGGGTGCCTTCACCGGTGGCACGAACCACTTCGCGCATGCCGGTTCTCCGGCAGACAAGGCACGAGTCGCCGAATACGAAGCTGGTCCTTACAAGGGTTTCGCCGATGAAGTGCGTGAGGGCTTTGCCTCAATTGTCCCAGCCGATGCGGACGTCGCCGCTGTCGCGGACGCCATCGTGAAGGTGGTCGATACGCCTTTTGGCAAACGGCCTTTCCGCGTGCACATCGATCCGACGCAGGACGGCGCCGAGGTCGTCAATGCAGTCTCGGATCGTGTCCGTGCCGAGCTTCTCCGTAGGATCGGCCTCACTGACGTGCTGACACCCCGGGAATTTATCACCACTGGTGCCACCGCCGCTGCGCGAAACACGATGGCCCGCTGACGCGCGCAGCGAAGCGCCTCAACGCACAGCCGCGCTCGCTTGGCTGCTTCGGAAATCTCCGGTGATGCTCCCGATTCCCGGGACTTCAACCACGAAAGAATTAGAACGAATCGCAGGCCAATAAAAAAGGCATCGAAGAAAATCCGCGCGCGCGCCTTGGTTTGGCGCCGGGATGAAAATTCCTGACGCCACTAGTCGCGAACGGTCATCTCCACTTCCTCCGAGTGGAACGTTAAATTCCTGGCAGGCAGGAAACGCTTCAACGCGCCGCCGCGCTGATTGTCAAACGTTTCGCTCTCGGCTTAATCGTTCGCTCCACCTTTTTTCTGCCTCAACGCGTTTTGACTCCAATCTCTTCATCTAGAGCCGAAGCGCAGCCTTCACACCGGACGAGTTTCTTTGGCGAGCTGAAGCGGCGCAACGTTCACAAGGTTGCGGCTGCCTACGTGGTGGGCGGGTGGGCCCTCGCTCAAGGAATCGCCCAGGTCTTTCCGGTGTTTGACGTTCCCAATTGGGCCATTCGACTTTTCGTCCTCCTGATCATCCTCGGTTTTCCTGTTGCCGCTGGTTTCGCATGGTTGTTCGAGCTCACGCTAAAGGGAATAAAACGAACCGCAGTGGCCGACGCCGCCCAGGAGCATTCACGCGGCAAAACCTGGATCTACGTGATCATCATCGGTGCGGTCCTCTTGACCGGTTTATTTTTCCTCGGCCGCTCCACAGCTCGTCGTCTGCTGGTCCGGATCCTGCCGGCGAGGGAGGCCCTCCGTTCTGATAAGGAAGATGCACGCCGCAGCTCGCCGTCCCTATCGGCTCAGTCGATTGCGGTTTTGCCGTTTGAAAATCTCAGCAGCGATAAGGAGAACGCTTTCTTCGCCGAGGGTATCCAGGACGAGATCCTTACGCGCCTGGCGAAAATGGGTGCGCTCAAAGTTATTTCGCGCAACTCCACCGCCCATCTTGCCCACACTCCCAAAAATCTTCCTGAGATCGCTCGCCAGTTAGGCGTGGCCAACGTTCTCGAAGGGAGCGTGCAAAAAGCGGGAGACACCGTCCACGTCAATGTTCAGCTCGTTCGCGCGCCGACCGGCGACCAGATTTGGGCGGAAAGTTACGATCGCAAACTTGACGATATTTTCGGAGTCGAAAACGAAATCGCGCAAAACATCGCTTCCGCGCTCAACGCCAGGCTCACCGGCGAAGATGGGTCGCTCGCTCAAAAGCCGACGAACAATGCGTGGGCCCATGCAGCTTATTTGCGGGGGAACACGCAACTGTGGCGTGCTAACGAACAATCATTGTTTGACGCGGCGCAATCCTACGAACAAGCCGTGCGTCGTGACCCGCAGTTCGCGCTCGCTTGGGCTGCCCTCGCCAAAGTGCACTCGATTCTTTACTATGTGAACGACAGCACGCCTGCTCGCGCCGCCATGGCGGAACGGGCGATCGCCGAAGCCGATCGGTTGCAAGCGCATGCCCCGGAGACGCAATTGGCTCAAGGTTATTTCGATGAGTTCGTTTTGCATGATTACAAGGCCACGGCCGATCTCATGGAGCAGGCCCATCGCAGGTGGCCCGGCAATTTCGAGCTTCTTCAACTTCTGGCCTTTGCCACCGCGCGCCTCGGCGAATGGCAGAAGAGCGCGGCGGCATGGGACGAAGCCATCGCGTTGAATCCTCGCGATATGCTGACACGGTTCTGGGCGGCGCAGATTCCGATGAACTTGCGCGACTTCGGCAAAGCAGATCGCATGATCGAAGAGGGACTCGAAATTGAGCCTAACGACCAACGACTGCTCGCGGCCAAGGTGGAAATTTTGCAGGCGCTCGGTCAGCTCGACCAAGCTCAATCCATCGTGCGCAGGTTGAACCCACAACCAGGGGATTTCGAGGTGACTGCCGCCGTGTGGTACCAAGCCAAATTGCGACGCGATTCAAAATCAGCTCTCGAATTGTTTCAGCATTTATCCCAACCGACGGAGCGCGGATACGACTGGCTGATCAACCGCTTTTATTACGGCGACCTGCAAAATCTCGCTGGTGACAAGATTGGGGCCCGCGCCAGTTTCACAAAGGTCCGCGACGAGGCGAACGCCGGGTTGCAGAAACAGCCCGACAACGGGCGACTGGCGCTCTGCGCTATCGACGCCGCAATCGCTTTGCGCGAGCGCGATTCCGTGTTGCGCCTGATCGAACAACGATCCGATGCCATCCGCGGCGATCGACGGCATCTACTCGACGGTGAAGAAGTGCGCGCGCGCATGCTGGCCAAGTCCGGGGTTAAAGGCGCAGGAGATGAAGCGATCCCGCTCCTCGAGCATTTATTGCAAGTTCCCTACAATTCACCGTGGATCCATGTCCCGCTCACCCCAGCGCTTCTTCGGCTCGACCCCGACTTTGATTCGTTCCGGAGCGATCCGCGCTTCCAGAGACTTTGCCGGCAGTAATTCAGCCCCGCGACACTCAACTCGCTTCGCTGACGATCCGCTTTTCACGCTCGACACAATTTGGCCGAACCGGAAGCTGTGGCGAACGCCACGCGCCGCGGCTTAATTCAATTGTAGGGAAATCTCTGCCGTTAGGCCGCCGCTTGGTTTCGACACTACCTCGAACGAGGGACTGCGAATCACCTCGCGAGCGGCACCGAAAAATCCCCAACGCGTGCAATGGCGGGAATCCGCTCACCTGTAATACCTTCAGACATGAAAAATACGCTACTCAAGAAAACAACTATTAAGCTCGCTGTTGTTTCACTGTTTGGCCTCCTGGGAGCGTGCGCCGCGACCACATCACCTAACGCGAGTAAGGCTCCGTTAACAGCATCGCGGGATAGCTCCGGCCCGGTGAAGAACCCCGATATAATTAGTGGTGGAAACAGGATACCTGTTACTACCTATTACGATTGGCCGCCTTTCGGAGACGGAAACCCACGATAGGAGTATTCCAACGCTAAACGCGTCGTTCAATGCTGGTGCGAGACGCACAATTCGACGCCTTCACATATGATAAGGACAATCTCCAATCTCAGTCTCGGGACGATGTGGGGATGGGTGGCGAGCATAGGACTATTTGCCGTCGCCGCGAACGGACCGGACCGATCATTGCCTGAGCCGCCGCAAACGACCACGCCAGTGAAACTGGCGGCAGCGTCGGATCCAGCCTCCGGGAAATCCGAGTTTCGCTATCGAGGTAATAACACGCCGCCGGTGATTCGGGTGCAGCCGGGAAGCATTCTGAAGGTGGAATATAAGAACGAGCTTGCCGCTCAATCGAAAGAAGACTGCTTTGGCCATCCGTGCATGAACATGACAAATCTTCACTTCCACGGACTGCACGTCTCGCCGAATGCACCGCAGGACGATGTCCTGGACATGATGGCTTCAGCGGGGGAGACACTGCATTATTCGGTGCAGATTCCGCCGCAGCAACCTCCAGGACTCTACTGGTATCACACCCACTCCCACGGCGAGAGCTACGTTCAGGATCTTGATGGAATGTCAGGAGCTATCGTCGTGGAAGGCATGGAGCGCTATGTTCCCGAAGTGCGGCACATACGCGAGCGGATCCTGGTGGTGCGCGATCTTGTTCTGCCAAGTGATGCCGCGGAACGAAAAACGGTGATGGACTCAGTCGCGCTGCAAACCACGCAATGCGGCACCGCGCCCGCGGACCCGCAACGAGCCTTCACCGTGAACGGACGTCTCCGTCCCCAAATCGACATTGCGCCCGGAGAGCGCCAGTTTTGGCGGATCGTAAACGCCAGTCCGGATCTTTATGCCGATTTGGAAGTGGACTCAGTGTCACTCGACGTGGTGGCTCTGGACGGGATGCCCCTGGCCTACCACGACCCTTCGATCCGCAAGCGATCAATGAGCCATGTTTTGGTTCCACCGGGCGGAAGAGTGGAAGCAATTGTCACCGGACCAGCGGCGGATTCGCACGCTGCGCTGCGCTCACGCTGTTTCGATACCGGTCCCGATGGGGATCCCAATCCCGCAATGGTCCTGGCCGATATCGTTCCCGCCCAGTCATCAAAGGTCCAAGCGCGGCCACCGCTCGGCGGAAAACCGGTCTACGCAAACTTCTCGCCGGCGGTTCTCAAACATGTCGAAACCAGTGAACCAAAGTTCGTTGTCACCTTCACTGAAGACAAACAGGGCTTCTATATAAATGGCCAGAAATTTGAAATGAATTCCGGCCCGATGCTGACAGTGGATGTCGGTTCGCTCCAACGCTGGCGCGTCATGAACCCGACCAAAGAGGTGCATCCGTTTCACATCCATCAAGTCCACTTCCTGGTCTATGCCGTCGGCGAAAAACCAGTGAAAGATCCAACATGGATCGATACCGTGAATGTCCCCTACGGCAGCTCGGTGGATCTAGTGATGGATTTTACCGATCCCATCATTCGCGGCATGTCGCTCTTCCACTGTCATCTGCTAAAGCACGAAGATAAGGGCATGATGGCGAAGATCCTGTTCCGATAACAAGACGCGATCACTATCTCAACCACCGCAACATAAGGAGAAACATGATTAAGATAATTTCCTATCTCGGTCTCGGCACCATGGGCAGCGGCATGGCGTCGAACCTTCTCAAAGCCGGCTACAAACTTACCGTTTGGAATCGGAGCCCTGAGAAATGCGAACCGTTCGCCAGGGAAGGCGCACGTGTCGCTAGTACTCCAGCCGACGCCGTGCGCGATGTCGATCTTGTCATGTACAGTTTGAGTAACGATCAGGCCGTCGAGGAAGTCGTTTTTGGCGCGAACGGAATTCTAAGTGGGAGCAAAGAGGGCCAGATCGCGATCGACATGAGCACGGTTGTTCCTGCGACCAGTTTGCGAGAACTGGAAGCCTATGCAAAGCGTGGGGTGGATTTTCTCGATGCGCCGGTGTTTGGCAGTAAAAACGAGTCAGCGAAGGCAAAGCTTTGGATCATGGCTGCGGGCAACAAGGCCATTTTTGAAAAAGTGAAACCGGTCCTGGAGCACTTGGGTCAAACCGTTCATTACTTTGGCAAGAATGGAAATGCAGCGGCCATGAAGCTGGTGGGAAATCTCATCGTGGCGCTGGAATTGGAAGCGCTCGCGGAAGGGCTTGTCCTCGCCCAAAAGGCCGGGCTGGATCTAAACACTGTAATGGAAGTCGTGAAGGTCGCCGACTTCCGCTCCCCGCTGCTGGTGAGCAATGGTCAGAACATCTTGAAGCGCGATTTTTCTCCCAGCTTCGCACTCAAACTCATGCTCAAGGACGCAGGCCTCATTAAGAAATTTGGTGAGAGTCTTGAGTCGCCCCTTCGCGCGTTGCATGTGGTCGAAGAAAATCTCGCCTCGGCCGTCGCGCTCGGTTTCGGAAAGGAAAACGCCTCCGCTCTAATCAAGGCGCTCGAAAAAGAAGCGGGCGTCGAAGTGAAGGCGCCGTCCGCGATCTAATTGTGTCTCGCCGTCTCACCGAGACGGCGTGCGACAACCGGTCGTTTGGAGGCGTTTGTCACACGCCTGCGACGACTACCTCGAACGAGGGATTGACGATCACCTCCGTGGCGGGAACAAAAAATCCCGCGCATGCGCAATAGCTGCCAGGGCGTCGCGGGGCGTAACTTCAGGGCATGAAAACAAAGCCCTTTTTCATCGTCCCCATACCAGTGTGGTTCGCCCTGATATGCTCCATCCTTGGCGTGGCCGCCGGATTCATGGGCGACGCCATCTTTCAGCTCGTTCGCTCGTTGGGAACCTGATGAACCGGATTGGCTCTGTTAGCCGTATGGAAGGAATATTATGTGGATTGTTCGCCTAGCTCTCCGTCGGCCCTACACGTTTGTCGTCGCAGCGTTGCTGCTGCTCTTGATGACTCCGTTTGTTCTGATCAAGACGCCGACAGACATTTTTCCCTCGATCAACATCCCGGTCATTAGCGTGATCTGGCAATTCACCGGGCTGCCCGCCGACCAGGTCGCCCAACGCATGGTATTCACCGAGGAACGCGCTCTCACAACCACGGTCGATAACATCGAGCACATCGAATCGACCTCGTATGACAGCCAGGGCGTAATCAAAGTGTTCTTTCAACCCGGCGTGAATCCATCGACGGCAGTGGCCCAATTGACCGCGGTTTCGCAAACGATTCTGAAACAGCTCCCACCCGGAACAACCCCGCCGTTGATCCTGCAATACAGCGCGTCCACGGTTTCCATTCTCCAGTTCGGCATTAGCAGCACGAAGCTCTCCGAACAGCAAGTCTTTGACACCGCCCTGAACCAAATTCGCGTAGGTCTCATCAGCGTGCCGGGAGTGAGCATTCCGTATCCATACGGCGGAAAGCAAAGGGTGATTTCAGTGGATCTCGATCTCAAGGCCTTGGAAGCAAAGAATCTTGCCGCGCAGGAGGTAGTCACCGCCATCAGCAACGGAGCCCTGACCTTTCCGAGCGGGGTGGCCAAGATCGGTGGAAAGGAAGTCCCGATCGATCTTAATGTCAGTCCGGCTACCATCGAGGCGTTGAACAACCTGCCGGTCAAAAATGTCGGCGGAACCGTCATTTTCGTCAAAGATGTGGCCCACGTGCGCGACGGCTATATGCCGCAGCAAAACATCGTTCACCAGGATGGTGTCCGGAGCACGCTGCTAAGTGTCTTCAAGAATGGCAGCGCTTCCACTCTCGCCGTGGCATCAGGGGTAAAGGCCGCCATGGCCAACATCCTCAAGACGGTGTCGAGCGATGTGCAAGTCAAGCAGTTCGCCGATCAATCGCTCTTCGTCCAGTCCGCAGTCAGTGGAGTGGTAAGGGAAGGCGTGATCGCGGCGGCCCTGACCGCGCTGATGATCCTGCTCTTTCTCGGTTCGTGGAGAAGCACCATCATCGTGGCGGTCTCCATCCCGCTTTCCGTGCTGGCCTCGTTAGCTATTCTTAGCTTTCTCGGCCAGACGATCAATCTCATGACACTTGGTGGCTTGGCGCTCGCCGTCGGGATCCTGGTGGATGATGCGACAGTAACAATCGAAAACGTCGAGCGCCACCTGGCATCTGGTAAGCCTTTGGAGGAGGGGATCATGACTGGCGCGGGCGAAATTGCCTTGCCGGCCCTGGTTTCCACCATGTGCATCTGCATTGTCTTCGTCCCGATGTTTTCTCTGGCCGGTGTGGCGCGTTATCTCTTCGTGCCTTTGGCGGAGGCGGTGGTCTTTGCCGTGATCGCGTCCTACGCGCTCTCGCGCACCTTGACGCCGACACTGATCATGTGGTTCGAGCGTCATCACCACAAAGCATCGGCCAGCGGCGAGAAGAAGGCGGCGCTTTGGGTGCGGCCGCTGGTGGCTCTCCAGCATGGTTTCGAAAAAGCCTTCAATCGCTTCAAGGAAGCTTATGGCAATCTATTGGGCACAATTCTAAATCGCCGGGCGGCTTTCGCTGTTGGGTTCCTGAGCTTTTGCGTCGCCTCGTGGTTCCTCGTTCCGTTTCTCGGGCAGGACTTCTTTCCCGCGGTGGATGCCGGAACGTTTCGATTGCATGTGCGCGCTCCGACCGGCACGCGCATCGAGCAGACCGCCAAGCTGGTCGCCGACGTAGAAGCTGCGATTCACCGCCAACTTCCGGTAGGCGAGATCGAGGGCATGATCGACAATATTGGACTTCCGACCTCAGGCATCAATCTAACCTACAACGACAGCGGTGTCTCAGGACCGGCCGACGCCGATATTCTGGTCTCACTAAAAACCGGACATAAGCCGACGGCGAATTATGTGCGCGACCTTCGTCTCAGTCTTAAGCGAGACTTTCCTGGGGTGACGTTCTACTTCCTGTCGGCGGACATAGTAAGCCAAACTATCAGCTTCGGACTTCCGGCTCCCTACGACATTCAGGTCGTCGGTCGGAATCAAACCACGGATCAACAAGTGGCGAATGCGATCGCCGATAAAATCCGGATAGTCCCCGGCGCCGTGGACGTGCGAGTGCAGCAGCCATACGATCTCCAGCGAGTCCTTTTTTCAGTCGATCGAACCAAGGCGGCGCAGCTCGGGCTAACGGAAAGAGACGTAGCCGGCTCGGTCCTGCTCGGTTTGAGCGGCAGCAGCCAGGTGACGCCGACCTATTGGCTCGACCCGAACACCTCGGTTCAATATCTCGTCAATGCTCGAGTGCCGGAGACTCAGACAACTACACTCTCCGAACTATCATCGATGCCGATTAGCGCTTCCATTCCCGGAAAGGGCAACGGTCAAGTCCTTAGTAACGTCGCCAGCTTTTCACGGACTACCAGTCAACCGATCTATTCGCATTACAATGTAATGCCGGTAGTCGATGTCTACGGCGGGGTCGCCAGCAGAGACCTGGGTGGCGTGCTGAGCGACATCAAGCCCATTATTGCTCAGGCCAAAAAGACAGCGCCGCCCGGCACCGATATCATTCTGCGAGGGCAGGCTTCGACCATGAGCTCAAGTTTCACCGGGTTGAGCATCGGAATGCTGATGGCGATCGCGCTGATCTATTTGTTGCTCGTGGTCAACTTCCAGAGCTGGCTCGATCCATTCATTATTCTGACCGCGCTGACCGGCGCGCTTGCGGGAGTCGTGTGGGGTCTGCACATTACGAGCACAACCCTAAGCGTTCCCGCCATGATGGGTGCAATCATGTGCCTTGGTGTCGCCACCGCTAATTCCGTTCTCGTAGTTACCTTCGCGCGCACCCACCTCCAGGAGGGAATGACTCCTTTGCAGGCAGCTTGGGAAGCTGGAACTGGCCGCTTGCGTCCAGTGATTATGACCGCGACGGCGATGATTATCGGCATGTTACCGATGGCGCTGAGTCTCGGTGAAGGCGGCGAGCAGAACGCACCGCTCGGCCGCGCGGTGATCGGCGGCCTTATGCTCGCCACCGTCGCCACGCTCCTTTTCGTGCCCGTGGTGTTCAGCCTTTTGCACCGACAAGCACCGGTTCCCACAACCGAACCAAAAGAAGAGAGCCATTCGAGAGACGTTGGTGCGGCTATCCCTGCAACCTAAACATCCGTTTCTATTATGAGCACAACTACAAGTCATCTCGGTCCCTTCGCGTTCCTGTCACCACGCCGCCAGGCAGACTCAGTTCCATCTAACAAGCCGGCCAAGCCAGCAATCCGATTTCGTCGGATCATTATCGTGGGCGGCGCCATTCTCCTGATCGCCTTGGTGATTGGATTTATTCCTCAATGGCGCCAGCGACAAACAGCGGCGGCTGATACAAAGCAGTTGGCGGTTTCCAACGTGGCGGTGGTTTCACCATCTTCCATCATGCCTGGCAGTGGCCTCACCTTACCCGCGGAAGTCAGGCCCTGGCTGGACACGTCGATTTTCGCGCAAGTCAGCGGTTACCTCAAAAACCGGCTTGTCGACATTGGCGCGCACGTTGAGCAGGGCCAGTTACTGGCCGAGATCGACACTCCCGACCTCAACCAGCAACTGAAGCAAGCCCAAGCCCAGCTCAAGCTTGCCCAGACAAGTTTCGATCTGGCCAAGAGCACAAATGACAAGTTTCAAAAGCTCTTCTCGGAGGGTGTGGTTTCACAGCTGGATTCCGAGAACGCGGCCGCAGCCCAGGGTGTCCAGGCAGCTAACCTCGAGAATAACAAAGAGAACGTTAAGCGGCTCGAAGATCTGCAAGCTTTTCAACGGGTCGTCGCTCCCTTCGCTGGGACGATTACGATCCGAAACGTCGAGGTCGGCGCCCTGATCAATCCGAGCGGCGGCATGGAAATGTTTCATATCCAGCAGACCCAATCGCTGCGCGTTTATTTTCGCGTGCCCCAGGCGGAAGCGCCTAACATCGCCGTCGGACAAACCTTTGATGTTTTGATAGGGACAGCAGGGGGAAAGCCGTACCCGGGTAAGGTAGCCGCGACTTCCGAGGCGGTCTCACCCGACTCGCGGACGATGCAGGTAGAGCTACAGGTGGATAACGCACAGAATGAGATCACCGCGGGCAGTTATGCTACGGTCCGTTTGTCTCCCAGCGTTCTGGGAAAGCTGCTCATCCTGCCTGATAACACGCTGATCTTTCGCGGAAAGAATCTCCAAGTGGCGGTCGTGGACGCAAAAGGCGTGGTTGAGGTCCGCGACGTCAAAGTCGGAACGGACTTCGGCATTCAGTCGGAGATTCTCGGCGGCGTTACGCAATCCGACAGGGTAATCGTCAACCCATCTGACGCTATTACGACCGGAACACACGTCAACGTCGCCGCGACGCCGGCTCCTTCCCCGACCGCCGCTGCTTCCGCGACGCCGGCTGCCTCGGTGACACCTGGTTCTTCTGCAACCCCTGCTTCTTCCGTCGCGCCCGCTGCTTCCCCGGCGAACAAATAACAGTCGCGCGAATTTTACACTTGATGGCAACTCCCGCATTTGCGGTAATCACGCATTCGATGCAGCGAGCAACAGGTCTAAAAAGCCGACGCGGCGGTTGCAGATTCACGAGTGGATCTTTGTTGATTACGCTCTTCGCGGCTTTCAGCATTCCGCTATCGATCGCGGCTGAAAGCGAATCGGACCGTTTGGCCAAGCTCGAAGCCGCGGTGAAAACGCTCCAGAAAGAGAATGCCGACTTGAAGCGGGAGGTTTCCGAGCTCAAAGGCCGTTCGCCGCGGCCGACCTCCACCACAGCGCCTTCTGCGGTCGATAGCAAGAGCTACGTCGAACCAACAGAAACGGAAAAGAAGCCGATTTATGTGACGCCCGAAGGGCCCGAATTGAAACTTACGTTGGGCGGATACATTCAGGGGAATTTCGAGAGTGGCGATGTTTCGGCATTCGAAGGCCGCTTCCCCGGTGGGCCGAACGAGGTTAAGGACCGCTTTCGCTTGCGGCGCGCACGCATCCATTTGATCGGCGATTTCGCCGAGAATTTCGACTTCAAAATCGAAGGCGATTTCCAACAAGCGGATGGTATTTCGGGTGGACGGACCGGATTTTCTGCTACCGACATTTTCATAAACTGGCACCAATTTCCCGAGGCCAACGTGAAAGTCGGCCAGTGGAAAGCGCCGTTCGGCTTGGAGCAGCTCACATCCGCAACACAGCTCTTAAGTATCGAGCGCAGCCTGGCGACCGGCGCAATCACGCCGCAGCGGCAAATCGGTGTCCAAATCTGGGGCAAACCGTTCGCCACCTTGTGGCCGGAGCAAAAGAATCTGCTCACTTACTACGCCGGCATCTTCAACGGCAATGGCCGTAATACCATCACGAACGACAACAACAACTTCATGTATGTCGGCCGGCTTGAGCTTCTGCCATGGCAAGGCGAACTGCTCGGCCAAAAATCCAGCTTGAAACTTGGCGCTGACATTCTCCACAGCCGCGACGAGGCGGGTGTGAACATCTCGCAAAGCCTCAACCTTAAGGTAAATGCCGACGGCTCACTGACGCCCTTTGTCCTCCCATCGGCTGCCGAACGCACCGCCTGGAGCCTGGACGCCTGGTGGAACGTCGGTCGCTTTGACCTGATCGCGGAATATCTCTCAGAGAATGTCGATGGCCGCACGGTCGCCGGCGTCGCGCCCACGTTCGCAAACTTCAACCCGAACGGATGGTATGTGGAGGGCGGCTACTATGTGCTCCCGAAGAGACTGCAAGCGGTGCTGAAGTGGGAAGAGCTG
>Ga0209118_1000525_pt1 | contig 20846 bp, 20 predicted proteins | sample BlaSpr_A8_Ref_M1_FD_187988 | JGI IMG/M metagenome (GOLD analysis project Ga0209118, IMG submission 187988) | Forest soil microbial communities from Thunder Bay, Ontario, Canada - Black Spruce, Ontario site 2_A8_Ref_M1 (SPAdes) (version 2) | ecosystem: Environmental > Terrestrial > Soil > Boreal...
TCCCACCACGGTCGTCGGCAGCTTCAATATGAAAGGCATCGTGCGCGGCAGCCGGAGATTAGTGGTGCACTCCTGGCGCGACGGCCACCGCGTCGAGCGGCTGGCCGTGGACCTGGACGATTTCGACCGTTTCCGCGTGGGCGATCCTGTCACGGTCGCCATCGAGCCGGGAGCGCTGGGGATCCCCTGGTATTATGGCGTTTACCGCCGCTGAAAATTCTTTTCCTTAGTTTTTTAGTTCGTCTCCCCTTTAATACGCGGGCTTGCCATTTATCAGTAGGGGTATTTGTAGTTCGAGGACGTGCCCCTTCGTGCCGAATCGAAAACGTATTCGTTGCACCGGTCCGACGTTGCGCTCTTTCCATTCGGAAATTTCGATGGGCTCCTGGGGCTGGTCCGAAGACGCCCACTCCACGTTTTCGCCTTGCTGGATCACCTTTTGCGGATCGATGTCGTAGACTTCCTCCTCATGAATGTCGATGAGCAGGTAGCGCTTCCACAGTCGCACCAGAAGCACGCCGCGCTTTTCCGTGTGATAGATGTTCCACGACGCGGGAGCCTGGTCGTTGTAGCGCAGAATGGCGAACAGCACCGGCTTCCACGTCAGCTTCTTTTCGCTTGCCGATTGCGCCCAGGCCGCGCTCGCCATCATTGCGACCACACACAAAATAATCGCCAAACGCCGCACGCATCTTTCCATCAGGCCTTCACTTCGCTGAACGCCTTGTCGAGGCAGCGGACGCCTTCGTCAACGTCGGCGCGGGAAATGTTGAGCATCGGCGCGAGCCGCATCACGTTGCCGTAAAGGCCGCCTTTGCCGATGAGCAAACCGTTGTCGCGCGCGCGCTCCAGGAGCTGCGTGGCGGCTTCGGGAGCGGGCTCCTTGGTTTTGCGGTCCTTGACCAATTCGAGAGCTTGCATCAAGCCCATGCCGCGGACATCGCCGATCAGCGGATACTTGGCCTGCAGCTCTTCGAGCCGCGCGCGGAAATAGGCGCCGACGGTGTGGGCGTTTTCGAGCAGGTCTTCTTCCTCGATCAATTCGATGGTCGCGCGAGCCGCCACGCAGGTCACAGGATTGCCGCCGAAGGTCGCGATGTTCAGTCCTTGATAGGAGTCCGCGATTTCCGCGGTCGTGGTGGTCAAGCCCACCGGCACGCCGTTGGCCATGCCCTTGGCGCTGGTCAGGATGTCCGGCGTAACTTCCCAGTGCTCGATGCCGAACCATTTTTTCCCGGTGCGGCCCCAGCCGGTCTGCACTTCGTCGGCGATGAAGAGCCCGCCGTACTTTTTCACGATTTTGAAAACGATCTTGAAATATTCCTTCGGCGGAGTGATGAAGCCGCCGACGCCCTGAATGGGTTCGGCGATAAAGGCGGCGATGCTGCCGCTGGTTCCCGTCTGAATCAAATTTTCCACGTCATTGGCGCAAGCCACTTCGCATTCGGGATATGTCAGGTGCAGCGGGCAGCGGTAGCAGTACGGATTGACGGCGTGGGAGATGCCCACGCTGATCACTCCGGCTTTGCGATAGGGCGCCTGCGCGGTGACGGCTTTCGCCAGCGACGAGCTGCCCGCATAGGCGTGGCGCAGTGCGACAACGTCGTAGCTCCCGGTGGCCATGCGCGCCAGGATGATCGCGGCCTCGTCGGCTTCCGTGCCGGAACTGGTAAAAAAACTTTTCTGCAGCGCGCCGGGAGTGATCTGGGCGATTTTTTCGGCCAGGGCCACGATGTGCTCGTTGGGATAGAGCGTCGAAGTGTGCTGCAGCCGGTTGACCTGCGCGTTGATCTTGCTGGTGATCTTGGGATTGCAGTGTCCCACCGAGACGGTCAGGATGCCGCCGAAGAAATCGAGATATTTGTGACCTTCCAGGTCCCACAGGTATTGCATGTGGGCGTGGTCCGCGACGAGCGGCCGCTGGTAATAGTTGGCGACCGAGGGCCACAGAAATTCTTTGTGCTTCGCGATGATTTCGTCGCTGCGGTGCGTCGCCGTTTGAGCGGCTGGGGCGGATTTTGCGGGCGTGGTCATGGCTGCTTCCTCACTGTCTCGGTAGGATGCATTTGAGTGTACGACAGGAGAGCTGCGACAACGTAGCGTCGCGCCTTTAGGCCGGCATCTTTCTCTTCGTCCTTTCACTCGCCACCCCGACCGGGTCGCGGTAAACGCCAGCGGCGAGTGGTACCCCCAGCTGGAAGGTCAAAACCCGCACGCTCGCCGCGGCGAGCATGCGGCACCCGGCTGTTGACAAACGCTCTCCAGGCGTGGCAAGTGCAAGTGCTCAGGAGGCCATATGAGCCACAATTCTCTAATTAGCACGATTGTGTTTGTCGCGGGCCTCGGCATCGGCTTCTTCGCCCGAAGCGCTATGGGCACGCTTGAGCGAAGGACGCATGTGGCGGACTTAGCGGCCATCGAAAAACTGCACAGAGCAGACATTGAGGTCACACTGACGCAAGACCCGAAAGGGCTGATAGACATCTGGACGGAGGATGCGGTGCGCTTCAATCCGGGAAACCCGCCTGCGGTCGGCAAGCAGGCCATCCAGGCTGAAAATGAGAAAGCCCGCGCCCAGTACCCGGGTTTCAAGGTGTTGAGCTACGCGGCCGAATACAAAAACATTCAAATCGAGGACGGCTTGGCATGCAAGTGGGGCGAACATGAAGCCAAGTTTACAATGTCTCCAGAGGGCCCGCCGGCCAGTTGGCACGGCAAAGGATTCCATGTGCTGAGGCGGCCGAGCGACGGCTCGTGGAAATTCGCGGTGCTCATCTTGAACCAGTAACGACCGCGGATACACCCGACTCTCAAGCAGCGGCGAGCCGGGTGGCGCAGGCTTAATACTTGAGAAGATTTTCGGTGGCCTTTGCGGTTTTGTTTTTCGCAAAGGGTGGGTAGGTTATCAATTCTTTAGTGGGCCCCACCCGCCTAATTGGAGTCGTTAAACTTCGGCCGGGTGCCCCACTCGCCGTCCTTGCGAGTGGGCTCATTCGAAGGACCAGCACCTTCTAGGCCCTCTGCGTCCCTCCGTTAACTCTTTCTTTTCTTCGCCTTCCGGCCCCCAACCACTAGTTTCCAGTCTCCAGAACCATTCGAACGTACGATCCATTTTTTCCGCCGATTTGCGCCGCAACTCACACTACGTCTTTAGTAGGTTCCACGATCCTAGATATAAGTCGATATCGATATTGTTTTAGTTTTCCGATTTGGCGGCTGGATCGAAGTACACGGCGACTTCCATGGTTGTTTCGGAATTGCCCGGAGAAAACTTCCATTGACTGACTGATTTTTGGGCACTTTCAGCCAGAATCGCGCTGCCGCCGAGGACTTCCGTATCTCTGACGGACCCGTCCGGCTTGATGAAAACCTTCAGGCGGACGGTCCCACCGATACGTTTCTCTCTTAGGACCACCGGGTATGAAACTGGAAATTTCTTGAGAATCTTGCGGGCGGCATCCTGCGCGTAGCCGACTGACATACACGAGAGCATGACCAGGAGACAGCAGAACTTCCGGCAAGGGTAGAGCCTGATCATTTTTTCACCTTCACCAAATTAACTAATACTAAGATTGGGTGCGAGCGCACCGGGAGCGAGCAATTCCCCCTTTTACATGCTGCAAGCGGTGGCCCATCGAGCAACCTGTTTGAACCGCATTTTCGAGTTCGATAACAGTCACTCATGGGCAGCGTTAATTCACTGGATTCTTTGGACTTTTTCCCCGGCAGGAATGCGATCGAGGACCCTGATTTACGGGGGAGTCGGGTCGCACGCCAGAGTCGTCTCAATTCTTTGCTTCAGATTGAGAAGAACTTCTCGAAGGAGGTGAGTAACCGAGGCTGGTGGCCCAGCCTCAAGGCTTGAGAAGATTTTGGGTGGAGTTTGCGGCTTAGTTCTTCGCAAACGGTGGGTGGGACGCCCTGCTTTTCCACGCGTGCGTCACGGTAGGCCGTGATATTGCTCACAGACAACACAAGACAAATGAGATAATGTGTTTGGGAATTTCTGTACCCTCGAATGGCAAGGAGGGGGCCATGAACCGATCAACTACCAGAAGAGTTTGGACAACACTGGCGATTGCCGGTGCGCTTGTGATTGTGAACCTCGCTTATGCCCAGCAACAGCAACGAGGAGAGACCAGCTACTCCCCGGTGGACATCAAACAGAAGTTCGCGTCGATCATGGCGCGAATGACGGCGGCCAAGCCGGGGATTGAAAAGGAGCACACCGAGCTTCTCAATGAGCGCTACGACCTGAGCAGCCGGCCCGCCCAGGGCGTTACGATGTCGCGCGGAAAACCGGTGCAAGAAGGAGTTCGCGTCAAGCTGCCCGCAGGGACGACCTGGGAGAAGCTGGCAGCCATGAGCGCGGAGGAAGTTCGCGACAAGAATCTGTTCCCAAAGGGATTCTACCCTCTGCCTCATCCCAACCATCCCGAAGGCGGAATGCTTTTCCCCAAGTCCACCATAGACGAAATTAAGGGGCAGACGGGGAGAGACCTCGCTCGTTTTGATCTGGATTTCGATATACCGGATCCGTTCATACCCGAATTTCCCCCTGCCATCTACCTGACCACGCGTCCAGACCTAGGCGATGTTTCCCAGGGCAAACTCGTGACCTCCGCCAACTATTACGAGCTGTTCAACGGCATTCTCAACCCTAAACAGTTGGAGGGGCTGCGTCTGTTGGTGACGCCCTTCCCGCAGCAGCAGTTCAACGCGACAGAGGACCGCCGATCAGAGAAAGCGAGCCTCGGCGTGGCATGTTTTGATTGCCACGTGAACGGCCACACGAACGGCGCGACGCATCTCGTTGGCGATATCCGCCCGCAGGAATTCCGCCACCGCATTGAGACTCCATCACTCCGCGGGGTGAATATTCAGCGGTTGTTCGGCTCGCAGCGCGCGTTGAAATCGGTTGAGGACTTTACCGAATTCGAGCAGCGCGCAGCGTATTTCGACGGCGACCCGGTGACCGCAACCAAGAAGGGCGTCAACATTCTCGAACGCGGCAGCCAGGTTCACGACATGGCTGAATTCCAGGAACTCTTGGACTTTCCTCCCGCGCCCAAGCTGGATATTTACGGAAAGCTCGACCCGGCAAAGGCGGCTCCCGCGGAGCTGCGCGGCCAAGACATCTTTTTTGGCAAAGGGAAATGCGCGAGCTGTCATGTTCCCCCTTATTATACCGATAACCTGATGTACAACCTCCGCGCAGAACGTTTCTACAAGCCGGTGATGATCAACGGCGAGATGGCCAGCGCTGACGGGCCGATCAAGACGTTTCCCCTGCGGGGTATCAAGGACTCGCCCCCGTACCTGCACGATGGGCGCCTGCTTACCCTGGGGGATACCGTCGAGTTTTTCAATTTGATCTTGAGCACGCATCTGACGGACCAGGAAAAGCAGGATTTGGTGGCGTTCCTGTGGGCTTTGTAGTCGGAGCAACGGCCCGGACACGCACTTCAAGTTATTGGACGATCTCAACGAACGAGGAGCCGGATGCCCCACTCGTCGTTCTCGCGCGTTTCTTGCACCCCGGTGGTTTCTATCGGGGCGAGTGGGTTCATTCGAACGATTCGTACCTTCCTAAGCCTCCTGCGTCTCCCCTTTAACTCTTTCTTTTCTTCCCCTTGCGGGTACACCACCCTTGGTTTCTAAGGGTGGTTCGTTCGAACGTACGATCCATTTTTTTCCGCCGATTCGCGCCGCAACTTCTTTCTAATCTCTAACTTCCCACCCCGAACCCTCATTTCTCGTCGTTCGAATGCTTACCATATTATAAAATACTTTACAAGTTAACAGTTCCATGCTATCACCATTTCTGAATTCTCGCCTCACTCTCCGCTTTACCTCGCAGGGGCCCGCTCTGGTGACAACTTCGTTGTATCAAGGGCAGGAGAAGCGTAAGATGCGCGGTTTAGAAGTCTAAATAGGAAATGCGGATTTTATTGTCCGCAACATATTCATAAGCTTCTGGGTTACTAAAACAAGGGCTCTCGTTCGCAAGTATTTTAAATGAGTATACGACACCTGATGTTGTTTACCCTGATGCTGGCATGTCTTACCCAACCCGCGCTATCCATTGGCCAAGATTCAAATACCCAACCTTCGGATGAAATGTTACGGGACTCTAAACCGGCCGATTTCAACAGAAACATCTATTACAAAAACAAGCTCGAATTCTCCTTGGAAACGGGATGGCTTCCCATCAATATTCCTTTTGTTTTCGACTTTCTCGTAAGCGATCAGTATTATCGAAATCCGTTGAATTACACTCTCGTACCCACCTTTGCTTCTCTCCGATGGCACCTGGGCGACGTAGGAGGTCCTTGGATCCTACGTGGCAATACGGATCTTACCTTCAGCCCGTCCTTCACTGTGATCCCGAGAGGGCCTGAAACACGGTATGCGGCTTTCAACATTGGTGTGCGGCGTAATTTTGTCCGGCCTAACTGGAAGATTGTGCCCTACGTTGAAACGCGCGGTGGCCTCGGGTTTATTGACGCTAAGGGACCCAAAGGGGTGCGATATGCACAGGGACAGGACTTCACATTTACTCTCATGTTAGGCAGTGGTGTGCGGTATAACTTCAATCCGCGCTACAGCATTTCGGCCGGTGTGAGTTACATGCATGTATCGAATGCTTATTTATCCCAACCGAAGGTTGAGGACTTTGGAATAAATGTCTACGGTCCAATGGTTGGGGTCGATATCCGGTTGGGCAAGCATTAACGAGAGTCCACGCAAACGGGACAGTGGTAGTCCTTTCACATACGTAGATTAAGCCATTCTTCCCAGGTAATAGTGTGGTGCCCCACTCGCCGTTCTTGTGCGTTTGGCGTTTACCCCGACGATTCCGGTCGGGGCACCCCGGCGGTTTCTACCGGGGCGAGTGGGTTCGTTCGAACGATCAGCACCTTTCTAGGCTCTCTGCGTCTCTCCCTTGACTCTTTCTTTTCTTCCTCTTGCGGGTGCCCCACCCTTGGTTTCTAAGGGTGGGTTCGTTCGAACGTACGATCCAATTTTTCCACCAATTTGAGTCGCAAGTTCTTTCTAATCTCTAACTTCCATCCTCTAGCCCTCATTTCTCGTCGTTCGAATGCTTACTATATCATAATAGTACTTGACACTGTAACAGGTCCATGCTATCATGGATTGTGAATTCTCGCCACACTCTCCGCCTAACCTCGCCTGGGACTTGTGCTCCTCCCCATCCTCAACCTTCGAGTCTGACCAGTTCCCCCTCTAACTCCTTTGCTTCCTATTCCTTCCGCACACTTGCTGCACACTTGAAAGCAAATGTTTCCTCCAACCCTTTTGAAATCACGCGCTTCCGCACACTTTGCAAAATACCCGGGATAGGGTACCCCCCTCCCTCAATTTTATTTTCCACTCTTCTGCCCAGACTGCGCTCCAGGAGCGCACGAATTGCGCATTTTTTCTCAACAAGTCCTTTGATTGCCACACTTGCGTTTTTAGGGGGGGGAGGGGGGTATCCCCACTTCAATCCAACAATCCAGGAAACGTGGTACAACCTTCGGGGGCAGGGTCAACCCGAAATCGCGTGTTGTGGGGGTGTGAGATGCGGGAGAGCGTCAGAAGCGGCCAGAGAGGAGTCCGACGGATCGTTGCGGCGGCCTGGATGTTACGATTTTTTGGAGTTTTGTTGACCGTCGTTCTGGGGGGCGGCATCTTCCTCCCCGCAGCGAGCGCGCAGTCGCCCGCGCCGTTTGCCGGCGGGGCGGCAATCGGACCGGCCGACCTTGTGTTGCGGGGCGGAAAGGTCATCACGCTGGATTCGGCGGACCGCGTCGCACAGGCGATCGCGGTTCGCGGCAATCGTATCGTCGCTGTGGGGTCCGACACGGAGATCCAGCGCCTGATTGGACCGGCAACTCGCGTGATTCAGTTGCATGGCCGCGGCGTGGCGCCGGGTTTCATTGATTCGCACACGCACGTGGAGAGCACCGCTGAATTTCGCCACTTCTGGGTTGACCTGCACAGCCCGCCGCTCCCCGCGGAGCGTTCCTCGGTGGCCATCCTGCGGAAGCTGCGCGAGCGCGTTGCCCAGGTGCCGCCGGGAACATGGGTCGTGGGGCAGGGCCCGTTCGAGCCGCAGGTGCCGCCGACGGCAGCCGAATTGACCGCGGCTTTTCCCAACCATCCGGTCATCGCGAAGTACGGCATGCATCAGTACGTCGCGAACCGAAAGGCGCTGGAGACGGCGCACATCACGAAGCTCACGCCCGACCCGCCCGGCGGCAAGATCGAACGGGGTTCGGATGGCGAGCCGACGGGCATGCTGTACGAGTGCTTCGAGCTGTTCCCAATTCCTTACCCGCCCGCCGAGCTGAAGCACGCGCTCGAGACGACGCTGACCGAGGATTTCCTGAAGCAGGGCGTCACCACCGTGTACGAGTTGAGTGTCACCCCGGCCGCGAACGGCTTGTACCAGGAACTGCACGACGAGGGAAAGCTGCCTGTCCGCCTTCATATCGGGTACATGGTGTATCCCGCGCTGCAGCCGGTCATCGATCTCGAGTCGCTCCTGAAGATGAGCATTCACACTGGATTTGGAGACGACTGGCTGCGGATAGGCCCCGCCAAGCTGTTCGTCAATGGGGCGGGCGCCGGCGTTTCCCTCATCCGGCGCGATCAGGCGGCGCTGAATAACACGGCGCTGCGTCTGCATCACGCCGGCTGGCAGCTCTGGATTCACGCGATCGGCGAGCCGGCGCAGGACATGGCACTGGAAGCGCTCGAGACTGTGCTGCGCGCCGACCCGAGGCCTGACCCGCGCCACCGCATCGAGCACATCGGCGGAGTGCTCGATCAACCACGCTTCGAGCGCATGAAGCGGCTGGGCATCATCCCGGTGCCGACCGAACCCTCCTTGCCGTTCGAGGCGTCGGGCGAATCAGGGCCCGTGCGGTATCCGTACCGCACGCTGCTGGCAATGGGATTCCAGCCGCCCGGCAACTCGGATACGGGAGGCTCGTATTCGTGGAATTTGAACGTGATCGCGCGGCTGGCGATATTTGTCACGCGTGCGACCGAGGCCGGAAGCGCCGATCATCCCGAAGAGGCGATCTCTGTCAGCCAGGCGCTGCGGATTCTCTCGACTTACGGAGCGTATGCCGGGTTCGAGGAGAAGACCAGAGGCACGCTCGAGCCTGGGAAACTTGCGGACCTGGTCGTGCTCTCGGATGATCCGCTGAGCATCCCGCCGGCACGGCTCAAGGATTTGAAGATCGACGCGACGATCATCGACGGCGCCGTGCGGTACGAGCGGCGCTGAAGGCTGGTGCCGGCAACGAGAGCAAATGCTGCATCGCCAGATAATCGCCGCCGTAGCACCCACTCTAGCCCGAAGCCTGAGGCGCTGGATCTTCCACCTTGGTGGTTTGGGTTTTATTCCGCTCGGACTCCTCGACAGTTCGATCATCCCGCTTCCGGGAAGCATGGATGTGCTGACGATCTTTTTGTCCGCACGCAAGCAAGAGTTGTGGTCTTACTACGCCTTGATGGCGACGCTTGGTTCGGTGATAGGAGGCTTCGTCACCTACCGGCTTGCTCGCAAAGGAGGGAAGGAAACGCTCGAACGCAGGTTCCCGCGCAGGACGGCGGAGAAGGTTTACAGGATCTTCGGGCGATGGGGCTTTGGCGCAATCGCCATCCCCGCCTTCCTGCCACCACCCGCGCCTATGATTCCATTTCTATTTGCCGCGGGCGCCATGCAATATTCCGTGAAAAAATTCCTGGTGGCGCTGACGCTGGGCCGAATGATCAGATACTCACTTCTGGCATTCCTGGCAGCGCGCTATGGACGGCAAATGCTCAAATTCATCTCGCGACATGGACACCCAGTCCTAATTGCAGTTATCGGGCTGATTGTCGCCGCGGTTCTAGTTCTCGTCGTCATCTTCGCCGGTAAACGCCAAAAACATGCAAAGGCTTAACCAACTTCTGAGCGGCGGAGAGCAGCATCTTCTTATCCGTTTCGTCAAGGCGCGCTCACGGGCCGAGGGGAGCGGAAGAAATGATCGGGCTGTGTCTCTAAGGGTTTCTTTGGCGGCCCATTCCGGCCAAAACGCGAAGCTCGCCGAGAACCAACATGTCAATGTTTACAGGCTGCTCGTTCCGCATCAGCCGAGCATCCCGGTCATCCCGATCGGCGCCTGTCCGGTATCCTTCGATGCGAAGTATCACGTCTTTTTCATTTTCGAGCCGCCCTGCGTTCTTCACCGTGATCAAGAGTTTCGTGGAATCGAATTGCGCGGTCATCTGCTTCGATTGGGCGGCGCACCAAATCCTAAGATCTCCAAGCAGAGTTTCCCTGCAGGCAAGAGTCTCTTCTTGCGTCACCGTATTCCACACATTGCACTGCGCGACAATGGCATCCTTAAATCTCTTCCAAACCTGCAAAGAGCGAGCGACAGCCGTTGCCATATTGCGCTCGTCTTCGTACTTTTGGTCTTCTTCCGTGATCTTTGCGGCCAGATATTCCTGTGCCGCCTGCTTTGTGCTCTCATCCCTCATAGGGCGATCTCCCGATGATTTATTTTACACGACTTCGAAAAGCAAACCCGTGGCGATTTGGCAAGCAGTGTGGGACGCGCTTCCTCGATTTGATTTCTCTTTGACGGTGAGGGGCGGGGAGAGGAGGGCGAAGTGAGCGAACAGAGCGGTATTGACCAAGCCGGGATTTTCTGTCCCGCAGTCGTTGCGCGCGACCTATCTCAGAGCGCGTTTCAGACGCTTCGTAGTCTTCTGCAATTGGCGCTTGAGAGCATCGACCTGCTTCGAGATGTCCTCAAGCTCTCTTCTCGCAAGCACTCCAGCCTTGGCAACCTTGTGAGCGGTGCGATCCGCTCTGCCCACTGCGCTCCCGATTCTCTCCGCGACTCGCGTGAATCTGCTCTTCCTGGCCATGTTTATCCTCCCGTTGAGACGGATGCCATCCTACACCATAAGCAGGATTACGCGATTCTCCTATCGAAAAAACTCCGGCGACAGCGCGGACAGAATTCCTGGCGCGGGCGAAAGGCGTCAGCATACCGATTATTTCAGGTATTCCACACCGCAGCGAAAAAGTTTTTCTTCGGGCAATTCCTGGACGTATGCGATCCGCGCGTGGACAAAAATGCTTTGCGCGCCCGGGGAAGGGGAATAGGGCACGGCAACTTCGATCGAGGTTCCCTGAAAGTATCGTTTGCGGCTCTTGAAACGCAGGCCGCCGCGGGACATGTCTTCGCAGGCGACGACGTCCAGAGTATGCCCCGGCTGGCGGATGCAAGCTTTGCAGCTCACTTTGGTGCGAACGTACCTGCGCCGATTTTCCGGCAGAATTATGGGTTTCTGTGCCACCGGCGCGGAAACGGATTGCGTCGCCGAGTAATTTGAGGAATAAGATGACTGCTGTTCCTGCACGGGTTCGAGTGAAACGGATTTGTTGCCGGCATCGCGCGAAGCCTGTTTCCAAAAAGTCGAGGAGCCGCAGTTTTTGCAGAAACGCACGATGCCTTCGTTGATGGCGAAGACATCCGCTTCGAGATCGCTGTGCTGCACGGATTCACGGTGCTTGCAACCGCTGCATTCGAGCAAGGCGCGGGTCGCTTGAATTTCGGGATCAGTCAAGAGCGGAAACTTGACACCCCAAAAATCGATCTCGGGGTCGAGAAACGAAACGCCGTAGGTGTAGCTGTCGGCTTGCGCGCCGATCTGCCCGACAACGCGGATTTCCGTTTCGCTGTTGGTATCAAGACGGCGAAGGATCAGCTCTTGTTCGGGGACGAGCTTGTATTGGGAAATAATGCCGGCCCCGTGGTGGCTGAGCACCACGGTTTTGGTTTCCTCCGAAAATACCTTGCCTTCCATGTCGCTTCCGACCAAGAGAATAGCGATCTCTTTCGGGATGCGGCCGCTTCGACGCATGCTTTCTGGAGGCATCGTGCCACTTGCGGAGTCACAGGAACCTAATGAAAAGAGTACCCGCAACTCTTCCGGCGAGTCATCGAATTTATGGGCGTGGTTCGATGGCAGCAAGGCAAGTTGAGTGGCCCAGCGGCGCTTCCGTTTGATAGCAAATAAACTGACCGTGTGATAGATAGAGGGGCCGAGAAGCAAGGGAGGGACTATGCGCGCGAGAATAAAATTCGGTTCGATCCTACTGCTCACATTGTTTGTTGTGCAGGCATTTGGTCAGACGGGACCAGCTCAGCCTGCCGACAAGACGGTGGCCGTCTTTGGCCAGACGATTCACTACTGGGACGTGGGTTCGGGGCCGGTGGTGGTGCTGGTGCACGGACTGGGGAGCCGCAAAGAGGATTGGCTGCCGGTGGTTGCGCCGCTTTCGCAAAAATACCGGGTGCTCGTTCCCGACCAGATTGGTTTCGGGCATTCGGATAAGCCGCTGCTCGAGTACCGCATCCAGACGTACGTGGATTTCCTGGATGAGTTTTTGCGGGATTTGAAAGTGGAGAAGGCGAGTCTGGTGGGCGAGTCGCTGGGGGGCTGGATTTCCGCGCTGTACGCGGCGGAGATTACCGGCGGCGCCCACTTGGTGCCGGTGGAGAAGCTCGTGCTAGTGGATGCGGCGGGACTGCACCAGGACAAGCCCATACCCGACCTCAATCCGAGTACGCTGGCAGGGATGCGCGGACTGATGGAAGCGGTTTTCTACGACACGAGTTGGGTGACTGAAGACGCGCTGAGAAAGTTATTCGCGGATAAGCTCTCCTTGCACGACGGCTACACGGTGCGCAGCATCCTAGGGAATCCCGCGATTGCATTGGAGAGGCTGGACAGCCGAATGGGGGAAATACACGTGCCCACGCTGGTGGTGTGGGGGAAGCAAGATAATTTGTTGCCTATCGCGTCCGGTGAACGCTATGCCGCGGGAATCCCCGGCGCGAGAATAATTAGTTTCGACAAGTGCGGACACGTCCCCCCGATTGAAAAAGCAGAGGAATTTGTGTCCGCGGTGACGACATTTCTGAGTGGCGCAACTCCCGCGCATTGAACGAGGCCCTGAGGAGTACTCGGGAGCAAAGCCGATCAGGGATTGCCGGCAGTTTTTGCAGCGGGAGGCGTGAGCAGGTAAGCGGGTTCCATCAAACCTGTGGGGGGATAAAATACTTCGCCCGTGTATTCAAATCCGAGCTTCTTGAGCACGCTGCGCGAAGCGTTGTTCTCCGGGTGATGGCCGGCGAAGAGGCTTTTTGCACCGAGCGATTCGAAGGCAAGAGCGATGATGGCTTTCCCGGCCTCGACCGCGAAGCCTTGCCCCCAATAAGGCGGAAGCAGGTGGACGCCCAATTCATAAATTTTCTCGTCGAGCTTGTAGGGCTGCAGCCCGGCGCATCCCACGTGCGCTCCGCCGGCCAGGAGAAAGACCGGCCAATACTGAACGTTGTGTGTGCTCATCAAAGTGATTTCGCGCGCGAGCTTTTCTTTTATTTTTTCGTGCGAAAAAGGGCCGCCGAAGAAGCGCGTCACCTGGGGGTTGCCCCAGAGAGCAACGGCCAGGGGAAAATCATCCGCAGACCAGCGGCGAAATCCGAGACGTGGTGATTTCAGAAAATAGGAATTCGAGTGCTCCATGCAGGGGTTCAGCCGATGAGCGTTTGTTTATCGTTCTCCGCTTGCGCAAGCCAGCGCTGCAGGAGCGCTTGAGATGAAGGTGGAACGTCGACGAAAATTACCCCAGCGCCGATGCCGGGATGAACATAAACAATCCTGCCTTTGGCCCGGAACGAATCCGCTCCAGAAGAAATGTTTATGAGGACGTTTGTTCTCATGGGCAAGGGATTCACCATGTCCAGGTAACAGCCGTTCAGGCTGAGCTCGCTGATGCGCGCGGCGACGCCGGCTCCGGATTGCTCATCGGCGACTTCTGCACTGGCGATGAATGAGTACCTGGGGGTGAGACGGCGATCTTGCTCCACCATTTCGGCCTCCGGCGGGATGCGCCCGGCAGGAGATATGGTATGACGAATTGGCCGAATCTTGTTCCGATTATTCTCGTTGAACAAGTGATTGCTAGGACCGGCGAGTGCGAGCGTTATCGTGACGAAGAGAACTCCTTCAGTGAATGTCGAAAATTTTGACGATCATGGAAGTATCCGCGGTGACGTGCGGAGTGATGGCATGGTAGCCCCACAGATGCACCCAGGCATTTGCGGTGCGCAGCGTGAGGTAGGATTTCATAAGTCCTGGCGGGACGAAAGTAAGCATGACGAAAATCGCAGAAAGCAGAGCGTGGGGAATGGAATCGTAGAGCGTCCAGTATTCGAATACATGAAAGATGGCATAGCTGATCCCGCCGAGCAACACCGTGGCCACAGACGAGCCTGTCAATTTCAAGTAGCGCGGAAAGAGAATGGCGTAGATGAAAACCATTACGGGCAGTCCGGTGCCGAGCAAATGAGTAACAAATGTGAGAGATGCGCCGAGAAGCATCTGGTGACCTGAAAGCTTCAGGAAACCTCCGCCCAGGAGATCAAACGCGATTCCCATGGCCATAATGACGAAGATGACCAGCGTGTCGTTCTTAAGATTGGAGGATTTCAGATTGAGAGCCTCTCGCGAGTAGCCTCTCGCGCGAAAGATGACATAGGGGATGACCGCAAGAAAAACGAAGTTGTAGAAGGACCAGACCCATACTTCCCGCGGCGATACCATGCGCGTCATACCAAACAGCGAGCCGTTCAGATGCAGGCCGATTCCTTCTCCGAAAAGCCGGAGGCCGATCCATCGGCCGGCCAGGAGAACGAGCGCGCCGTAGGCCCAGAGCAAGCAGACTTCGCGCCGGGCCACCGTGGCAGCTGGTGCGCGGCCGGCCATGTCTGGAATCGTTCGCCGGCGCGTCAGAAAGTAAACAATCGCCATCTGAAAGAGTGTGAAGGCCAGCGCAACGGTTGAGGCGACCACCTGAAAGGTAACGGAGAAATTCGCCAGGGCCGGACGATTGAGGGGGAGCTTGCCGCCACTCAGAGGAAAGACCGCGAAGCTGGCGGCGACCCAGAGCACGAACGCAATCTGGAAGCTGCGCTCGCGCAACATATTCGCAATCCAGGACCTGCCTTGGCCAGTTATCGGCATCGGTTGATTCACCCTGTCATTGCATACGCTTCGGCGGGCAAAAAGTTACACGGCCGGGCTTCGGGCGAAGAGTAGCATATGAACTCGGTAAGCTAGGGAGGCAAGAGGAGGAACGCAAGGTGATGAGGAAGGTGTTCCGGAGAGCGGCGACATCACTTGCGCTCATCCTGATGGTCGCACTGGGAGCGCGCGTGGCTTTCTTGTGGGACCAGCAGCGAAAGATTCCCGCGGGTGTTCTGGAGATCGTGGCGTTTCAGCAGGAAACGGGGAACATCGCGCAATCACTGGCGCTTGGAAAAGGATTTGGATCGCTCTTCCGGCAGAATACGGGGCCCACGGCGTGGCTTGCCCCGGTGTACCCATTGCTCCTCGCGGGAATTTTCCGCGTATTCGGAATTTTCACCATCCGCGCGTTTTTTGCGGCTGCGTTTCTGAATATTCTCTTTTCCACGGCGGCATGCGTGCCGATTTTTTACGCCGGGAAGCGCATCGCGGGTATCGGAGTAGCCAGCGGGGCAGCGTGGTTATGGGCGATATTCCCCAACGCGATTATGATTCCGTTCGAATGGATTTGGGACACGTGTCTTTCGGCGCTGCTGGCGGGGGCGATTCTGTGGGCGACGATGACGCTGGCCGAATCGCAGCGGCTCCGCGATTGGTGCGGCTACGGACTACTGTGGGGCTTTGCGCTGATGACCAATCCCGCGCTGGCTTCGCTATTGCCAGTGCTGCTGGGGTGGGTGATTTATCACTCGTGGCGGCGACGGAGTGTAAGGATAGAGAGACCGATGCTCGCTGCCGCCGTGGTCATTTTGTGCTGCTTGCCGTGGACGATACGCAACGGCATTGACTTCCACAGATTTATTCCATTGCGGTCCAGCCTGCCCTTCGAATTGTGGATTGGAAACAACGAAATATATGACGAGCATGCGACGCGGGCTCCAGCGCGGATCACAAGAACTGAAGAAGTCCGGAGATATGGGCAGATAGGAGAGACCGCTTACCTGCAAGAAAAATGGAACGAGGCGAGGGAATTCATCCGGACCCATCCGGGACTCGAAGCGAGACTTTGCGTGAAGCGCTTCGTGGCTCTCTGGACGGGCCTGGAAACTCCTATCAAGGGTTTTCTCCATGCCGAGTCCTTGCTGGTGCGGGTGGTGTTGATCTGCAACGAACTGGCTGCGATCGGCGCACTACTGGGGATTGCGGTTCTGTGTCGGAGACAGAGTGAGTTTGTGTTTCCCGTCGCGGCCTTTCCGGTTGTTTTCCCATGCGTGTACTACATAACGCATGCTTCGCTGCGGTACCGGCACGCTATCGACCCGGTCGTGGTGCTGTTGACCGCGATTGCAGCGGATGGTGTCTTTCGATTGTTCACGGGGCAAAGCGGCAGAGTGTCGAGCAAGGAATCTGCGCGGAGTGAAGCGAGCGTGTCACGCAAAGTTTCTTGACTCGGAAGGTGTGCCGCTCTGTTGAGGGGCGGGTATAATGCCGAGCGATGAATTCCGCCGCTTCATTCCCCCGGCACGCGTACCACATGTTTGCCCGGGTGTTTCCGCGGTGCAGCATGATTTCGCAAGCCATCGCGTTCAATTTGTTTCTGGCGTTTTTTCCCGCGCTGTTGATCGCGGTGGGGTTTGCGAACAGCCGGATCGGCGGACGAACCAGCCTTCTCGATCTGATCCAGGACTTTACAAATTATCTGCCACCAGGCAGCCAGCAAATCCTCTCTGAATTTTTAATCAAGCGAGGGCCGGAGGCGTGGAAACTGGCGCTGCTAGGCTGGACGGGCACGCTGCTGGCAGGTTCGCAGGTGATGAAGCTGTTGATGGAAGGGATCCACGTCATTTATGGCGAACCCCAAAAGCCAGGGTTTCTTCACCGGCAGATCCGCGGGCTGCTGCTGCTCCTTGTGACGATCGCGCCGATGCTGGCGGCGACGATTCTGGGAGTTTTGGGCCGGCCGCTGCGGCGCTGGATCACGAGTGAAATTGGGAGGGAAAATCTATTGCACGGGTGGTGGAATTTCTTTTTTCCAGCAGTCGCGATGGTGCTGGCGATGCTTGCGCTCACGGTAATTTACCGGGTTGCGCGGCCAAGAGAAAAAAGCCTGGCGAATGTGCTGCCGGGCGCGATCGTGGCGACACTGCTCTGGTGGCTGGTGGATGTGCTGTTTGGGTTTTACGTGCGCAAGGTACCCTACAGCGTGGTGTACGGCGGGTTGGCCGCCGTGATCGGTTTGCTGATCTGGATGCAGCTTTCCGCGGCAATCATTTTTCTGGGCGCGGCGTGGAATGCGGAACTGGCAGAAAGCCGCGACGGGGAGAGCGCGTTTGGTTGAGAGGATTGTGAAGGTGGAGTCCTACGCGGGATACCGGAGCGACGAGCGGCCTGTGCGGTTGGTGTTTGGCGAGCGGGCGGAGGAAGTAAAAATGGTAGAGGACCGCTGGTACTCGCCCGGCGCCACGTACTTCCGAGTGGTCGTGGAAAGTGGCGACCGGTATATCTTGCGGCACGATGATGTGCAAGATGTGTGGACGCTCGAGGGATTTCGCGGCGCGACAGGGCCAACAGGTGGAGCAAGGCTGATTCATTGACATAAAAGTTACCCAGCGCGTATAGTCGGGCAGCGGGCAAGAAGCGAGCCGCTCCGATGGCTGGCCGCACTGGCCGAGTCATTGAAGCGGAGAATAGCAGTACCAGAAGGGACCCCATGGTTGCACCACCGCAATGCTCGTTCGCCCGACGAGTCAGTTGCCCGACACTTCTCCTTATTCTAATTTTGCTGCCGTGTGTAAAGTTGTCTGGACAGTCCCCCACTGGCCAAGAGAGTCCTCCTACGGGCGAACCGGCACAAGCTGCGCCTTCGCAAAAGCCGCCCACCAATCAAAGCGCAGAAGTTTCCAGCTACGACACGCAGGCGACGTTCAAGGTGCGCGTGAATCTGGTGCTCGCACGCGTGGTGGTGCGGGATGCACTGGGGAAAGTCGTCGGCAACTTGCGGAAAGAAGATTTCCAGCTGTTCGACAACGGCAAGCCGCAGGTGATCTCGGCGTTCAGCGTAGAGACGCCCCAGTCGCACGCAGCCCTGCCGGTGACGCAAGCCTCCTCGGGAGAGCCGGAAGCATCTCCAGAAGCCACAGCAAAGATTACAGCAGGATTGCCGCAGCGATTTGTGTCGATCCTCTTTGATGATGAACATCTCGCGATGCAAGACTCCGTTTTCGTGAGAAGCGCCGCAACGCGGCTGTTCGGCGCGTTGGCGGCATCCGACCGCGTGGGCGTGTACACGACCTCGGGGCAGGTCAGCCAAGAATTTACGGATGATCGCGACTTGATCGACAAAGCGCTTCTTGGAATTGTTCCGCGAGCGAGTTTTGGCGGCCCTGACCATGGTTGTCCGGAAATCGGTTATTACCAGGCGGATCTGATCGAGGTGAAGCGAGACACACAGGCGCTGGGTGTGGCCACGGAAGATGCGATTCAGTGCGCATTCCAGGGCAACCGAAGCATGATGGCGCAGGCGCAGTCCTTGGCGCAGTCGGCCGCGGCGAGTGCCCTTGCCGCGGGTGACTCGCATACGGAACTTACCTACCGGCGTTTCGAGGAAGCGATCCGACGGCTGTCCGGCATGCCGGGCCAGCGGGTCATGATATTTGTTTCGCCGGGATTTATATTCTCCACGCTTACGCTCGGGCCGACGGATATCATCGACCGGGCCACGCGCGCCAACATCGTGATCAACACGATGGATGCGCGCGGGCTATATACGCCGGATGTGCTCGGCGACATCGCCGATCCGCCGCAGGATTCGCGGCGCACCGTCGGCTATAAAGCAAGCTATCGTGTTGTATCGCAAAGCGCGCAGTCGCAAGTCCTGGGGGAACTGGCAGACGGCACGGGCGGAACCTATTTTCACAATCGCAACGACCTGGACGAAGGATTCCGGCAGGCCGGCGCGGCCCCAGCCATCTCCTATTTGCTGGCATTTTCGCCGCAGAATCTGAAGCTCGACGGGCGCTTCCACGTACTGAAAGTCAGTTTGACGAACAAACTGAAATACAACGTGCAGGCCCGCCGCGGCTATTACGCTCCACGCACGGCCGCTGATCCGGTCGAGACGGCCAAGCGGGAGATAGAAGAAGCGCTCTTTTCGCAGGATGAAATACGCGACCTGCCGTTGGAGTTACATACGCAATTTTTCAAGAAGGACGAAGCAGAGGCACGCCTGGCGGTGGTCACGCACCTGGACCTGAGAAGCATCCGTTTCCGCAAAGCAGACGGCCGCAACCGCGACGATTTGACCCTGGCGACGGCAATTTTTGATGAGAACGGAAAATTTGTGACCGGCGGCGAAAAGATCGTGGAGATGCGACTGCTGGACACGACGGTGGACCGGCTGGGCCGTTCGGGGATAACGGTCAAATCGAGTTTTGACGTCAAGCCGGGAACGTATCTGGTGCGGCAGGTGGTGCGGGATTCCGAAGGTGCGCAAATGGCGGCGCGGAACGGCGCGGTAGTCATACCGTATTAGGGATGGGGAGGCGGCAGATGAGAACAAAAGAGCCAAGCGAGCGAGGCTGTGTTCGTTGCAGTGTGTGGACGATTGTGGTGGCGCTCTGCGCATTGCCCATCGGCATGGTTGCGCAGGAACAGACACCTGCGCCGGCGGGCGTGCCGCAGTCCGGCGCGGTCATCAAGAAAGAATCGCGCCTCGTGTTGGTTGACGCAGTCGTGACGGACAAGAAGGGGAATTATGTCCGCGACCTCACACAGAATGATTTCAAGGTGTACGAAGACAATAAGGAGCAGCAAGTTTCGAGCTTCTCAACGGGCGCGGACATTGCCGTGCAGGCGAGCGGACAGAAGCATTACTTGATTCTGTTTTTCGACAACTCTTCCATGCAAGCGCCGGACCAGATTCAGGCAAGAAACGCCGCGATGAAATTCGTGGAGGGGAATGCCGGGCCCGACCGGTTGATGGCGGTGGTTGACTACGGAGGAGCGCTGAGCATCCGGCAGAATTTTACGGCGAATGCGGACTTGCTGCGGGCGGCGGTCAGCGGCGTCAAGGGAGCTTTCGTAGATGCCAATGCTTCGGCAGCTTCGCAACCGGTGACCATCGCTTCGGCGGCGTTCTCGTCGCTGGGCAATTCGGAAGCGGATTATGCCGCTCGCTCCATGCTGCTGGCAGTGCGAAGTCTGGCGAAAAATCTGCGGAGCATCCCGGGAAGAAAAATGATGGTGTTGCTGTCGGCAGGATTTCCGTTGACGCCGGAACGCGAGTCCGAGCTGACGGCGACGATCGATGCGTGCAACAAAGCGAATGTGGCGATCTACGCTCTGGATGTGCGCGGGCTGGTCTCCGGCGCGCCCGGAGTAACGAATGGGCCGGGAGGTAGCGCGAGAAAAAGTTCAGGCGCGGGAGCAACGCGGGCTGCAGCGGACCGAGGCGAGAGACACCGGAAGATTGCGAAATCGCATGTGGTGCTCGCGGCTTATTCAGAGAGCGCCATGCCTGATCCACAAAGACCCGGTGGAGGGGGCGGAGGTGGTGGAGGCGGCGGGGGTGGCAGACCCGGAGGCGGCGGGGGCGCGCTCCCTACTTCCTTCCGCATCACCGGGGGAAACAATCAGTCGGGACCGCCCGGCGCGAGGCTGCCTATCGCGAGATCGGCGCGCTCATCGACGCGGAGCGGCTCGCGACAAACCTTCTTTCCAGCATGCCGCTCACCTTCAAC
>Ga0209118_1000526_pt1 | contig 20689 bp, 23 predicted proteins | sample BlaSpr_A8_Ref_M1_FD_187988 | JGI IMG/M metagenome (GOLD analysis project Ga0209118, IMG submission 187988) | Forest soil microbial communities from Thunder Bay, Ontario, Canada - Black Spruce, Ontario site 2_A8_Ref_M1 (SPAdes) (version 2) | ecosystem: Environmental > Terrestrial > Soil > Boreal...
TGAGCAGTCGCGGCGGGTCGCTGAGCGCCATGTTGCCGCAGCGCTCGAGAAGCGCGGTGAGACCACCTATAGCAATCTCGGTTTGCAGATAAGCAGGGTGGTGTCTGCAGTTCGCGAGCTCGAACTCGGACCGCCCTTTGAGCCCAATGAGATTGCGGGCCGATGGCACGGTCTGATAGACACAAGCATCGTTGTTGAATACATGGATCTCTGGAGCATCGACTGGATCAAGGAAACCAAGTCCGCTGCCGTCACTCTGTGGATTAGCGCCGTACTGCTGCGCGAACTCGACGAGCAGAAGTATTTTCACCGCAACCCTCGTGTGATGAGTCGAGCGCGGGCATTCTCGCGCTGGCTCGAACCGAAGCTAACGGCTTCGATCCAGCCACGCGGCGTTGAGATCCGGCCTGGCGTCGCTCTCCGAGCGTGGGCGCCTGTCGTACCAATCGTCACTCCCGACAGCGGGCATCTCGAAGTTGCTTTTGCTCTGATCGATCGCGGCGTCCACGTTCGTATCGTTACGGGCGACCTTGAACAAAGGCTTCGTTCGATCACATACGGAATTGATGCATTCAGTCTTCCGGAATCATGCCTACTCGATCCGTTGCCAAGGCGAGCTGCAAATAGTTAACCAGTGCGGTCGACGCATCCACAGTTCGAGCATGAATGGGTGACCTAACACCGGCCGAACAGCGAATCGCTGGGGTCACGCTTGCATATCTCGCGCGCTGCATGTCGGCGGGCGAGGCCCTTTACGCCGAGATACTCACGCGCCCAAGCGTCGGTTCTGCTGCAGCGACGCTACTCCAAGATAAGGACCTACTCGAGCCCCTATACGTGGCGGCAATGTTTCTGCACGCATCCCGCGATCACTATCTGACTATTCAATCGATGTTCATTCAAGGCCAAGTGCCGCCGGGCGCACCTGTGCCAGTCCTGCGCAACTACTCTCCCTACACGGTCGTCCGTGCTGCGCTCGAGGGTGACGCATGGGCATGCTGGCTGCTGGACCCACAAGCCACCACGGCCGAGCGAGTCGCGCGAGGTCTCACCGTCAGGGCCATGAGCATCCGCGACGGCCGGCGTCTCGGCCTCAAGCTAGACAACGGGAAGGCGATCGACCATGCTGCCCGGTTCGCGCAAATCGCGGAAGTCGCCGGCCGCCACAATCTCGAGATTAGGCGAACGAACGATGAATACGGCGACATCCTCTGGGTTGGCGCCGCGCGCCCAGACGTGAGCCGCCTGCTCAGCGAGCTTTTGCCTGAGAAGGGTATCGAGACTAACAACGAGCCACTCGGTTGGCACACTTACTCGGTCCTCTCAGGGCGTGCACACGGAAGTCCGTGGGCGGCACTGTTTAAGGCGAGGCGAGGACCAAGACTCGGCCCATACGCCGGACTTGCAGAGATTGTGATCGACGTCGTCGAGCTCATGCGACTCCTTTCAATCTCGCTACGGGTGCATAGTGAAGCCATACGCCGATCCGCTGAGTTGGATGCGCGAGATCCCCAGGAGTGGGAAAGGCTCCGGGGACGAACAGCCGAGGATCGTTTGTCAGCGGCTGGCTAAACACCGGGACGTCGGCAGTCGCGATGCCAGACCCTAAGGCCCGCGTTGTAGGCCTTTAATCGATGACCCTAATGCCCGGCTTTCGCGCCTTAGGTCGTGGCCCCGCCCCACGGGTCAACTCTCGCAGTTTCGCGTTCTCCTCTTCGAGACGCTGATAATCTCGTTTGACCTGCTCAAGCTCTCGCTCGACGCTCTCATACCTTTCCTGTTCCTCCGGGGTCATGCCCGAAGGATAGCGTTGAGGAAGACTCCCTGACCGCGGTCTTTGGGTCAGGCGCGCCGCCGCGGGTGCATGCCTTCGCCATGCACCGCGTGCATATCTAGGCTATGCTTGAAGTGTGGAATCCAATGAACCCGTCGGCGTTGCCGAGATTGCTGAACTGCTCGGGGTGCCGGGTAACACTGTCACCTCTTGGCGACAGCGCGGTCAGTTGCCGGCGCCGCGGTGGCATCTGAGGTCCGGTCCGCTGTGGCTCGCCTCCGAAATTTCCGCGTGGTATGAGCAGGTCAAGAGCACGTCGGCCGTTGCTGTCGTTCCCGACCGAATCTCCCAGTCCATTGATCTCACCGCTGAACCGGCCCGGGCGGAGGTTTACGCACACTACGGACTAGCGATGGGAATGGCGCAGATGGTCGAGCACGAACTAGCAACGGTGGTGGTACTCCTGGGTCATTTGCCGGCCGAGCGAGACGCCTTCCTCAAAGAAATAGAGGAGGGGAACAAAAAGACTCTCGGCCAACTCAAAGTTCAACTGATCAAGATTGGCGCCCCCGTGCTGGGGATTAGCCACCTGCAGCGCGTAGTGAAGACGCGGAACCTTCTCGCTCATACCTTTTTTAGAGACGCCGCGCGATCCGTGAAGATGAACACCGAGAGGGGCCGTGCTGAGTTGATCGCCGAGCTAGACGACGCAGCTCGGGAATTCTTCGTCACGTCGCAGCATCTTCGGTCGATCCAGGTTCGACTTGCAGTCCAGAGAGGAATCTCAAAGAACACGGTGATTCAGCGAATTCAAGAACTCCGGTCGGGCAAGACGCCTGAGACGAAGCTGGGTCGAGCAGCAGCCATCCTCGCCAAGGGATCGCCTCAAGCGATCGAAACCATAGAAGAGGAGTTCGCCAAAGCCGAAAATCGACCGCCAAACCGGCGCGGGACCAGGACCAGATGATGTCGAGGTTACCGATATGTTTGGGCAACAACGCACGCTTTCTATGAAGAAGTGGAGAAACTCGGACCACGTGAAGACAAAGCTGACGATACGGCTTCGTTATGAGCCGTCTGAAAAGGGACGGCACACCTCTACGTAGGCGCCGAGCACATCCAGGGTCTTGCATTGCCGGGCCGATCATCGAGGTGACCTGCAATCGACATTCGACGGGTCCCCACGCGAGACGAGCTAGCGTCGCGGCTAGTTGGCGCCGACGACCTTGAAGTCCTGGTTGACAAATATGTGGTGCGGCCAGTTGACGCCGATGTTGTGAACCTCGTACTCCCCATTGCTCAGCTGCACAACGCGGTCGATGATGCCACCCGGATAGGCGGCTAGCGCGGCTTCCGTCGCACTATTGGCTGCCGTTCCGCTGACGATCGATCCAGAGCCCTGGCTGTAGTTCGCAGGGATCTGGCCGACCTGCTTTGACGTGGTTGGCGCACCGGGCTGGAAGGGGATCACGCCTGCCGCCGAAGAAGTCGCAGATCCGCCGCCGCCAGCCGGTTGCACGATGACCTGCGTGGCTGTGATGGTCGTTGCGCTTGTCGTCCCGAGTGCAAGAACGTCTTCACCTGTTGTAATGCCGCTCGCTGAGATCGAGCTCGTGCCTTTCTGGTATGTGGTCGAGGACGTCTCGCCGACCGTCACCTTCTGACCCGTGGAGGTCATCATTTCGAAACTCGAGGTGGACACGCTGGCGACCGTGCCGGACGCTCCCCCTGAAGCCGGTCCGGAGCGAGCGTTGGATGCTCCGCCGCCGGATCCCAGACCGCCCGCTGTTGCCGAGGGTGAAGTGGCTGTGGCCGAGGCCGCGCCGCAGGCGGCGGATAGTCCGATCACCGCGCAGGTGAGCGCAGCGACGATGATCCATCGACCTCTTCTGCTCGACCGCAATCGCCGTACCGGTGTCGTCGCGCTCGAAACGGGGCGAGCGGGAACCGTCTCGTGGGTGCTTGCGGGGTCGTAGGAGTTCATGATGGGGCTCCTCTGATCAGTCACTAAGCAGAGACTCGCAGCCATTCATTTGGGGTTCATGTGGGCGGCCTGTGAGGGGACTGTGACTGCTCCAGCGCCGCCCCTGTGGCGGGTCAGGCCAGGCTGAATTCCTCTCCCGCCCCGTACCTGGTGTGTCGACCCAGCAGGCGCACCTCGGCAGTGCCCTGCCCGAAGACCCGCCAGCTCGTTCCGTCGCCAACGATCGCTGTGCTCTCATCGATCCCGATGAAGCTGTCCGACCGGTCGCCGCCAGAGACGATCGACTCTTTGGGTAGGAATGCGGGCATCCGGTTCCAGTGCACTCCAAAACGAACTCGAGGGATCATGCCCAGGCCGACGTACCGGTACCCCGGCCCGAGGGGCCGCGCAGCACGAGCCCCAGCCACCATCGCGCCGGCGCTGCATCCGGCGAACACCGCGCCGGAAGCCAGGGCTCTCGTGATCGCGCTTACAAATGGGGTGCCCTCGAGCGTGCGGGCCAGATACGCGGGGTTCCCGCCCGAAAAAAAGAACATGCTCGCGCCCTCGATGCTGTCGATCAGATCGGCCCGGTATGCGTCGTGCCGGGTCTTCAGCTGGACCGGCCGCGCTTCGAGTCCCAGGCTCTCGAAATGAGCAAGGCCCATTGCTCCCCATCCGTCGAAGACCCGATCGCCTTCGGGAGCGCTTGCGGTCGCCAGCAGGGCAACCGGGCCACCCGTGGCGGTTGGTCCCAGTGCGAAAATCTCGGCCTCAGCCGACCACGGCAGGAACTCGCCCGAGCCCATGAGAAGAAAGCGGGCCCTGGTCAGATTGTTCAACGTAACGGCCATTCTGGATGACCCGCAGGTAGGCTCACATCCTATGGCCCGGATGGTGCCGACGGCTTCTCAGCCAACCGCGGCGACGGGTGCAAGCCGCTCGCCGGTTGCAGACCCTTCGCTGATCCAGCCGATTCAACCCACCGTCCGATTCGCGTACCTCCCTCGACGCTTGATGCCTCGGTCGATGGCCGGCGCACCACGGGGATATTTCCTGGCCACGGCCTGCGTCCTGGTGCTGGTTGGGCTTGCCTTCAGCGATTTTGTGACGCCGCCCAACGTAACCGTCAGCGCGCTGGGAGTCTTTGCGGTGCTGGCAGCGGCGTGGTTCCTCTCGCTACGGATGACGATCGCGGTGGTTGTCATAGGCGTGCTCCTCCAGGCGCTCCTGGTGGTGATCGGCTCGATGACTCAGATCCGGGCGCAGTTTCACATCGAAGGCGTGTACTGGCTGACCGCTGTCGCCGACGTCGCCGCCTACCTGCTCACGGCCGCGATCGGCCGGTTCGCGGCTCGGAACTGGGTCGCCATGGACGAGGGTCTGCAGCGTGAACGTGCGCTGCTTCGCAATCAGGAACGTGCCCAGCGGCGGTTGGAGTCAGTCCTGGCGGTCAACCAATCGATCGTTGAGGGGCGGCCTCTTGAGGAGGTGCTGCGCCTGGTGGCAAGTCGGGCGCGCCTCCTGGCGGGCGCGGCCGTGGCGGCGATCGCGATTCCCGACCCCGGCCATCGCACGTACACGATCCAGGCGGTCGACGGCGACGGCGCCGCCGCCCTGGCCGGCCTTCGGGTGCGAGCCACCGCGGGGAGCAGCGGAAGCGTGCTGCGCACCCGCACATCGCTGAGAGTGGAGGATCTGTCGCGCGATCTGAGCGGCGGCGGTTCAGACTCGGGTCAGCTCGGCCAGGCGGTCCTTGTTCCGCTGTCCGCCGGGCGTCGACGCTATGGCACCCTGGTGCTGGCGAACCTCAAGGGGTCGACCCGGTTGAACGACGAGGACCCGCTGGTCGAACTGTTCGCATCGCAGGCGGGTCTGGCGCTCGAGTACGCGCGGGTGCGGGACGAGCTCCAGCGGTTGGCATTGGTTGAAGACAGAAACCGGATCAGCCAGGAGCTCCACGACGGCATCATCCAGTCGCTGTTTGCGATCGGGCTCGAATTGGAGATGAACGCGTCCGACCTGGACTCCGAGCACCGCGAGGCTGTGAAACGGTCGATCGCCGGGATCAACGGCGTGATCCGCGACTTGCGCAGCTTTATCTACGGCCTTCTGCCGGGTCTCCTCGACGAGCATGGGCTGCACGACGCGCTGCTCAAGCTGACCGCGGACTTCTCGAGCCAGTTGAAAATCCAGGCCACAGCGAGCATCGACCCGGAGCTGGCCGAGCTGCTCGCCCCGCAAGGAGCGCAGCTGGTGTTGTTTGGAACCGAGGCACTGTCCAACCTAGCGCGACATTCCGGCGCCGCAACCTGCTCGATGACGCTGGCCCGAATCGGCACCGACGCCGTGCTGGAAATCCGCGACGAGGGGACGGGATTCGATCCGACCCAGGTCTCAGGCAAAGGATTCGGGCTTCATAACCTGGAGGAACGCGCTTCGCGCCTCCACGGGCGGCTGGCGGTCCTCTCAGCGCCAGGCCGTGGTACCTCTGTGCGCCTCGTCATTCCGCTAAAGCCGGCACGAACCCGAAAACCAGCCGCCACCGCCGCCGTTGAACCTACGGCTTGTTAGAGCGAACCCGGTTCGCGAGTATGCCTGGCGAGATAAGCGGCCGCCTCTGATCGCCTGCTCACCTCGAGCTTGCTGAGGATCGTCGACACATAGTTCTTCACGGTCTTGTCGGACAGCGTCATCTGATTCCCGATCTCAAGGTTGGTCAGGCCCTTGGCGACCAGCGCGAGAATCCGTTCCTCTTGGGCCGTAAGCCTTGACAGCTTTGGGTCTCGCGTCGGTTTGGTGCCGGTACGGACTCGATCGAGGACCGCACCGGTCACAGCAGGGTCGAGGAGACTCTGGCCCATCCCCACCGACCTGATTCCGGCGAGCAGCTCCGCCGAGTTCACATCCTTCAAGAGGTAGCCGGCAGCTCCGGCCATGATCGAAGCGAACACTGCAATTTCGTCTGCGTAGGAGGTGAGCATTAAGACCCGGGTTGCGGGCCGGCGAGCCCGGATGTCGCGCGCGGCTTCGATGCCGCTGCCGTCCGGGAGGCGCACGTCCATCACGACCACGTCTGGCTGCGACTGCTGAGCCTGCACGATGGCCTCGGCCACAGAGGCCGCCTCTGCCACCACCTCAAGGTCGCCGGCCGATTCGATCACGGAACGAAGGCCTTTCCGTACCACCTCGTGATCGTCGACCAGCATCACCTTCAGCCGCCTGGGACCTCGAGTGGCCTGCTCAACTCCCACTGCGAATCAGCCTACATCACAGATGAGGGTCCGACCGGCATGTCGCCCCGTGCCTTCCGGCACTTATGCGCAACGCGAGTTCGCGACATCCTGCATATCGTGTCGCGCCGCCCTGGTTACCACCGAATTCTGTTCGCGGTCAACGGCTCACCGCACTCGGCGGCCGCGGTGCCGGTTGTTGCCGCAATCGCACGCAAATCTCACAGCGAGGTCCTGGTCGTGCATGTCTGGAGCCCAGATGACACCCTGCTCGAGGACGACGACGAACTGAGTCGCCGGCGGAATGACGACCCGGACGTCAGCGCAGTGGTCGCACGACTTCTCGCGGCGGGCGTCGCGGCAGTTGGGGAGTCACGCGGGGCGACAAGCGAGTCGGTTGCGGCGTTCATCGGCAGCCGGGCCGACACCTTTGACGCAGACCTGATTGCGCTCGGCAACAGGGGCCTCTCCGAGCTGCACACTTTTCTGATCGGGAGTCGAACCCAGCAGGTCCTTCTCCAGGCGACTCGTCCCGTGCTGGCTGTGAGGAACGTCAAACCCGGACTGAGGGGTGGCATCCGCCGCGTTGTCCTGGTCCTCGACGGCTCAGGTGACGACGAATCCACCGTGCACGCCTGCATTGACATCGCGCAGCCGGCGGCGGCCGGGGTTGAAGTCATGGATTTTGGCAATCGGAACGACCGGTGGATCGGCGCGGTCGACAGTCATCTGGCCAAGCACGGCGTAAGTCACACGTGGCGTCGCGTCCGCGATGGCGGCAACGCCGGTGACGAGATCCTCGCAGCCGTCCAAAGCGTACGAACCGATTTGCTGGTGATCGCCGCGACGCAGTCTCGACTCCGTTCGCGGCTGGCCCCGGGCCTCGCGGCCAAACTCCTGCAGTCGTGCCCGTGCCCGCTCCTGGTCGCACCGACGCGTGAGCTGTCGAAGATTCGATGCATGCCTCTGGGCGCTGCCGCTTCCGGCACGCCCAGGCATGTGTCTTAAAGGACCAGGGGATTTGGCACACTTCGAGACCGACAGCACAGCCGAGGCCACCGGGTCCCCGGTGCAAGTCCTCATCGTTCAGGACCACGCACTCCTCGCCGCCGAGCTCAGCAGGGTTCTAGCGAAGGAGGCCGACTTCGTCGTGGTGGGCGTCTCGAGCACCGGCGCCGACGCTTTGAAGGCAACTCGCGAGCACCAGCCAGACGTGGTTCTGATGGACTACAGACTGCCCGACATGAGCGGACCGTCGGCCGCCACCCTGATCCTGGCTGAGCAACCCGCAGCGATCGTGTTCCACAGCGCCGACGATTCGGAAGACGCGTTGCTCGACGCGGTGGATGCCGGCGCGCTGGCGTACCTGACCAAGCAGGCGACCCCGGAGCAGATCGTGGACGCCGTTCGACGAGCCGCCCACGGTGATCTGCTCATCCCGGCGGACCTGTTCGTTCGAGCGATCGCGCGTAAGCGCAACGTTGCGAGCGCCAAGCGCGAGCGTGAAGCGGTGCGGCTCGAATTCACCCCAAGAGAGATCGAGGTGCTGCAGCTGCTTGCCACCGGCCTGAGCACCAACCACATGGCTGCGCGAATTGGGATCGCCCCACACACAATTGAGTGGCACGTTCGCAACGTGATCGAGAAGCTGGCGGTGCACTCAAAGCTCCAGGCACTGATAGCGGCAGCTCATTACGGGCTGATCGAGCTTCGAGGCCCACAGAGCGACTCGTCTGGCTGAAGCGGGGCGCCTCCAAACCTGACCTTCGAGCTAACGTCCGACCTCGATCTCGTACGCGCGCCAGGTGGAAGGCTGAGCGCCGGGAATGGAGTCGTACAGGCGCTGCGCCACCAGGTTATCGGGAGCCGTGAACCATTCCAGGTGCGCCGCTCCACGCAGGCGGGCTTCGTCCAGCGCCCTGTTTATCAGCGCCCTGCCGATTCCTGCACCACGAACGTTTTCTCGGACGAACAGGTCGTTCATCAGCACTGATTCCGCCGCCTTGGTAGAGCTGAAGAACCAGTACAGCGTCGCGAACCCCGCCAAACCTCCCTCTACCCACGCGCCCAGGAGCAGCCCCTCGTCGCTTGGCTCCAAGAACCTCGAGAAGAAGCGCCGGTTCCGCTCGAGGTCCGGCACCGCTCCATAAAACGTCTGGTATCCGGCGACCAGCGGGAGTAGCTCGTCCAGCTCTCGCTCGGCCACAGGTCGCACTTCAATGTCAGCCACCGCCGTTTGAGTATGCCCTTGATTCGTGGTCATGTTCGCGACCCTTGAAGTTGGCAAATCAGAGGTAATTCCTCGCAATATCCCGGCGGAGGAAAAGGCAGCTCTCAAGAGTCAGCATTTGCTATGGTGCGTGTGTGAGAACCCATCTCAGGATCGGGCAGGCCGCCGAGCTGCTGCGGGTGAGCCCCGACACAGTCCGGCGCCTCGTTGATTCCGGCCATATCAAGACGGCCCGGTCGGCCGGCGGGCAGCGGCAGATCGACGGACCCGGCCTCGCGCGGTACATGGCTGCTTTGCCGCGCCAGGACCCTCCGGCGGCGGCAAGTGAGTCGGCCCGCAATCGGTTCGTCGGCATCGTGACGCGGGTGATTAAGGACGGTGTCGCCGCCCAGGTCGAGGTGCAGGCAGGTCCGCACCGGATCGTGTCGTTGATCACGCGCGAGTCGGCTGATGAGCTCGGTTTGAAGCCAGGGGTGGTGGCGGTTGCGTCCGTGAAGGCAACCAACGTTGGGATAGAGCTGCCTCGCAGCTGAGGGAGGGGTCGTTGCGTAATCGGATCTGGTTGCTCGTCGCTGCCGTTTTGCTCGCCGCTTGCGGAAGCAGCGGTGGCAATGCGTCGACGTCGCCATCATCCTCGTTGTTGAGCGGATACATCAACGTGTTTGCGGCGGCTTCGTTGACCGCGTCGTTCAACTCTCTTGGCGTTGCGTTTCACAGGGCCAGCCCGGGGGTTGGCGTGAACTTCAACTACGCCGGCACTCCAACGCTCGTGACCCAGATCGAACAGGGTGCGCCGGCCGATGTCTTTGCTTCGGCAGACACGACGAACATGGACAAATTGACCGCCGACGGTTTCACATCGGGATCGTCCAGGACATTCGCACGCAACCAACTCGAGATCGTCGTCGCGCCAGGGAATCCCAAGAGCATCACCGGCCTCGCCGACCTCGCCAAACCTGGACTGATCTACATCACGGAGGGCCCGACGGTGCCGGCCGGGAAGTATTCGCTACAGGCGCTGGCAATGGCGGGCGTCAAGGTGACCCCGAAGAGTCTTGAGACCAGCGTCTCGGCGGTGATAAGCAAAATCGAGCTTGGCGAGGCTGACGCGGGCATCGTCTACACGACAGACATCACCGCAGCCGGCCCCAGGGTGCAGGGTGTTCCAATCCCGGCCGCCAGCAATGTGATCGCGACGTACCCGATCGTCGCGGTCAAAGGCACCAGGTACCCCGATGTCGCGAGCGCATTCATCGCCTACGTCCTGTCATCCACCGGCCAGTCGACGCTGGCCACCTTCGGTTTCCTCCCGCCCTCCTGATCTGAGGTGAGGCGCGAGCGCGTCCCGATCGTCGTCATCGTCCCGGCGGCGATCGGGGCGGCCTTTTTCATCCTGCCCCTGCTCGGCCTCATCGTCCGGTCTCCGTGGCGCGATGCGGTTACTGCGCTGACAGCTCCTGAAACTCTCGAGGCCCTCAAGCTGTCCTTGCTCGCGTCGCTGTCTGCAACCGCGGTGGGCCTTGTGCTCGGGGTGCCGCTGGCGTGGATCTACGCTCGGGTGGAATTTCCCGGCCGCGATCTACTTCGCGCGTTGACCACCCTTCCGATGGTTCTTCCACCTGTTGTCGGCGGTATCGCGCTTCTCCTCGCCTTTGGCAGGCGTGGCCTCTTCGGATCGTGGCTCGACTCGAGCTTCGGCATCACGCTGCCGTTCACGACCGCGGGCGTGGTGATGGCGGAGACGTTTGTCGCGATGCCATTCTTGATCCTCACCGTTGAAGCAGGCCTGCGCTCAATGGATCGCCGTTACGAGGAGGCTGCTCGGGCGCTGGGTGCGAGCCGGTGGCGCGTCTTCACCCGGGTCACTCTGCCCCTGATCGCGCCTTCGCTGTTCGCGGGGGCGGTGCTCTGCTGGGCCCGGGCGCTCGGAGAGTTCGGCGCTACGATCACGTTCGCCGGCAACTTTCCAGGCGTCACGCAGACGATGCCGCTGGCGGTGTATCTGCTCCTGGAGACAAACCAGGAGGCGTCGTTCATCCTGAGCCTGGTGCTGCTGCTGATTTCGCTGGTGGTGCTGGTTGGGCTCAGGCACCGCTGGCTCATCGCGTGAGCCTTGAAGCGTCAATCCGGCTCACGCTTGGGCCGCTCAACCTCGACATGGAGATCACGATCGCGGAGGGCGAGGTCGTGGCGCTGCTCGGCCCAAACGGGGCAGGGAAGACCACCCTTCTCCGAGCCGTGGCGGGCCTTATTCCGTTCGAATCAGGATTCGTCCGTCTCGACGGAAAGGTGCTCGAAGACACCAGCACGAACAAATACGTCCCCACCGAGCGGCGACCCATCGGTCTTGTTTTCCAGGATTACCTTCTCTTCCCGCATCTCGACGTCCTCGACAACGTCGCCTTCGGTCTTCGTTCCCGTGGGATGCCGCGCGGCGCCGCCGCGGAAAAAGCGGGCGAGTGGTTGGAACGGGTCGGGCTTAGGAGCTATGCGCGCGCGAAGCCGTCCGAGCTCTCGGGAGGACAGCGCCAGCGCGTGGCGCTGGCTCGCGCGCTCGCGCCCGAACCGCGCCTCCTGCTGCTCGACGAGCCGCTTGCGGCACTGGACGTGACCACGCGAGCCGAGGTCCGGCGCGATCTGAAGCGCCACCTCATGTCGTTTCAAGGCATCAGGCTGGTGGTGACTCACGACCCACTCGAAGCGGTTGCGCTTGCGGATCGGTTGATCGTCATGGAGAGCGGGCGGCTGGTGCAAACGGGCGCGCCGGCCGAAGTCACCGAGCGCCCAAGATCGCAGTACGTCGCCGACCTCGTCGGGGTCAACCTGCTTCGTGGAGAAGCCGGCAACGGATCCGTGCAGGTGGCGGGTGGCGCGGTGGTGTCGGCTGCCGGCGCGGAGTCTGGCGAGGTTTTCGCGGTGATCCACCCACGCGCCGTCGCGATCCACAGGATCCGACCAGAAGGCAGCCCGCGCAACGTGTGGCCGGGTCGGGCCAGCCACATCGAGCTGCTCGGCAACCGAGTTCGCGTCCGGATCGAGGGCCAGGTCCCTCTTGTTGCGGAGGTCACGCCCTCAGCCTTGCGGGAGTTGGACCTGATCGAGGGGGGAGAGGTCTGGCTCTCTTTCAAGGCAACCGACGTTGGCGTATACCCGGCATGAAACACAAGGAGGCGACGCAGTGCAGCTCAGCGCACGCAACCAGCTCAAGGGTCAGATCGTTCGAGTGAAGTCAGGCGCCGTCATGGCCGAAGTCGAGGTCAAGGTCAAGGCGGGCAACGTAGTGGCGGCGATTACCGATGCCTCAGTCAGGCGGTTGAAGCTGAAGCCTGGTGACAAAGTCACGGTGATCATCAAGTCCACCGAGGTCCTCATAGGGAAGTAGCCCCCCTCGCTGTAAGGCGACCGAGGGATTTCACCTTAAGGGCCCCATAATCATGCGGGGTATCGTTCGACCCATCCAGCTCGGGTGGAAGGGGGATTCATGTCCAAACTGATCAGCTTGGTTTCGTCGTCGGCAGTCATCGCATCGTTCCTGGTGGCGGGCTTTGGCACGGCAACGTCGGTTGCAGCGGCAGGTTGCACGCCGACCGGTTTCTTTCGTGACGGCCTCAACATGACCGCCGCGCAGGTTGGTGGCGACGTCACAGGCACACTCGACGCGACCGGCTGCAACGTCGGCGTTTACTACGACAACACCACGTCCGGCAACGTGACGGGCGCCACCATCTCCGGCGCGAACTACTTCGGCGTGCTGGTGAACGGCGATGTCGGTGCTGTCTCGGTCAACGTGACGGGCAGCGCCATTCATGACATTGGGGAGACTCCCCTCAACGGGACCCAGCACGGTGTCGGGATCTACTACCGCGCGTTCGGCGGCTCAGCAACCGGCAACATCTCAGATGACACCGTCACGAACTATCAGAAGGGCGGCATCACCATCAACGGAAACGTCTCGGCCACGATCGCCAACAACACCGTGACCGGCCAGGGCCCCGTCAACTACATCGCTCAGAACGGGATCCAGGTCGGCTACGGCGCGGAGGCGACGGTCACTGAGAATACGGTGACCGGCAACGCCTACAGCGGGCCCAATGGGGCGAGCTCCGGTGGGATCCTCGTTGTGGGCGGTCCCTTCTTCGATTCTCCGGGCTTCGTTTCTCCTTACACCGTTGGCTTGAAGATCACCCGGAACACCTTGACGAACAACGACGTTGGCGTCTTTCTGTTTAACGCCGACGCGAATGGACTCGCCCCGGCCAGTCGCACCAAGAACTTCATCAAGTTCAATGTCATCACCGACGATGCAGTCACCAACACCACCGGCCAGAACGCCACTTGTGGTTACCAGGCTGCGATCTCGGACGTTGGTACCAAAGATCTCATCGTCAACAACGAGATCAGTGGCGCCGGCTACACGCCGATCAGCGGCGACTGCGCCGGTTCACCGTCAGCCTTCGTGCGCTTCATCGACGCGGATCCCTCGGCCCGCGGCATCAAGAGCAACAAGTAAGTTCGCTTCAAGTGAGGAGGAGGGGATTCTCCTCCTCCTTCCTTAACCTACTGAGACCTTGAGCACCAATCCCAGGGCGTAAGTCGCGCCGCCGACGATTACCCCGGCCAGCGTCATCTCCAGGCCCGCCGACCACCACTTGCGCAGCGTGAACAGCGACTTGGCGGCGCCCACCAGGAAGTGGGCGATCAGCGAGACGGTCGCCGCCACCACGACGGCCGTCGTGCCTCGTAGGAAGAAGAACGGCATCACCGGCACCATCGCGCCGACGAACGTGCTGATGCCGGCAGCAAGCGCCGCCTGAACCGGGTTTCCGCCCGACTCAGTCCCGCCGAGCTCCTCGACCGCCAGCACCTTGAGCATCGCGTCTGGGTTCTCAGCCAGCTTCGCTGCGAGCTGGTCCGCGAAGGACGCGTCCAGGCCCTTCAGCTGATAGAACAGCGACAGCTCCTGCTTCTCCTCGTCCAGGTGCTCCTCGATCTCGCGACGTTCCTGCTCCACATTGGCTTCCACGACCTCCGATTCGGAACGGTCTGCGAGGAACGCGCCGGTGGCCATGGACAGCGCGGACGCGACGGCGCCCGAGAGTCCCGCGGTAAGCACAAAGGTCGATCCGCCGGTCGCGCCTGATACGCCGGCGACGATGCCAAAGACGGCCGCGAGCCCGTCGTTGGCACCGTAAATCGCGCCTGAGATCCAGCCCGAGCCGGAACGGTGCCAGGTCTCGCGCCCGAGGATGCGGTTCAACCTGCCCTCGGCGCCGGAGGCGGGCGCCTCGCCTCCGTGCGTCGCCTGGATCGCGTCCAGCGTCCGCGAGTGCCCCTGCTCCTCGGTCCGAATGGAGGCCAGCACCGTGTCTGTATCCGGGTCGCCGGTCGATCGCTTGTACCGGTCGGTGATCTCGACCTGCTCGTTGGACTCCATGTGCGCGAGCATCCTGGTCACTGGAGCGAAACGCGCCTGGAGTCGCAGCCAGGGCGAGATGCGGACGGTCGACGGATCCGGGATCGGCCGGCCCAGCTCGCGCAAGCGCTGCTCGATCCGCTCACGATGGCGGGCTTCACCGTCGGCGATCTCGCGGATGACCTGCGCTCGACGCGGGTCGCGCATGCGCTCGGCGAGCATCGTGTAAACGGCACGAGCCTCGACTTCCCCGCGCCACGCCTCCAGAAGACGCGCCACCGCTTCATCGGACCGGACGGTCGAGCTCACTGGTCAGGCTTTCGCCGACACCACCATCACCGGCCGCCGGGAGTGGAGCACGAGCTCGTGGCTCGCGCTTCCCAACAGGAGCTCCGCGACCCCGCCCCTACCGCGGCGGCCGACCACTATGACGTCGGCATTCTCGCGGTCGGCCACGGCGGCCACCACTGACGCGGCGCGACCATCCTCCATGACGCTGCGATACCGAACGCCGGCGACCTTTAGCGGTCTGCACCACCTGTCTTCGAACTCCGTCTTCATCGCCGCCCGCCAGTCCTCGTCGAACTGAATCGGGACGTCGTAAGGCTCCAGCAGGTAGACAGGGATGTCGATCGCGTAAACGGCGATCACCTGGGAGCCCATGGCCTTGGCCAGCCGGATCGCCCACTTGAGCGCGGCCGCCGACGACTCTGAGCCATCTACCCCAACCGCGATTCGCCGGATGCCGGTCTTGCTCGCTGCCATTTTGCGACTCCTTTCGTACGGATCAGCCCAGGTGCGAAACGACCTTGCCGACCCGAGAATCTTCGAGCTTGACGTTCAGGCCCGACAGGTGCGTACCCACCCACTCGCCGCTCTTCTGGATGACCTTCTCCAGTGTCTCCTCATCCTGGCAGGCCGTCATCGAGACCAGCTCGTTGTCGGCCGTTGCGACCACGTGGTAGCTCAGGAATCCGGGCTCGTTGCGCAGATGATCGGCCCAGCCTTCGTCGACCATGGTCACGACCTCATCGCGCTGGCCCGGATCGACCCGATATCTCCTGATGCTCATGAACATTCGCCGTCCCCCTCAGTTTGGTGTTGCCAGGATCAGTGAAAGTCTGCACCAAGTCCGAAAAGCGCCGCTTCAGACGTCCACATCGGGGATGTCGACCGCGATCAGGTGAGACGTGTTCTCTGGCGCGGTGCTCAGAGCCTGGGCCTCCTGGTCGTACTGCTGGTCGGTGCGGGTGAGGCGCTCCGAGTGCTGCCTCAGGTGTTCCTCCCACGACGACACCACGTAGAGCTCGACGAATTGGTGGGGCGCCTCGCCGTCGCGGAACAGGCCCCAGTTGGTTGCCCCGGTGCGCAAGCGCGAGAGGCGCACGCGTGCCATCGCGCGCACGAAGGCCTCTTCGTTGTCGGCCTCGACTGTGTAGACGGTGCTGACAACGACCGGTCCGTCCTTCGGAGCGGCGTCCACGGCCAGGTTTGGTGCGCGCCAGTATTCGACAGTGGTGCGGTCCATGCCCGAGGTGTCGATGACCGGCCAGAACCGCATCGTGGCAACCCCGGCGAGCATCACCGCAGCTGCGATCAGAAAGGTGGGCACGATTCCAAAGGGGGCGGCGATGAATCCCCACGCGAGGGCGCCGAAAGCCTGTGCTCCGAACAGGACCATCTGGTACACGGAGAGGCCGCGGCCTCGAACCCAGGCGGGTAGGAAGAGCTGGAGCTCGGCGTTGATCGTCGAAAGGACCGCGATCCAGGCCACACCGGCGGGCAGCAGAACGACGAGGGTCGCGATCGGGTTGCCGATGAGCACCACGGCCGCCAGCACCAATGCGTAGACGATTCCGCCCGCAGCCAGCAAAGCGTTGATCGAAAGCCTGGCGCGAATCTGCGGAAGGACAAGCGCTCCCGCAATCGCGCCCGCTCCCAGGACTCCGAGCAAGAGCCCGTAACCCTGGGCTCCGAGGCCGAGTCGTTGGGTTGCGACGAGCGGGAGCAGGGACCACAACGCGCTGGCCGGCACGAGGAACAGGACCGAGCGCCACAGAATGCGGCGAACCACAGGCGCGTAGCGGACGTAGCGGCCGCCCGCACGCAGCGCCGAGATGAAACCCTCGGCAAACTTCGGCGCGGAACCTGCGGGTGGGCGCCAGGCCAGCAGCACCAGCAAGAACACGAGGTACATCGCCGCATTGACAGCGAAGACCGCGCCGACGCCGGCGCGGGCGATCACCACGCCGGCGATCGCGGGCCCTGCAGCCCGGGCGAGATTGATGCTGATCGAGGAGAGGGCCGACGCCGCGGGAAGCTGGTTGCGAGGTACGAGGTCGGGCACGAGTGCCTGATACGCGGGGAGCGTGAGCACGGACCCGGAGCCGATGAGAAACGTGAATGTCAGCAGCAGCGCCGGAGGCATCTGTCCCGCGATGGTCAGGGCAGCAAGTGCCACGCCCGCCACGACCAGGTAGGCCTGCACCGCCATCATCAGCCGGCGGCGGTCGAACGTGTCCGCCAGCACCCCGCCGACGATGCCGAACAGCATGTCGGGCAGGTAATCGGCGGTCTGGACGAGAGCCACCAGGATCGATGCGTGGGGCTGGTTGACCAGCAGCCATTGGGCACCCACCGTCTGCATCCAGGTGGCGACGTTGCTGACCAGGACCGCGAGCCAGAGCGCGCGAAAAACCCCGTTGCGAAATGGTGTCCAGGTCGAAACTGTCGTGCTCGAAGCGCTCATCGGCCGCGGTACTGAGCTTAAGCCCCCTGGGTTGGGCCGCTCTCGCCGGCGGGCCACGCCTCCGGATCGTGCCCGACGTTGGGTACTGTGCCCGCGCGCCAATAGATGCTGCGACGGCGCTGCATCAGGTCCTCGTCCACCAGGTAGCGGCGCAGGGTCGCGAAGTCCGGGTGGCGCCGCGAGATGATTCGGTTGACCTCGGCTTCCGGGTAGCGCCGACCCGGCTGGAAGTCCTCGACGAGCCAGCGGAGGATGGCCATCCTCTTCTTGTGCTGCGCCGGAATGCTGACCAGGCGATCACCGGCGTCGACGAAGTTCTGGCGAATGCGGGCGTCGGAGTCCCGGTCAGGTGTTTGCGACAAAGCAGCCCGCCACAAGAGGCACCCTGAAGGTTCCTTCGACCCGGATGATCTCGTCGATTCGCTGTCGCATCGCGGCCTCGAGCTCGGGATCGTCGCGCATGGAGCGCCAGTAACGAAGGGCGGGCTCGGCCTCGGGAAACCGAAAAGCGCTCTCGAAGATCTCGACACGCACGTTGGGAAACACGGCGCGCACGCGTTCGACATCTTCGAGCCGGAATGGCGAGGTGCGAGGGAAAGCGTCGGTCCGTCCGAGGTCAGAGGCTGCCAGCCTGGCGACCTCATACATGCGCTGGTTGTTGCGCGCGCCGTTGGTGGCCATCACCACGCGGCCGCCCGGTCGCACGATCCGCCCAAGCTCTTGCATCGCAAGCGCCTGGTCCGGAACGTGGTAGAGGACGTGATTGCATGCCACCCGGTCGCACATCGCGTCTTGAAGGGGAAGCGCTTGCGCATCTCCGGCGACTGCGAGGCAATCCTCGCCCGACTCGTTGAGCATTCCGATCGAGCGGTCGATGCCTATCACCCTGGCGCCGCGCCGCGCGAACAGCGGGTGATAGATTCCATGCCCGCAGCCCACGTCCACGATGGTCATGCCGGGCCGTATATCCATCCGCTCCGTGACCCACTCGAGGAAGCTGACGCGCGGCTCGGTGTAAAGCCGGTGTGTCTCCTGGCGGATCCGGAGCTTCTTGGCGTCGGAATACTGGTCGGTGAGGCGCGCGGGCGTTGTGTAATCGTCCACGAGCTAAGTGTGGGGTCGATGCTGAGCTCGATAGGGCGCCCTCGCGCCCTAAGCTGGGTTCGGGCAATGAAACGATTGGCCGGCGCGCTGGGAGTCGTCGCTCCGCCGGCTGCGGCCGTCGCTGTATCGATCTCGGGGTGGTTGACTCCAGGTTATGACCCGCTCGCCCGCACGATCAGCCGCCTCGCCGAGCCGGGTCGTCCGGCCGCCTTCCTGGCGGAGCCGGCGATCGTCATCGTGGGAGTCGCTTTGATTGGTCTCGCGATTGCGCTGGGACCGGGGTCGGGTGGCGGCAGGACTTTGCTTGCGATCGCGGGTGCAGGGATACTGGTTGCAGCGGCGATCCGGATCGACCCGACATCCACAATCGCGACCACCGAGCATCGCATAGCCTCGACGGTCGCTCTGTTGGGGTTGACTGGAGCTCCGCTCGCCTTCACTTCATCGCTGAGGGGTCGACGAGGTTGGTTTGCTTATGCCCCGGTTTCCTTTGCGTTTGGCGTGGTGGAGGTGGCCGCGCTGCTGGTCGGCCTTGCGCTCCTGCCGACCACATTCGCCGAGTGGGGCGCCTGGGAACGCTGTTTCCTGGCGCTGGCAATGGGCTGGGTCGTCCTGATTGCCGCGCGTCTCCTGACCACCACGAAGATCGACCCCATGTTTTCGTCGACCGCTGATGAAAGCAGCTGGGCCAGCAACGTCTCCGCGGACGACACCATGAAAGCCGCCGCCGCCAGCCAGAGGAAAGGCGGCTCGTAAACGCCTGTCACGAGCGTGACCACCGCGAACGAATAGAGCGCACCGCCCGCGACCTTGGACGAATACAGGTGCAAGTTGCCCAGCTGGTGGAACTTGATCAGGCCCACCGACAGAGACGCGAGGTAGAGGCCGAACGTGACCAGGACCAGCAGAGTGTTTTCGCTGAGGATCTCGGGGTGAAGCAGCTCGATCCAGGCCATCGCCGAGATGAGGAGCAGGTTGTCAGCGAGCGAGTCGAGCCTCGCGCCCGAGGCGGATTCCTGACCCAGGCGGCGGGCCAAGTAGCCATCGAAAAAGTCGGTGGCACCCGCCACGAGCAATCCCAACCCGACGAGCCGGCCCCAGCCGAGGAGCGCAGCAACCCACAAGGCGGGTATGAGCAGCAGGCGCATGCCTGAGAGGACATCGGCAATCCCCCAATTGCGCTTCACGAAGCGAGTATGTCGGTTGTTACCTTGCCGCGATTCGCGGCGTTGGTTTCATATGACCTCCTCGATTCGAGTTGCTCTCGCGTCAGTCGCCTGCGCTTCGCTGGTAGCGCTACTGGTCGCCGTCGCGGTCGTAGCCGCCGGTCGCCCGCCCGTTTTCATAACCTCTCCTAGCGCTGCGTCTACGACCTCGTCCATCGAATCGGGCGTGTTCACGAGTGGCGATGCAAGCGTTTCGAAGAAACCCGACATCGCGTTTGTTTACGCCGGCGTGGAGTCGCAGCAGCCCACTGCGTCCGCCGCCCAGAGCGACCTTGCAGCCAAGGCAGCCAAGCTGATCGCGCGAATCAAGGCGCTCGGAGTCCCAGACCAGGACCTCAACACCTCGGGCTACGCGGTGGGCCCCGTCTACACGCCGAGTGGCCAGACCATCAGCGGCTATCGAGCATCGGAGCAGCTTCAGGTCACCTGGCACGACGTTAACAATGTGGGCAAGGCGCTAGATGCCATCGTCCAGGAAGGCGGCGCGACGAATGTCGGTGCGAGCTTCGGCCTGGCCGACCCGAAGGCAGCCCAGGCAGAGGCGCGGACGCTTGCAATTGCCGATGCTCGGTCCCGCGCCCAGGCGATGGCCTCGGCGGCAGGGGTCAGGCTCGGTGCGGTGATTCGGGTCAGCGACCTGACCTCGTCGGGCGTGCCTTCAGCCCGTTTCGACGTGGGCGCGGCGGCGCCGGCGGCGACTCAGCTGCCGGTTGGACAGCTCACCGTGGCGGTCACCGTCGAAGTGGATTTCGCCATCGCCTAGACAGCGACGAACGAGGACGCGTCCGTTGGGTGACCGCTCGCCCGAGCGTAATCCTGAGCGGCGCGGTCCTTCTGTGGCGCCTTTGACTTATCGTCGCGGGTGATGATCAAGGTCTATCCGGATCGGCGATGGCCCGCTTTCCTGCGCGTGCTGGCGGACACGGTGACGGTTGCCTGGACGATCGTGTGGGCGTATCTCGGCTTCCTGATCTACCAGACGATCATGGGCCTGGAG
>Ga0209118_1000527_pt1 | contig 20686 bp, 12 predicted proteins | sample BlaSpr_A8_Ref_M1_FD_187988 | JGI IMG/M metagenome (GOLD analysis project Ga0209118, IMG submission 187988) | Forest soil microbial communities from Thunder Bay, Ontario, Canada - Black Spruce, Ontario site 2_A8_Ref_M1 (SPAdes) (version 2) | ecosystem: Environmental > Terrestrial > Soil > Boreal...
GCGATAATGTCTCCAGCCGATCGGTCATCGCTGTCGTCACCGCATGATGAAAGTGATCCGGATCGTGGTGCACTTTCACGAGCACGTCGGATTCATCCAGAATTCCAATGGCGCGTCCGGTTGCATCGACGACGGGCACCTGCGAAACATCCGCGGCGCGCATCCGCTTGACTGCGGTGAGCAACGTGTCGTCCGGTCCCACGGAAATAACTTCGCCGGCTTCATAGCGGTGGCTGATCAAATCGCTTAGATCGCCTTGGGTGGGCCGGCGAACGAAACCCTGGTCGGCCATCCAGAAGTCGTTGAACATTTTCGAGAGATATTTGTTCCCGCTGTCGGCGACGAAAGTGACGACGCGTTTGCGTTTGGTTTGCTGCCGGCAATAACGCAGGGCCGCGGCCAGGAGCGTGCCGGTCGAGGACCCTCCCAGAATTCCTTCCAGCCGCAGGAGTTCGCGCGCGGTCGAGAAACTTTCCGCGTCATCGATCTCGAAGGCGTCGGTGACGTAGCTCATGTCGGCGATGTCGGGAATGAAATCCTCGCCGATTCCTTCCACGGCCCAGCTCCCGGCTTCGACCAGTTTGCCGGTCTTGACGTACTCATAAAGAATCGAGCCGGCCGGATCGGCCAGGATCATCTCGACGCCGCGCCGCGGGCGGACGCGGGAGAAAAATCGGCTGAGCCCGGTGAGCGTGCCGCCGGACCCGACGCCGACCACGACCGCGTCGACGTCGTGCCGCATTTGTTCCCAAATCTCGGGGCCGGTGCCACGTTCGTGCGCGAGTGGATTGGCCGGGTTGCCGAATTGGTTCACGTAGAAAGCGCCGGGGATTTCCTCAGCCAGCCGCGCCGCGACATCCTGGTAATATTCCGGATGGCCGCGCGTGACGTCGGAGCGCGTGAGCCGGACTTCCGCGCCGAGTGCGCGCACGTGCGCGATTTTTTCCTGCGACATCTTGTCGGGGATGACGAGGATGATGCGGTAACCTTTGGCGCCGGCAATGAGGGCGAGACCGAGGCCGGTGTTGCCCGCCGTCGCCTCGATAATCGTGCCCCCTGGTTCCAATTTTCCGTCGCGTTCCGCGGCCTCGATCATCGCCAGCGCCACGCGATCCTTGATCGAGCCGGTGGGATTCTGGCTCTCGAGCTTGACAAAGAGCTGGCACGGACCGGTATCCATCCGCGTGATCTCGACGAGCGGCGTGTCGCCGATCAGGGAGAGGATCGCGGGCGGTTTCGCAGCGGACTGAATGGGAGCCAGGGAAGTAGCGGACATTTTTAGTGCGACCACTCGGAGTTACTATCGGCAAGAAATTGTTGGAGCACATCGAAACGGACTTCGCCGTAATTCAGCGCGTAACGCAGATCGCCGCCTTTGAATACCCAAGTGGTGGGGATCCAGCTCAGCGGGAGATCGAGGAAACGCTTGATCTTGCCGTCGCCGCTGCGCGGTCCCGGGTCGGCGACGATGGTCACGTTGGGTTGATCGGCGAGTTGAAACTTCGTCAGCATGGCGCGGCCATCGTCGCCGCTATTCCAGACCGAGACGAAATAAAATTTCGTCATCGGGTTTTCCTTCACCATTTTCAGCCAGCCGCCGCTCTTCAATTCCGCCTGGCAATTCGAACACCACGGCGCCCAGAGATGGACGACGCTCAGGGCCGGGGCCTTGATCGCTTCCGCGACCTGCTGCTCCGCGGTTGACGCGGCGAAGAGTGGGATGCCGGAAGTCAGCAGCGACACCAGGAGAAATGAAAGGAAGCGTTTATTCATGGAAAGCGCCCGAGCGAAACAAGGGAGGCATTTCGCGGACAACGTCAATATGCGAAGAAATCCGCGCGGCTCAAGACGCGAGCCTGTCATCCCGAGCCGCGCAGACGGCGAGGGATCTCGCAAGCGGTCTCCGGCTTCCGCCATACACCGAGCGTCTACGTCGGGCTACGCGCCGCGTTAAATTGGGGAGGCAATCTGCGAGTGCGAGGTCCCTCGCCGTCTGCGCGGCTCGGGATGACACGCATTTTTCCACCGATTTCCCCCGGTTGACCTCTCGTGAGAACGGGCTAATATGCCGTCCCCATTTCTGCGGGGAAGCCCGGCGATGATCGCTTGCGCTAAAGACAGAAAAGCGGCTCCGCGCCGCGAGGAGAAAACTTACCGCCATGTTGCAAATGCAGGATTTACTCGCGCAGTCATATCGCGAGTTCAAAGAAGGTAGCATCGTCAAAGGACGCGTTCTCGAAATACGCCCCCGGGAAGTCCTGGTCGATATCGGCTACAAATCGGAGGGCGTCATTCCCTCCGCCGAGTTCGAGGACATCGAGTCGATGGAAGTCGGCGACGAAGTGGAAGTGCTCCTCGAGCGCCTGGAAAACGATGAAGGCATGGTGGTTCTCTCGAAAGAGAAAGCGGCTTACCGCCAGAATTGGAATAAGATCGCGCAGGTCTTTGCCGGCGACGGATTGATCAAGGGCAAAGTGAAGTCTGTCGTAAAGGGCGGCCTCATGGTGAACATCGGCGTGGAAGCGTTTTTGCCAGCGTCGCAGATCGACATCATTCCGCCGAAAGATTTGCAGCAGTTTGTCGGCAACACTTACGATTTCAAAATCGTCAAGATCAACGACGACCGGAAGAACGTCGTCCTGAGCCGGCGCGAATTGATCGAGCAGGAACGGAGCGAGAAGCGCCAGAAATTCCTCGAAGGCGTCAAAGTCGGCGACTTCGTAAAGGGCAACGTGAAAAACCTGACCGATTTCGGCGCATTCATCGATCTCGATGGCATGGATGGCTTGCTCCACATCACCGACATGACGTGGGGCCGTCTCGGGCATCCGAGCGAGCTGCTCAAAGTCGGTCAGCCGCTCGAAGTAATCGTGCTCGACATCAACAAGGAGAAAGAGCGCGTCTCGCTCGGCCTGAAGCAGACCCAGAAAAATCCGTGGGACCAGATCGAAGAGCGGTTCCCGGCCGGGCAGCACGTCAAAGGCAGGATCACGAACCTCGTGCCTTATGGCGCATTCGTGGAGCTCGAGGAAGGCGTCGAAGGTCTCATTCACGTTTCCGAATTGTCCTGGACGAAGCGCATCATGCGGCCGTCCGATGTTCTGACCCAAGGTCAGGAAGTCGAAGCCGTCGTGCTCGGCGTGAACAAGGAAGAGCAGAAAATTTCGCTAGGCCTGCGCCAGCTCGAACCGAATCCGTGGGACGAGATCGAGAAGAAATTTACCATCGGCAGCCACGTCAAGGGCGCGATCCGCAACATGACCGCGTATGGCGCGTTCGTGGAGCTCGAAGACGGGATCGACGGAATGATCCACGTCTCCGATTTGAGCTGGACCCGCAAGATCAATCACCCGAGCGAAGTCTTTAAGAAGAACGACGAAGTCGAAGCGGTTGTGATCGACATCGACAAGGTGAACCAGCGAATCAGCCTCGGCATCAAACAACTGAGCGACGATCCGTGGAAGGAAATCGACACGAAATACAAGATCGGCGATCTCGTGACCGGCAAGGTCACGAAGCTCGCGAGCTTCGGCGCGTTCGTGCAATTGCAGGACGACATCGACGGGCTCGTCCACATCTCGCAGCTGAGCGAGGATCACGTCGCGAAGGTGAAGGACGTGCTCAAGGTCGGCCAGGAAGTCGAAGCACGCGTCATCAAGGTGGACAAAGTCGAGCGCCGGATCGGTCTCTCGATCAAGGCTGCGAATTATTCCGAAGAGGAACTCAAGCGCGAATCCGAAGCGTTCGACAATCTGCGTCCGGGCGAAGACATGGTCGGCCTCGAGAAAGCGTTCGAAGCCGCCGAGGAAGATTACCGACCCGGCGAAGGCAAGAAGAAGTAGGCGCCCGACATCCGCGTGCCGGTTGTGAATTGTAGGGCGTCTGGATCAGGCGCTTGCGCACCCATTAGAATTGTCATCCTGAGCGCAGCGAAGGATCTCTGAATATTTCCGGGCATCACCGCGCGGAAATGGTCAGAGATGTTTCGCTTCGCTCAACATGACAGTTCTTAGGGAGGTGCCTACAACTGTGGCTATGCCGCCTACTTCGCCAGCTCGTAGAGGTATTCCACGAACGACATCGCGGCGCCGTCGTAACCCTGGATCTTCGGGTTCACGGACTCGATCACGTAATATTCATCCGGCGCATGCGCACCGCTGCCGTGACCAAGACCGAAATGTCCCGAGGCTAGTTTCAGCGGCTCGCCGGTGAAGACGAAACCCGGATACGAACCGGCGTTGCGCGGCCACATGACCGGCGTGATGCCGGCGCGTTTCAGCACCGCGATCTGCGCTTGAATCAGAGGCGCGCTCGCCGGGCTCTGCGTCGGATCGTAACCGCCGCTCATATTCACTTCGATGTCGCCGAAACCGCGCTTGGCCAGATGCGCCTTGATCGCCGGCACCACGTCCGCCGCTTTCATGTCGGGCACCAATCGGAAATCCATCTTCGCCACCGCCTTGTGCGGCAGCACCGTTTTCCCTCCCGGACCGGTGTAACCGCCCACCAGCCCTTCGATGTTCGCGGTCGGCTGCGATTCCAGGCGAATATTTGCCTGCTCCCACGGCAGGTCGTTGATCCAATGCTGCACGCTCATCTGCTTTTTCGCCTGCGCTTCGCTGCGGATCTTCGAAGCGTCCACGATCATCTTCTTCTCCTCGTCGCTGATTGGACGCGGCTTCGGATAATTATCGATCGCGATCTCGTTCCCATCGTCCGAAACGAGGGTGTTGAGCGCTTTGACCAAATGCCAGGCAGGGCTATCGACCATCGCTCTTAGCGACGAATGAATGTCCTTCCCCGGTCCGCGTCCCCACTTTTCACCGGTCGAGACCAACTCGAGCTCGACCACGCCTTTCGCGCCGAGGCTCACCGTAACAATGCCATCCAGGTCCTGCATCGTGGACGGCATAAAGACGCCCACGGTTTTCGCGAGCGCCGCCTGCACTTCCGGCTTGTGGACGATTTGCGCGATATGCGGCGAACCAATTTCTTCCTCGCCCTCCGCGACCATCACCAGGTTCACCGGCATTTTTTTGCCCGCGCCCTTGATCGCATGCAACGCCGCGAGAAACGCCGACTCCGGTCCCTTCTGGTTCACCGCGCCGCGACCGACGATCGCCTTTCCTAATCCGGGCTTATCGATCAGCGCCGCATCCAAGGGAGGCGAGGTCCATTCCTTCGGATCGAACTGCTTCACGTCATACATGAAATAAAGCCCGACCGTTTTGGCCGCGCCGGCATCCAGCGTGGCGAACACGCCTGGCTTCCCATCCGTTTGAATCACAGTCGCCTGCTGGAAACCCGCGTCCTTCGCCAGCTTCGCCATGTATTCCGCACCTTCCGCAGAGTTAAGATTCTCGGCCGCGATCGACGGCAGTTTGATCCAATCTTGGAGACGCTTGAGCGCTTCATCGTGCCGCTTCGTGATCTCCGCTTTGATCGGCGCGAGATCGTCCGCGGCCGCGAGTTGCTGGTTCAAGCTGAGGATGGCGGCGGCGGTAAGCGCGGCACATTTGAAGAAAGTTTGGCGATGGATGGTGATCATACGTTTCGCAACGTAGCAAAGGAGATCGCATGAAGTCCACAAAGGACACAAGGCGGTAGTGGGTCAGTTTGAAAGCGTAAACAGCGCCCGGTCAAAATAAAACGGGGAAGTTTTCGCGGTAGGTTCGCTTGGTAATCAATCCCAATTTGTGGGCGCGCAGGCCAGCCGCGTAAGAGCTGACAATGTTTCTCCTTGCGCTGCGGCTTGGCCTTCGGGCTGCGTTTAGCTTTTGGCACGGCCCAGAATGTTGCCACGAATCGCAAACTGGCGGACTCAGCACGGCCCGTCACCGTACCATCCCCAACCTGTGCACGTTTTCTTTGTTCCGGCCATGCAGACCACTGCACCTAAATCATACTCCTGTCCGTTGTATGTACAGGCTCCTCCAGTTGGTTGATTTCCGTGAGCTTTCTTTGCTTCCTCCTCAGTTGCGAAACTGGGGCTGTCGGGCTGATCAGTGGGGCGAATCGGTTTTGAGTTTTCCATGGCGGAAATCTTAGCGCCGCTCCAATCTTGATTACAAGCTTGAAGATCAGTCAAACTGACCCACTACCCACAAGGCCCAGAAGTCTTGTCATCCCGAGCGAAGTCGAGGGATCCAGTCGCACTTCACTCGACGTTCCACGCGATCCCTCGACTTCGCTCGGGATGACGGAAATTCCGTCATCCTAAAACTCCGCGCTGCCCGGGGTGCGGGCGAACGGAATCACATCGCGGATATTCGAAACGCCCGTGACGAACATCAGCATGCGCTCGAAGCCAAGTCCGAAACCGGAATGCGGCACGGTGCCGTAGCGGCGCAGATCGAGGTACCATTTGTAATCGGCCGGATCCATTTTGTGCCGGCGCATATTTTCCTCGAGCACTTCGAGCCGCTCTTCGCGCTGACTCCCCCCGACGATCTCGCCAATGCCGGGAACCAACACATCCATCGCGGTAACGGTCTTCCCGTCCTCATTCAACCGCATGTAGAACGGCTTGATCTCTTTTGGATAATCGAAAACCGTCACCGGGCATTTGAAATGTTTTTCGGTAAGCCAGCGCTCATGCTCCGATTGCAGGTTGGCGCCGTACGTGACCGGGAATTCGAATTTCTCCCCGCTCTTCGTCAGCAGCTCGACCGCCTCCGTGTAAGTGATGCGTTGGAACGGCCGCTCCATCACGAAGTCGAGCCGCGCGAGCAATTCCTTGTCAACGAACTTCGCGAACAACTCGAGGTCCTCCGCGCCATGGTCCCGGATGTCGCGGATCAGATACTTCACGATCTCCTCGGCGACATCCATGTTGCCGCGCAGATCGGTGAACGCCATCTCGGGCTCGATCATCCAGAATTCGTTCGCGTGCCGGGAAGTGTTTGAGTTCTCCGCCCGAAACGTGGGACCGAAGGTGTAAACTTTCGAGAGCGCGCAGGCGAAGGCTTCCGCCTCCAGTTGCCCGCTGACCGTGAGAAAGGTCGAGCGCGCGAAAAAATCCTGCGCGTAATCGATCGTGCCGTCCGGCTGGCGCGGGGGATTTTTCGGATCGATCGATGTGACGCGAAACAATTCCCCGGCCCCTTCGCAATCGCTCCCGGTGATGATCGGAGTGTGCACGTAAACGAAACCGCGCTCCTGGAAAAATTGATGGATGGCAAAGGCGAGCCTGCTGCGGACGCGGAAGACCGCTCCGAACAGATTCGAGCGCGGCCGCAGATGCGCGATCTCGCGCAAAAACTCCGGCGTGTGCCCCTTCTTTTGCAGCGGATAGGTATCGTCCGACGCGCCTACGATCTCGATTTCGTCCGCCACGACCTCCCAGCTCTGGCCCTTCCCCTGCGACGCCACCAGCGCGCCGCGCACTGTGATCGACGCGCCCGTGATCAAATGCTGCACCTCCGCGTAGTTCGACAGCGTGTTCTTCGCGATCACCTGCAGATTGCGCAGACAGGAACCATCGTTCAGCTCGATAAACGAAAAGTCCTTCGAATCGCGCCGGGTCCGCACCCACCCCTGGACCTGGATCGGTGAAATCGGAGCAGCACTTTGCAGTGCAGCTTTTACTGAGGCGGTTGCAGGCATGGGGGGAAGTTTGCTGGTCAATTGCCGTTCGACAAGTTCTTCTGTTCGCTTCTGATTGTAGCCACGGCCCTGTGGGCCGTAGATCTTGTTTCGAAGGGCGAGCCGTCAGTCCTTGAACGGCCCACAGGGCCGTTGCTACAACCGGAATATGACCAACTACATTTGCATCACGTGCGGGACGCAATTCGGCGAAACCGAGCAGCCGCCTCCCGGTTGTCTGGTTTGCGAAGATGAGCGCCAGTATGTGAACTGGAAGGGGCAACTGTGGACCAGTCTCGATCAGTTACGCGCCACTCACTCCAATCTCATCGTACTGGAAGGTGACAATCTGTTCGGTATCGGGACCGAGCCTTCGTTCGCGATCGGGCAGCGCGCGCTCCTCATCCAATCGCCGGGCGGAAATATTTTGTGGGATTGCGTGACGTTGCTCGATGAGCAAACCATCCGGCGCGTCAGTGAGCTTGGTGGAATTCGCGCGATTGCCATTTCGCATCCGCACTACTACTCGGCCATGATCGAATGGAGCCGCGCTTTTAACGACGCGCCGATTCACCTGCATGCGACCGATCGTGAATGGGTCATGCGCGACGATGGCAACATTCAGTTTTGGGAAGGCGAGACGCATTCGCTTTGGGATGGAATGACACTCGTGCATTGCGGCGGGCACTTCGAAGGCGGGACGGTTTTGCATTGGCCGGGGGGCGCAGGCGGCCGTGGCGCGCTGCTCACCGGCGACGTCATTCAGGTCGTGCTCGACCGCCGTTACGTCAGCTTCCTGCGCAGCTATCCGAATCTGATTCCGCTCTCCGCCGGCGCCGTCGAAAGAATCGTCGCGAGCATTGAGCCGTTCGCCTTCGAGCAAATTTACGGCGCCTGGTGGCAGCGCAATGTTTTGTCCGATGCCAAGACTGCGGTGGTTCGTTCGGCCGAGCGATATCTGCGGGCGATCGGCGCGTAATTTCTCTCGGCTCCAATTGTTCTCCCGCGTTTTCGACTCGACATCTCCATGCGCGTTCAACACCCTAGGAGCTTCCGCCAACCGGAGATTCCAATATGAATGCCGCACAAAAAAATCTCACGCTCGGCCTCGCTGCTTTGCTCTGCGCAGGTCTCGCCGTTGCCGCCAACAAGGAAGCGCGGGTCACGCAAGTCGTCCGGGACGTTAAGCTCCTCCCGTCCGACGCCGCCGCCCGCGCCGCCGCCCTCAACGACAAAGTTTCCGAGGACACCGGGGTGCGCACGGGTGGCGATTCACGATCGGAGCTTACTTTTTCCGATCTCACGATCACGCGCCTTGGCTCCAACTCGATTTTCAGTTTCAACAAAGCGGGACGCAATGTGCAGCTCGAGAGCGGCTCGATTCTCCTGCGCGTCCCCAAGGATTCCGGCGGCGGCTCGATCAAGACCAGCGCGGTCACGGTAGCCGTGACTGGCACGACGGTTATTCTGGAATCGGCCCGCGGAGGGAAAAGCAAACTGATTACCCTGGAAGGAGGCGCGCGTCTTTCTCTCAGCAAGCATGCGCGCGAAACGCGCTACGTGAAAGCGGGCCAAATGCTCGACGTGCCGGCCGGCGCCACTACTTTACCGATGCCGGTCGACATCGATCTGAACGAGGTGATGAAGACACATCCGCTCATCACCGGCTTCGGCCCGTTGCCAAGCCGCGATCTCATTACTCAGGCGGCCCAGCAGCAAAATACCACTGCTTCGACCGGACCGAATTTCCCCATCGTACCGATCATCAGCATCTTCGGAGGGCCACCGCGCCGCGATCGACCAAACCGCAACCCGCAACCACCGAATCAGCCGCCGCCGCGACCGAACAAGAACCCTCCCGGGACGCGACCCGATGTAGGACCAACAACGAATCAAAACAACCCACCTTCTACCCCTACTCCTCCGCCGGTGATTACGCGGCAGGGGCCCAATCAAACGACAACCAAGGCGCCAGTAACTACCACCACCACACGCGCCCAGACTACTTATCAACCCAAGCCTTCGCCCACACCTAATAAACGCATCATCAAGAAGCCGACTCAGACGAGCGGCCCGCGGTAAAAAGCCGACGGTCCCAACCTGCATCGTCGTTAGTTACTTATCTGGTTTATGAGCTCTTCGCGCATATCGCTCGTCATTTCGGCCTTCCTGATCGGCCTGGGCCTGACCGCCGCCGGTTACTTCGTGGGAGAAGGAATCTCCGGGAGAAGCACAGGACGACGGATCATCTCGGTAAAGGGCCTCTCCGAAAAAGAGGTGCCGGCGAGCGTCGCTACCTGGACGGTGGGCTACACCGCCACTGGTAATGAGCTCGGCGAAATAAACAAGAAGTTAGCCGAGAGCACGAAAGCAGTCCTCGCTTTTCTCAAGGAAGCAGGCTTCGCCGAGACTGACCTGGCCGTCCAACCTCCTTCGCTCCACGATACCAGCATGGACGTGCGCGAGAAAGATTCCCCGCCTCCACCCGAACGTTATCGAGCCGATCAATCCGTCTTGTTACGCACCTCGAAAGTCGATGCGATCAAGCCGGCCCTCGCTTCTGCTTCAAACCTTATGGTAAGCGGCGTCCTTCTATCTGGTAAGGCCGAACCAAACTACATCTTTAACCAACTCAACGAAATCAAGCCCGGGATGATCCAGGAGGCGACCAAAAACGCTCGCATCGCCGCCGAACAGTTCTCCCGGGACTCGCAAACCACCCTGGGAAAATTGCGCAGCGCCACCCAAGGCTGGTTCCAAGTCGAGAATCGCGACGCCGCTACACCCGAGCGCAAGATTGTTCGGGTGGTAGTTGATGTTGAATACGAGATTAACTGAGTTTGAATCCCGCCTTCTTCAACAAGACAGCGCTGTTAGGCATCGCTTCCGCGATTCTCCTGTATACGATCGCGGGGTGTGACCGTCGTGACGCCGATATCGTCGGCAAATGGCAATCCGGAGGCTCGAACGCAATGGTCTGGGAGTTCGCCAGGGATGGCTCCGTTGTCATGGGAAGCGCAAAAGGCCGTTATAGCTTTGGAGATCGCAATCGGGTGAAGGTCCAGACGCCTTTCGGCACTTCTATCTATCAGCTCGAGTTAATAGATAACCGAATGCTTTTGACAGATGCCACCGGCTCCAAGCTGGAGTTTACAAGGATGAAGTAGGTCTGACTCTTCGCCGGCCCAAAATGTAATCCAGCGAAAACCGGTCGTTTTCTCGCGGGCACCACAGAACAAAGAGCAGCAAAGCGAGACGCGGGATGACGTGACCGCTGAAGTCATAGAGCGGGTCGTGCAGGAGATGGCCGAAAGTCACGACAACAAGGACAAAGCCGAGCGCGATGAGAGCATCGCGCGTGCGCAGACCCAGGATGACTAAAGCTCCGGCAACGAGTTCGATCAAAGGGACAGCGACACCGACAAACCAGAGAGACCAGACAGGCAGAAAGGTATCGGTGAATGGCAGGAAATATTTACGAGCATGTTCGAGCGGTCCCAACTGAAAGACTTTCCAGCAGCCCGCCATGAAAAAGATCAGTCCGAGAACGAGCCGGGCAAAGAGCAGCGCCCAGGCGCGAGTAAGGTTATGGTGTTCGGCCTCCAAGGAGTTACAACCAGATCCTATGATTTATCGCCAAAGAGCGCTCCGCATTTCCAGCACGTGACCCAGGTCCAATCCTCGTAAGCCATCGATGTGCTTCCACAATTCCAGCACGTGACCTTCATCGTGCGCGATCGTCCTGCGACCTCTTCCGCGGTCTGCTGGGCAGACTCAGGGAAACTTCTTCCACCTTTCCCCTCAGGTTGCCGCCCTTTGCCGTCCGCCTTTTTCTCTTCAGTCATATGTCCTTTGCAACATTTGCAGTCTGGGGCGCCTAGCCGCTGGGGAACAAGAAAATAATGGCGCGACGAGCCGCGGCCATCGCCGCGTCAACGGCTCTTATACCCTCTCAACACCCGCTGAGCGACCGCCTTGTTCTCAGTCCATTTGTAGTGGTGATCCGCGGCGACTGGCATCCAAATGAGATGGCCGTAGCGCCAGCAATCGAGGAGAAGGCCTTGTTGCAGCGGCTGGCCCCTGGCCGTGACCACCACGTTATTGTGCTCGCTCGCCGTTCCGGCAAAAGATTCTGCCCAATGGAATTCGAGGGTTTCGAGCTTCAACGCATCCAGAGGAACGAGCAGGTCTTCCGCCCAGTGAAAACAGTAGCCCCGCTTTCTCGCCCCCGTCTTGATGAGAAAGTTTTGCAGGCCCGGCGGCCAGACCACGCGGTATTCGCGCGCCAGCCGTCGCGAGTTGGTATAGGCGCACTGAGCTAATCGCTGGGCCTCATCCTTTCTCACGCTCGGCGAAAGTTGCACGATCCGGTCTCGCAAGGCCGCGACCGACCACGCTTCATTGGAAGTCGAATGCACGGCCGCCTCGTCCCCGGGGGATATGTTAATGGCCGCGTCGACGGAAGAGACGCCGTGAATGAAAAAGAGCGCGGCCGTGACGGCAGCGGAAAGGCGAATGGAAGAGAGAATAGCCATCGAAGCGCAATACATTATCGCGTAACGCGGGAGGTCAAGCGTTTCTCTTTGCGCGCCAGTAAATAAACCAGCCGAGGAGCACCAGGAGAATCGAACCACCTCCGACCTTGGCTTCGTGAATCAAAGTATCGGAGGTGCCAGGCGGCGGAATCAGAGCGACGATCATGGCAAAGAGCGTGATGGAAAGGCCGCAGAGCCCGATGATCAGCGCTCCCGTCGCGCCGCCCGGAACGAGCAAATTCTCTGTGGTAGGGCGAGACTCTGTCGAGCCACGGCGTTCACCGAGATTTCCTGTCGTTCTCCAGCAGTGAACCATAAAGCAGAGGAAGAGGTAGAGGTAGGGGATGAAGTAGATAAGAAGCGACATATCCAGGAGGATGAGAAACGCTCTTTCGACTGATGTCCCTTTGCCCAGCACGGAGAGCAAGAGAAAGAGAACGGCGATCGGCGCCTGGATAAGGATCGCCATGTAAGGCGTGCGCCAGCGCGGGTGGATGCGGGCGAAGGCCGGCGGAAAATACCGATCGAGTCCCACCACGAATGCTACCCGGGCCGAGCCAGTGAGCCACGCTCCCAGTGCACCCACTCGCGCCAGAGTAAGAAGAAGCGCCGCCAGAGGGATAACCCACCAACCTCCGCTGCCGAGATCGCGCATCCCATTCGCGAGACCTTGCAACGGGCCAGCCACGATGTTGATCTCTCCTTTGGGAACAAGCCAAAGCATCGAGCCCGTCCCGCAAAGATAAACGAGCGCGACCAGCGGTGCGGCGATGTAGATCGAGCGGGGGAGATTGCGGCGCGGATTCTGGACCTCGTGGCCCATGGTGGAAGACAGCTCCAGCCCCGCAAATGCAAAGGCAATCGTGGCCCAAAGGTTGAGCAGGGGCAGGTTCGTCAGGTCCGGCTTAAGGTGACTGTAGCTGAAAGCATTGGCCGGTGGCCTGGTCAGCGCGCCATAGAGACCTAGCAAGACAAGAAGGATTCCGGGAAGATAAACACTGAGGCCGCCGATGTTCTGAAGCCACTTGCCCGTGCCTACACCGACGACGTTGACCCCGACCGCCACACTTAACGCGATCAAGGTAAAGGGAAGCACATAGCTCCAGTTATCGGCCAGACCGCTCTCGCCTCGCCCAATCACGTAGGTGGCAGTGACGGCGGCGGAGAGAAGCAAGGTGGGATAGAAGAGAACGTTGTTTATCCAGTAGCACCAGCCGCAAAGAAAGCCGTGCCCTTCACCGAATTCCTTCTTGGTCCAGGCATAGATGCCGCCTTCCTCAGGATAGCTCGACGAAAGCTGGATGACGGCGAGGCCTTGCGGGATGAAAAAGAGGAGGGCCGCCAGGAGCCACAACGTCAACGAGCTCGGTCCGCCCTTGGCCGCCGTCGCCACCCAGGTAATGCCGACGACCGCGACGAGATTGAAGAGCACCAGATCGCGCAAGGTCAGGACACGCTTGAGTTGCGGCGTGGTCTCTCCGGTCATGGATCGAGCGTAACGTCATCCCGAGCGAAGTCGAGGGACCCCGTCACGCTACCGCTAGTTTCCTCCACGGGGTTCCTCGACTTCGCTTTGCTACGCTTCGGAATGACGGCAAAGTGTACCACTGCCGCAAAAGTTTCGTCATCCCGAGCGAAGTCGAGGGATCCCGTGGCGTTACCACCAGTTTACTCCACGAGGTTCCTCGACTCCGCTTTGCTACGCCCGGAATGACGGCAAAGTGTCCCGCTCACCACAAAAAGAAGTGGCTTGTTCGACGTGAGCCGATATAACCGTGGTGTCGCGTCAGAAACATGAAACATCCCTGTCGCATTCTTAGCACCGCGCTCTGCCTGAGCCTCCTCGCCCTCGGAGGTTGCAAGCGGAAACAAAACCCGCCGGTCACCACCGCTCAGTCGCCCGCCAAGCCCTTTTCGCTCCTCGATTCGACTAATCCTGCCCCTCCCGCGGAAGGCCCCCTCGAGAATAAGCCCGCGCCGCCGCCGCCCGCCCCAAGTCTGAGCCCAACTCCGCACCTCGACCTGGCGAAGCTCGCGAAAGATGCCGGGCCCGCCGTGGTTCTCCTGAGCGTTTTCGATCCCGCGGGAAAACTGAGCGCGACCGGCAACGGTTTTTTTGTGACGGAGACCGGGCGCCTCATTACCAGTGCGCGATTGATTGCCGGGGGCGAGAACGCCATCGCCAAAGCGGCGGATGGAAAGATCTACAATGTCACCGGCTTCCTTTCCGTTTCGAGTCCGCTCGATTTGGCCGTGCTTCAGGCCGAAGTAAAGCGCGTTCCGTTTTTGTCGCTGAACAAAACCACGACGCCCGCGCCCGGCACATTGGTCGCGGTCATCGGCAGTCCGCTGAAAAGTAAAACCCGGCCACCCGCCGAGGCCGCCCTTTCCGCCAAGCTCTTCGATGCGAGCAGCGAGTGGTTCGAGTTACCGCTTGCTCTGAACAAGGAGTCGGTCGGCGCGCCGGTCGTCGACGAAAAAGGCGAAGTCATAGGCATTGTGACGTCGACCACTGGCCGGGCCGAAGCTTCTATCGTGGTCAGGCCGGTCGTCGCGCTCCTTCCCCTGTTTGACTCGATCTCTGCTACTACGGTTCCGCGCTGGCCGGGCAACAGCGCTCCCGGCGTCTCCCCGACTCCTTCGCCGTCGCCGAAGAAGCCGACACCTACACCTTCACCGAAGCTACCTTCCAGGCTGGTCTTCAACCCACAACCCGCCTACCCCATGGCGGCGCGACGATCCAATCCTCCGATAAAAGGATCAGGCCGTTTCCGGATTAACTTCTCCGCCGCCGGCGACGCCAGGAGCGTCGATGTCATCCAATCAACCGGCAGCAGCCTTCTCGATACCTCCGCGGTAAGTGCGCTCCGTCTCTGGAAATGCGCCCCCGGCCAGGAATGGAGCCTCAGCGTCCCCATCACCTTCCGGCCTTAGGTCTTCTTCTAGCCGTCTTCGTCGTAGCTAAAGCAACGCGTAGCTTCAAATGTCAAATGTTTAGACACGACCCCATCCGCTCCCCCATCCGCTCCCCCGACAGGCGATAAAGAAGCGGACACACATCCCATGGCAAAAAGGATGGCGACGATGCGGGAAACAATTTTCATATTAGTTTCCAACCGGTGAAATTGCTGAGCCGCCATCGCTTTTTTTGCAGCGTCGCGAATCTCAAATGTTTAGACGCACCCTCTCCGGCGTGAAACGGTTTTCTGCCGCTCTTGCTAGGGGCGTGCCGGGCCATAGGCTTGGACATAATTAGCTGACAACAATGCAAATCCTAAGCTACCGATTACAACTGCAATACTTGCGGCGATGAGAAGCGATCGGCGCCGATATTCAAAGTTGCTAAATTCACTCTCGAAAAGAGTGCCAACCTGACGTGTGACCAACGTATAGTAGTTTACTAATGTGATAATCCCGAAAGATAGGTAAAACACCGGCCGAGGAATGGCAAGAAGAAGCCTAATCCCCGTAAAATAGTACAGCCAAGCTATTACGCCGACCAATAGCATAAGTTGTATCCAAGTGATACCTGCTACCGCCTTCGCTGCATTATTTGTGTATGACCATGAGTTCCGCCCAATGCGAAAGAAAAGGACAAATACACTGAGATAAACCTCCTTAATCCAGTTCATCGTCATCAGAACGGTGGATCGCGCGGGTTCCAACGAGGAACGACCTGCCGGTTGAGCATAATGGTTGTGCCATAGTCGGCTAAGGCGCCGGCGCCTTGATACGGGATCCCTGTGCCGTTTCCAAGCCAACCTCCTGGATAAAAAGCTTCTATGCCGAAGTATAGCACACCAGTTGTCGCTTGCATCGGACCAGTGAGGCCGTAAGCAGCAATCGCCATATTGGCGGATGCTTTGCCCATCGTCTGCTGTCTTGTTAACACGCCGTAAGTGTCCACGGCGACCCCTAGGCCGAATACTCCAAGCCCGGCTGCCCTTAGAGGCCCTGCCAACCTCAATGTGCGGACGTACTGATTACCGGCCCACCCACTCGCGTAGAACCCAGTACGGCCAATCGATCCCCCCGATACGGTTAAATCTGCCGCTGTCAATGCACCAACGAAAACGGCGGATACTTGAGAACCCAAGTAAAACAGGTTTGTCGGATCTGTTGCCGCCACCGCACCCGGATCGCTAGCCATCCGAGATCGGTCGTCACTGAACAACCTGTTAAAATAATCGTTTAAGGGAGTAAAGGTGCTCCACCGTTCGCGATGTTCGTCAGCCAGTGCCAAATCGTAGCCATTAACATTGACCGGATCAGTGTACCCCCAGACCTCGCGATCGTTCCAATCGCGATCATGAGCATGGTCGTTACCGCCCCCCTGATCCTGGAGCCCAAACGGATCACTCCCATTCACCGGATCGCCTCCGCAGTAGCGGAAGAGATTAGCATCGCCCGCATCGAAGCCCATTGGGTCGCTTTGGAGGAAACGGCCGAGGGCTGGATAATAAAAGCGGTTGCGGAAATCGTAGAGACCTAGCTCGGGGAAGTATTCGCGGCCGGTAAACATGAAGCGGTTGCCGTAGGCGCTCCACGTTCGCGGATTCTCGCCGTTCCAGTCCGTCACCGTCGGCTGGCCAAAGGCATCGTAAGTGTATCTCTCGATCCCGTCGCCATCGGAATCAAGGAGAAAAGCGACGTTCCCCATCCGGTCGAGGTGATAGCGGAAGTCGCCGCGAGCGGCGTCGTGGCGGTAGAGGATTTCGTCCGGACCCTCGCCATATACATTCCAGGCTTTAAAATTGTTCCATTCGTCCCACTCCACGATCGGCTGCCAGCCGTCGTAAGTGATTAAAGTTGTCTCCCAATCGATCGTCCGTTTGAGGCAGCGGCCCAGGCCGTCATAAACAAATTGCCCGTAATCTTCCCCGCTCCCGATTGCGGTAAGATGATTTTCCGAGTCATACCCAGCGCTGAACCCGCCCGTCCACATCAGGTTGAACTTGTCATCGTAATAGATGCCGCCACCATTCAGATCAGTGTATTGGTTTAGTGCGTTAGGGGTGTAAACGCTCAGCTCGCCGGTATCAGCCATCGTCGAACGGTTCAGCGTGTCCGAAGTCATCGCGTAGTTCACCGCGCGCGTCGCGTTCTGCGGGGTTCCGCTCGAGACATTGTCGGCATTGTAGGCCACATCGGTCAACTGGCCCGTGGCGTGATAGCCGAACCATTCGCCTTTGCCGGCTTGTTCGTCCCGCCAACTCGCCGTTAACCGGCTTAGGTTATCGTACCCGAAGTGACTTCGCGCAAAAACGCTGTTATGAGTGCCATCCACCGTCGCCGTCTGTTCCCACAGCATCGGTCGATTCAGCTGATCGTACTGGCTGACTCCATTCGAATCGGTGACATTCGTGGAATCATTCACGTTTCCGAGAATATCCTGACGTTTGATCATGTTCCCGGCTGGATCGTATCCGTGACCGAACCAAGGTGTCGAAGCCCCACTGTAAATATTCGCGAGCTGGCCGCGCTTCGAATAGTCGTATGAAAGAGTGTACGCGCCCAGAGCATTGAGCGAGTTGCGGAATCCATCGCTATCGCGAGGCGTTTCTACCCGGCGCGTCGGAAAGCCAGCCACGGTTTGCTCTTCCCAGGTTTGCCGGTTCGCGTCGTCGTAACCGAAAACCACCGTGGTTTCGGGATTCCCTCCGACGTAGGTGATGATAATTCCCAGCAGGCTGTTGTTATAGTAACCGAGCCCAAGAGTCGGTCCACCCCCCGCGTTCCAGGAGGATGTGTAGAGGCGATTCCGGGTGTCGTAGCCGAGCGTCTTGATCTGACCGGCCGGATTAGTGTATTGATCCATGTTCCCGGCGAAATCGTAATGCCAGCTTTCGCTGCGGACCGTCTGCGTGGCGTCCATCGGATACGTGGCGCCGATTTTGCGGTTCAGCGCGTCGTAATCGAAGAAATACGTGGCTGGTTTGGGATCGACAAGCTGTTTCACATTCCCGGCGAGATCGCGCTCGTAGTGGGTGTGTTCATTGGCAAAGCCGTAGGTATCGATAACCCGGCTCATGGGATCGTATTCCAGTCGCCGGAACAAGAGATCGGGCCGGGTTTCCTTGGTCAGGTTGCTCCTGGTATCGTATTCCCAGCGTGTCACCTGAGTATTAAAGGGGACCGGATCGATCGCGTTCTTTCGGCGGTTGCGCTCGTCGTATTCGAAGGTCGTGACGTTTCCGCGCGGATCTTGGACACTGGTAAGATTCCCCACTTCATCATAACCGAACCAGGTCCCGCCGTCGTCATCAGTGCTCTCCGCACCCCTTCGTACCATTTTCTTCCGAAAATCCTGGTCGTAATCGAAGGTGGTGATCTTATTCAGCTGCGATGTGGCGCGGTAAACGGAAGATGTCGTATGTGCATAACTGCCGGTTCCGTTCGGTGGAGCGTAGCTGAACGAGGTAGTTTCATTCATCGGATTGGTCACGCTAACCACGCGCTTATAGTCGTCGTAAATGTAGCGAGTGCGCTCGTTCACATTCCACGAGGCGTTGGGATGATTTTCATCAGCCGTCCAGGCCAACGTTCCGTCGATGTTGTAACCATACTGCGCGAATGTCCCGGCCTGGTCGTGCGTGACTCTAGTTACCTGTCCACGCACATTATAATCGAATGTCGTCGAATAACCGCGAGGGTCGACGACTTGCTGAAGCCGGTCCATTCGCGGGCCGCTAGTGTAATAGAAGTATCGCGTAGGATGATTTCCCGGACTCGGGTCGCTTTGAGTCGCCGGCGGGACAGAGGCGTACATCATGCCACGGCCATCATTGTAGAATGTTTCCACTCCGCCACTGGTCATGGTGTGGGTCTCGATCTGGCCGAAACCGGTATACGTAAACTCCTCCGTTGGCCCACTGGGATAATCTGGGTACCAAATCTTCGTCACACGATTCGTGGAGTCCGGCCTGCTGAAATACGTATTGCTATTAACATTTCGCTCGTCGCCTCGGATCTGCATGAAATACGGCGCGTCATCCGCAAACTTATAATCGAACCGTTGGGTGGATTGTTCAGGATCAGGATGCGTAAGCACGATAATTGCGCCAATCTTGCCGTCACGGAGGGTAGTGGTGGCGTGAAGTCGCGCGTCGGTAAACGACCAGACATAACCATTTCCATCGTAAGATATCGAAGACCCGTATCCCCTGAAATCGGTGTAGTCTGTCAGCTTTGCGTTGGTATAGGTAAATGTTCGCGACGGTCCGTCTCCGCGGTTTTCGGTCCGCAAATTACCATTCACCGTCAGCGTTGAAACGGGCTGACCGGTCGTGGCGCTATTCTCGCTATGAATTTGACCAAAGCTCGCCGCAGTATCGTCAGGGTTTCTCGCCGTAGCATAGGTGTAGGAAATCGTTTTCATCGGTCCGGCGTACATCGGATCGTCGCAACTGGCTAAGAGTGGATAGCCGTGATAGTATCCGTCATAATCGGGCACATTGGGGCCTTGGTAGGTATAGTAGGCCGTTGGTGCCGGTGATCCCGGATCTGCGGGATAGACGACATTCTCCAAACGGTTGTAGACAGGGGCACCTGGAACAAATTGAGCCGCGCCGTAGCGATACTGTACGACCCGCCCGTCACTCGTTACCACATGATCGATGACTGTTTCCGGAAAGTTGAGCCATTGAGAAACCGGCGCCGGTATATAAATGAATTGTAACCACCGTCCACCGGGCTCCTGGACGGTATTGAGAGTTCCATCGCCGTTGTACGTGAGCGACGTGCGCAGACCATGGGGATCAATAATTGCTGTTGCCTGATACCTGTAACCTGGGTATGGCGAGTAGTAGGCAAATGCGGTGAATTCGATTTTGCCCCCGTCTGGCAACACCAAATAAGCGAACATGGTACTCAGATCGAGCGGCTTGAATCGCTCTCGCACGCCTGCGTCGGCGCGGAAATAAGAGTCGGAGGCAGAAGCCGCAAAGCCCACATAACGGCCGTCAGGAAAATCAACGATATAGGAGGTTGGTTGACCAGACCCGATATAGTCTTCCATCCGCCAACTATAGGAATGCCGCCACATCCCGGCTTCGCCAAATTGAGCGTATGTGAGGGGTGTCGGATTGCTGCGACTATTTGACACCCTGCTCAATGTCAGCGGATAGGCACCAACGCTACCGGCCACAACAATATCGGTGACGGCTCTCGTTGTGTTTCCGGTATAGGGGTCGTAGGAGCATCCGGTCGTTATGCGGCCGTTAAAGCTTCCTGAAGGACCGGTGAGATTATCGTTACCCACTTGAGCATGTAGGGAAAATGGCCGCAGCCAAGTTACGATCCCTATCACAAAAAGAAGGACGGCCCGCTTCCAACTTACTCGGTGCGGGTTTGGCTCCATCTTTTTTGTGATGAGAAGTCTCATAATGTCTTCTCTCAATGCCTCGGATTCACCACCGGTGGGGAGGCGATTGGATTCTGTGTATTTCGAACCCAAAATTGGAGTACGGCAGGCGGGCCGTGGCCTCTGACAAGAACCCGATAGAGACCTGGTTTAGCTGCGGCCTGAAAAGTAAGCGATACCAGCGGATTTATGGTAGAAGCTTGCG
>Ga0209118_1000528_pt1 | contig 20674 bp, 13 predicted proteins | sample BlaSpr_A8_Ref_M1_FD_187988 | JGI IMG/M metagenome (GOLD analysis project Ga0209118, IMG submission 187988) | Forest soil microbial communities from Thunder Bay, Ontario, Canada - Black Spruce, Ontario site 2_A8_Ref_M1 (SPAdes) (version 2) | ecosystem: Environmental > Terrestrial > Soil > Boreal...
GGCGGCGCCGCTGCTCGAGCGGGCGCTGGCCCAGGCGAGGATCGAGCGCCTGCTGCATCTGCGCGAGACCGCGCCGGCCGGCGACGAGGACCTGCGCCGCGCTCTCGGCATCGAGGTCGTGGAGCTCAGCGTCGAGCACCGGGTCCTGAGTCCGTTCACCGCGATGCTGGTGCTCGAATCCGAGTACGACTACGCGCGTTTCGGCCTCGAGCGCCGTGCCCTGGCCGACATCCTGTCGGTCGGTCCCGGCGGGCTGGAAACGTTGGCGCGCAGCCGGCGCTCGGTGCCGGAGGCGGGCACTGCGGCAAGAGCGACCGCGCCGAACAAGGCTGGGGGCCGCGAAGGCTCGGCTAAATGGGGCGACCTGCACCTCTGGGACCAGGTCGCGGGATCGCAGGCGGAGGAGCCCAGGATCTCGACCTACGGTCCTCGCGGTGCCGCCGGGAGCGACGTTCCCGGCGAGGTGGAGGGCGGGGTGCCGGGCGGCGTCTCGGGTGGCATGCCCGATGCTGCCGTGCCCTCCAGCGTCGCCGGTTTGGGCTCTGACGACGGGCTCGCCGGTGGCGCCGGCGAGGTGGCTGGAGGCGTTGCGGACGGAGTCGCCGGCGGAGTGCCCGGTGGCGAGCCGGGCGGTGTGGGCGGCGGTGTACCGGTGCCGCGGCCCGTCGCGCAGCCGGCGCCTCCTGCGAGGGCTGAGCCGCCACGGCGCGAAGCCGGGAGGGCCGTCCGCCAACCCGCCATCCCGGAGAGGCAGGTAGTAAACGAGGTGATCACCGTGGACGCGAGCCCGCGGAGGGGCGGCGGTGACGAGAAGCGGTCCCAGGCAGCGCCCTACTCGGGGCGATTCGCCAAAGTCATGGCGAGCCTGGCCGCCGGCCGGGTCAAGGAGGCCCGCGTCCTCGCCGAGGCCTGGAGCGCCGAGGCGCCCGGCGACGTGCTGGCCCTGGTGGCCCTGGGCGAGGCCTGGGAAGCCGCCGGGGAGAAAGCCGCGGCGGCGCGGGCGTACGGCTCAATTCGGCGCGGCCTTTGCGGCGCTCGAGAAGGGCCTCGAACAGCACTATCCAAGCGGCCGTTTCCCCGGCGTCGATCGGGTGCTCCAGGAGGACCTGGGCCTGCTCGGGGCGGCATGGGTGCATGCCGAGCCTGGCCGGCGGGAGGAGGCGCTCGAACGCCTCCAGGCCCACGGCGCCCAGTTAGCGACCGAGCCCTCTCTGCGCTTCGTCCTCACCTGGGAGACCGACGCCAACGACGTCGACCTCCACGTCTACGACCACCAGGGGGGCCACGCCTACTTCCGGGATCGCGAGCTGCCCTCCGGCGGCGAACTCTTCGCGGACGTCACCACCGGCTACGGGCCCGAGTGCTTCGCGGTATCCAGACCGGCCGGCAGGGGCGCCGCACCCTACCGTCTGGCGGTCCACTACTTCAGCAGAGGTCCGATGGGTTACGGCATGGGACCGTGCAGGTCGTCGCCCACGACGGTGCAGGAAGGCTGAAGATCGAGCCACGCCCCTTCGTAGTCATGGCCGACAACGCCACGCTAGACCTGGGCCTGGTAGGGGAGGACAAGCCGCGCCGTCACGCGAGCGGACGGAAGTTGGGTGGCCGGTCACTTGGGCCGGTCCATCCCCCCTGTCCGTACCGACCGAGACGCGCTAAGATAGGTGTCAATGCGTGTGTTCATCGGCAGCTCGAGCGAGCAACGGCGCCTCGTCGAGTGGCTGACTGCGTTCATCCGATCCGACTATCCCGGGAAGATCGAGCCGGTGCCTTGGACATTACCTTGGACCGGCGGTAGCTTTACGCTCGAGAACCTCCTGCGGATCGTCGACGACACTGATGCCGCCATCCTCTTCTGGACCGCCGACGACAAGACCTGGTATCGAGACACAGCCCGCCAGGAACCAAGAGATAATCTCGTCTTCGAGGCAGGTCTCTTCATCGCCAAGCACGGACGCGCCCGAACTCAGCTAATGGTCCCTCGCTATCAACCGCAAGATCCTCGGGGCAAGGTGGCAATCCCCACGGACCTCGCTGGTTTGACCTGGCAATCCTACGAATGGGCAGACGGGCCTGCTCAGGCTACCGGCCTGCCGCTCACCGCGCGCACCGCGTGCGATCAGCTTTTGATCCTCGGGCCTCGGCCTCGTCGCTCGTCGTCGCTACAGCACCTCGCGACCCTCGACACGGTCGAGGAAGTGCAGACATTGGTGGGCACCTGGCAGACTCTCCACACGTATGGAATCGCACGGCTTGCCGGTGCCAGTACGGCCCGTTCCATAGACATCTTGGCCGCATATCGTGTCGGCGAGATACGCCGGGCACTCGACGACTTCCGCGACCGTCAGGACGCGACGCTACGTGCATGTTTCGCCAACATGTGGGACAACGAACTGCTGGCCGCCTATCAGCGCAAGTACCACGATCGCACCGCCGATCAGATCCGTTCCGCACTCAAGGAATCGCTCGAGTTCTTGATTGGACCATGCGAGATTCGAGAACAAGGTGGCGATCACGTGATCGTACCTACTTCCGCTAAACCGCCTGCTGCCAAGTACGAGATCCGCCTCACCAACCAGCGGATCACCTTCAGCTATTATCGGATTGACGACATTGCCTTCATGGTTCCGCTCGACATGAAACTCGCCCAGAACCCACCACCGCTAGCCTGGGTCGTGGATCGCGAGACGACACCGCGCGCGTTCGCTTACTACCTTGACGAGTATGGACGAGTTTTCGCGGAGGGACTCCGTGTCTTCCCGGCTGGATGACCTTCCTCTCTCGCAGCGGGACCTTTGCTTCCTCGATCTCGAGACTACCGGCAGCGTTTTCGGGTATCACGAGATCATCGACATCGCTGCACTCCGTACCAGTCCTTCAAGTGCCCAAGTGAAAGGTATCTGGCAGCGCCGCGTCAAACCTCGACATCCAAATCGAACGTCCGTGCTAGCTAGAGAGCTCACCTGCTTCGATTCCGAGAGTTGGACGACAGCCGTAGAGCCCGACGCTTACCTCTTTGAAGAGTTTGCCCAGTTCGTTGGCGGCTGCGTCCCAGTGTGCCACAATCCGTCCTTCGATCGTGCTTTCATCACCCTCGCCGCTACCGCCGCAGGCGTACACGAACTCGGACTCGACTATCACTGGATTGGGACCGAGTCCCTCGCCTGGCCCCTCTACCTCCGCGGCTTATTGCCTAAGTTGTCCTTGGCATCTTTGTGCGAATACCTCGGTGTCGGGTGCGAGCCTACTCCTCACCAAGCTATCCACGGGGCTGACGCCTGCAGAAGGGCTTATCAAGCCTTAATGAGCCAAGTCTTTCTCCCCATTGCGAGCGAAGCCACGGTCGCTTCGTCAAGGTCCACCTTCGATAGCGCGCATAGAGTGCGTTAGCTCTCTTCTCCCTCGACCCGTCGCCGCCTGCGCTACCGAGGCCTCGTCGAAGTGGAAGGACCGGCGCAGTTCTGCTTGAAGTGCCCTCCGCCGCCTTCCCTGTTGGGGTTCAGTTGTCGCTGGCACCGCCCGCCCCGAGGAGTTCTGCGCGCGCAGCCGGTAGCCTCTGCAACGATCTTAGCTATCTCTCCTTGAGGTATTGAGTTCTTGTATCACCTTAGCAATGAGGGCGACTGCCTCGTCTATATCTGCATCAGCAGTGAAACGGCCTACGGAGAAGCGAATGGAACTATCGGCCTCGATGCTGCTGAGTCCGATGGCACGCAAGACATGGGAGGGCTCCGGTATTCCCGAGGTGCAGGCGGAGCCCGTTGACGCAGCCACGTAAGGCTGGAGCCTCCCAAGAAGATCGCGCCCGTCGAGTCCGGTGAAGCGTAGGTTCGCGTTCCCGGGATGGCGGGTAGTCAACGGAGGACCGTTGAGGCTAATCCTGCCGTCGACGCGCTGCAGCTTGCAAACCAGACCGTCACGCAGGGCCCGAAGTCGCTTTTGCTCTTCTTCGGCAGCCTCGCCGCGCGTGAGGCCCACGGCCTCAGCTAGCCCGACACAGAGTGGCACGGGCAGCGTTCCCGGCCTGATACCGTTCTGCTGGCCGCCGCCGTACGTCAACGGTTCGAGTTTGCCTTGGACCTCCCTCTGGATGACCAGAAGCCCAATGCCCTTCGGTCCGTAGATCTTGTGCCCAGATAGGCTCATCAGGTCAACGTCCCACGAACCCGGATCCAGTGGTCCGGCTGCTAGAGCCTGTGCCGCGTCGGTGTGCACGTAGGCACCTACGGCGTGAGCGCAGCGGACGATTTCGCCGATCGACTGAATTGTCCCAATCTCATTATTTACAGCCATTACTGAAACCAAGAGCACGTCCGACCGCAGTCGATGTTGGAGGTCTTCGAGCCCAACCAAACCGTTGCGGTCGACCGGTATCTGCTCGACTGAGAAGCCAAGAGAGGTCGTCGCATGTGCAGCAGCGAGCACGCTCTTGTGCTCAATCGCGCTTACGAGAATCCGCCGCCGCGATTGCGGTGCCCTTCGAGCGATGCCTAGTATGGCGAGGTTGTTCGATTCTGTGGCTCCGGACGTAAAGATGACCTCGTCAGAGTCGATTCCGAGAGCCGAAGCGATTTTTTGTGCTGCGGTCTCGACTGCCTTGTAAGCCCGCCACCCTGCGATGTGGTCGGCGGCGTGTGGATTCCCAAAGTTGTCGCTCAAGTGCGGCGCCATCGACGCCGTCACGCGCGGATCGACAGGTGTCGAAGCGTGATAGTCGAGGTAGATCACGCGGTCGAGCGGCACAAGTTCAGTCCTCATTAGGCACCCTTGGCCGAGTGCAAGCGCTCCCTCGGCCTGGAAGCCCGATCCAGGTAGCCCCTTGACGATACCTGAACCGGTAGGCTAATGTCGACCTGGAGACTTCGTCCAGGTCGACAGATATGGCTCGAGGGCCGCTCTATCAGGCTGACTACCGTCCCCTCTTCTCTGGGCATGAGACCTTCCCGCTTCGCTATGGGTGGCTGAAAAAGGGCTACGACGCGATCGAGGAATCGGGCAGCGACAATGGGAACAAGGCGATCTTCCTGAACGACGGAGCGATCGCCAAATTCGGAGTAGGGAAGAACATGGTCGGTTCGATTCGTCATTGGGCGACATCGTGCGGGGTCATCCGCGGAGCGCCCGGTTCCGATCGACTCGAAGTCACCTCGCTCGGGCGCCTTCTACTCGGAACCGAGGGCATCGATCCGTACCTCGAACATCCGGGGAGCCTTTGGCTCATGCATTGGAATCTATGCTCCGGGGAGAACCCGCGAGGGCTCAAGACAACTTGGTTCTGGGCCTTCAACCACTTCACCGGTGTCATGTTTCGACGAGAGGATCTTGTGGACGGCTTGATGAGGTTTGCCGAGGCGCGCGGGTGGCCTCGCGCATCGCGAACGACGGTTCAGCGCGACGTGGAGTGCTTCGTGAGAACGTACGAAAGTCGGCCGGCAGGGCATCGCGGAACGGCAGAAGATAGCCTGGAAAGCGCCCTTTCCGAATTAGGGTTGATTCGTGGCCTGCGAGGCCAATTCCAGTTTGTGCGAGGACCAAAGCGTTCACTGCCAAACGAGGTGTTCGTCGTCGCCCTTAACAGCTTCTGGAACAGCCTTGGGGCGGCCGGCACGCTGTCCTTCGAGGCGATTGCACATGAGCCAGGGTCGCCGGGGCGCGTCTTTCTGTTAGATGAAGGCGATCTCGCCGACCGTCTCCTGACAATGGATGAAGTGACTGCCGGTGTTCTGCGGTGGTCGGAGACCGCCGGCTTGAAGCAGGCGCTTCGGAAGCGCGCCCTGACAGACGACGAAAAGTTTGCGTTGCTTCTGCGATTCTACAGGAAACAGCACGCCGAGGTGGTCGCTTAATGAGTCTCCAAGAGCGTGTCCATGTGGCGCGACGGTTTCAGCGGTCCATCCGCATCGATTCGGACCTTGGGGATCCGCTTGCTCTTGAGGGCTTTGTGTGCCCGCGCTCGTCAGCGGAAGTCCTGCTCACAATGGCCCGTCATGTTCGCGACACCAGGCATACAGCGTTTACGTGGACAGGTCCATACGGCAGTGGCAAGTCGAGCCTCGCTCTGGCCCTGAGTGCACTCCTGAACGGAGACGAGAGTCTTCGCCGCGAGACGGCGAGGAGGGTGGGTCCCACCGCTGCGGAGACCCTATGGGAAGCGTTGCCGCCGAAGGCCAGAGGGTGGCGGATTCTGCCCATCGTTGGGCGACGGGCGGACGCCGCGGTGCTCATAGGCGAAGCTCTTGTCACACAGCACTTCGTCAGCGCGAGATCCGTGCGACGATGGACGGACGAGCAGGTGATTGCCACGCTGAGCAAGGTTGCAGCTGCTCGCCCGCGGACTGAAGGTGGTCTTGTTGTTTTCCTCGACGAGTTGGGAAAGCTGCTTGAAGCAGCGGCGCAAGATGGCGGTGACATCTACCTCTTACAGCAGCTCGCCGAAACTGCGTCTCGCAGCAACGGCCGCCTGATCGTCATCGGAGTGCTTCACCAGTCCTTCGACGAGTACGCGCAGCGTCTTGCGCGTGAACTCCGCGATGAGTGGGCAAAGGTCCAAGGCAGGTTCGTCGATCTCGTGGTCAACATCACCGGCGACGAGCAGCTCGACCTCATTTCACGGGCCATCGAGACAGACGGTAGGACGCCCCGGGTGCCCAGCGTTGCCACTGTGGCGAGCGTCGTCCGAGCGAATAGGACTACACCCCAGGACATAGTCAGAACTCTGCAGAAATGCTGGCCCCTTCATCCGATCGTTGCGTGCTTGGTCGGACCGATCTCACGTCGACGCTTCGGCCAGAACCAGCGATCGCTATTTGGCTTCCTGAATTCCGCGGAACCATTCGGCTTTCAGGATTTCCTGCGGAACGCCTCGTCCGGAGAGTTGTATACACCCGACAGACTCTGGGACTACCTGCGGGCGAACTTAGAGTCCGCAATCCTTGCTTCACCTGACGGCCATCGGTGGTCAATGGCCGTGGAGGCGGTGGAGCGCTGTTGCGGCGTTGGGGCAAGCGACCACCACGTCACTCTTCTCAAGACGATCGCCCTCATTGATCTTTTTCGGGAGCGCTCGGGGCTGGCCGCAACTCCGGACCTCTTGGATGCCGTTGGCTCGGGAAGGGCTGCGCGAGACGTTAGCAAGGCGCTTCTCGATCTGGAAGCTTGGTCGTTCATACTGTTTCGCAAACATCTCGGCGCGTACGCCGTTTACGCAGGGAGTGACTTCGATATTGAAGGGGCGCTTTCGGACGCGCTTGACAACTTGGTGGAGATCGACTTCCGTGAGCTGCGAGCTCTGGCTGGGCTGCAGCCAATCCTGGCGAAGCGCCACTACCATGAGACCGGCGCGCTTCGATGGTTCGACGTGGACTTGGTGCCGGTCGCTGACGTCGCCGAAGTTGCGTCCGGGCCCCTCCCCGAGGGGGGGGCGATCGGTCGTTTCCTGCTCGCCATTCCGACGGCGGGAGAGCGCGCGGTCAAGGCACGCCAGCTCTGTCAGGCGGCTGCGGGTGAGGCTGAAGGCGATGTGGTGATCGGACTCTCGGGGCAAGCCTGGCAGGTCGTCCAGCTCGCCAGGGAGTTTTTAGCGATGAGCAAAATCCAAGAGGAGCGACCAGAGCTGGTGGGAGACGCTGTAGCGCGACGGGAGGTGCTCGCCCGCATTGCAGACCTACGGACGGGACTAGAGGCGAGTCTTCAGAAGGTCTTCGATACTGCTGAGTGGTTCCGCGGGGCTGATCCAGGGAAGCGATACGGGCTGGCTGAGCTGAACACGCTCGCCTCAGTGATCGCGGGCCGACAGTACTCGGAGGCTCCTCGGCTGCCCAACGAACTGCTAAATCGCGCCGAACCCTCCTCGAACGCTGTGGCCGCCCAGAAGGCGCTTCTTAAGCGGATGGTTGCGGGCGAGGGCGAATCAAGGCTCGGGATCGAGGGATACCCAGCCGAGGGTGGCTTGTTCGATTCAATCCTGCTCAAGTCTGGTCTTTACTGCGAAGGACCTGACCGCGGCTGGCACTTCTCGGCGCCGGATCCGCGTGCCGATCACTGTCGCCTTAGGCCTGCGTGGGAAGTGGCGATCGACCTAGTGAGCCATTCAGCCGAACGAACCGTGAGCATGTCCATACTCTATGCCCGTTGGCAAGCCCCGCCATTTGGTATAAAGGCCGGGCTTCTGCCGGTTCTCGGCATGGCGTTCCTTCTCGCTCAGAGACCACGGCTCGCCTACTACCGCGATGGCGTCTTCCAAGCACGCTTTACCGACCTCGATGTTGATTACCTTGTTAACGATTCGTCGTCGATTCAAATTCGATGGATGGACCTTTCCGACATACCCCGGCACTTGTTATCTGGTCTCGCGTCAGTGGTCCGCAGCATCGGTGGCGCCAGCTGTCTCTTGCACCTTGAGCCAATCGAAGTTGCCCGCGGTCTAGTGGCAATCTACGAGAGCCTCAAAGCGTGGACGAAGAGGACAGGCCGGTTGTCGAGCAACGCCTTGGCGGTGCGAGATCTCTTCAAACGTGCATCCGACCCGAATAGGTTTCTCTTCGACGACATCCCGGGGCTCATTGCGAGCGCTGTGCCCGGGAAGGCGGCGACCGAAACAGCACTCGCTCGCGTGCGGGCGGGTCTTGAGGAATTGGTGGAGGCTTACGATGAAATGCTGGGCCGCCTGCGAGAAATGATGCTCGCAGAGCTACAAGTGCCGAACAACTCCCCGCAGGCCCTTTCAGACCTGAGGGCGCGGGCAGCGAACATCCTTCAGCTAAGCGGCGACTTCCGGCTGAACGCCCTCATAGGCCGGCTCGCGCACTTCACGGGCTCTGCGGCAGACATGGAGGGCGTGGCATCACTGATGGTGAGCAAGCCGCCGCGGGATTGGGTCGATGCGGACATCGATCAAGCGGGCCTCGAGCTAGCCGAAATGGCTCAGCGATTCCTCCGAGCGGAGGCCTTCGCCCGAGTCAAGGGCCGCAGGGACAAGCGCCAGGCAATGGCAGTATTCGTGGGCATCGATGGTCGCCCCACGCCGGTGTCGGGGGAGTTCGACATCACCGATAGCGAGCGTGCAGCTGTTGACGATCTAGTTGGGCGGGTAGAAACAGCTCTCATGGCGGCGGATCGGGCACGGCGCAGCGTCATTCTCGCGGCGCTTGCCGAGATCAGCGCCAAGTACTTGGGGGAAGGGGCCGAGCACTCGCCGATCATGCCGAGACGGGATCGGAAAAGGAAACAGCCGTGACCGGAGCGGCCGATCGACATGTGCTCGGTCTCTCAGGCGGACGCGACAGCGCGGCGTTGGCTGTATACGTCCGACAGCGCTATCCCGATCTTGATGTTGAGTACTTCTTTACGGACACGGGAAAGGAGCTTCCTGAGGTATACGAGTTCCTAGGACGGCTGGAGGGTTTTCTTGGCAAGCCGATCTTACGCCTGAATCCTGATCGCGATTTCGACTTCTGGCTTAAGCAGTACAACAATTTCCTTCCGTCGCCTCAAACGCGGTGGTGCACACGACAGCTCAAGATTCGGCCCTTCGAGGGGTGGATAAGATCATCCTTGGACAGTGGTACGAGAATTGTCAGCTATGTCGCCATCCGCGCCGATGAAGAGTATCGGGAAGGGTACAGCTCGAGGCATGAGAACCTCACAGTGCGTCTTCCCTTCAAGGAAGCAGGTATCGACAAGGCGGGTGTGCTTGAGATACTCGACGCATCAGGCTTGGGATTGCCAAAGTATTACGCTTGGCGGACACGCTCTGGGTGTACGTTCTGCTTCTTCCAGCAGAAGATCGAGTGGGTGCGTCTCATGGAGCAGCACCCAGAGGCGTTTGAGGAAGCTCGGCGGTACGAAAAGACCGCGGTAGACCACGGATCCCCGTTCACCTGGAGTAACGGCGAGTCGCTCGAGCAACTGGCCCGGCCGGAGAGGATTGCGGCGATTCGCACCGATCATGAGCGCCGGGTTGCGCGCCAGCGAGCAAATCTCACAGCAAACCCGCTTAGACTCGATCTCGAGCCAGTCGATATCGACGATCTCTATGGTCAGGCAAAGGTTTGTCTCGCCTGCCACAAGTGACTCCGGAGGGTTGCGTGTCGCCATTACTACTACCTTCTCAGTTTGTCGGGCGGCTGGCAACCCTGTTCGAGGTCTGCGAGATCAGCGTGGCGCTGCTAGCGGTGTGCTCGAGGGTCCGTCAATGCGGGGAGAGCGGCTGCGGCGCCACCTCGCCTGTGGTGCGGCATGCCAGTAGGCTAGTTTCGCCGGTCTGGAGTCCGAGAGAATGACCGTTCTTCGGGATGCATTCCCGCGCTTGGGCCGCGTATTGCAGCCCTTGGCAGCGCTTGGCTTGTCTATCGATTCCGAACTCGACGCCCTGGAACCGCAAGCACTGCCTGTCTTGATCGCCGCGCTTGTGCGCCACCTTGAAGCGAATGAGCATCAGAAGCTCGCCACATTGGTGACCGACCTGAGTATCCGGGGTAATGCCCCTGTGGCGCCTTCCCTCCGTCAAAGCCGATCGCGCAACTCTCTTGCACGGGCAGGTGTGGTCACCTGGAGCGACCTCGGCCAACTATCTCCCGCTGGCCTGAGACGCATCTCTGGCGTGGGCACTCGAACTGTGCAAGACATTCTCCATTGCTGCGTGGAGCGTGCACTCCGTGGGCCTGCAGTGTGTCAGACATATCCAAGTTATCGCGCTGATTTTCTCGACACGGCGATCGAAGCTCTCCAGCTACTCGCAGCGTGGGCGGCGCGGGAACCGAAGATGGCCCACTTGGGAGACCTGTGGCAGCTTACCAGCGGAGTTGGTGCGTTGCCGTCGGATCTGCAGGACCTCTGGAGCGACTTCATCCACCTTGACCCGAGAGACGTGGCCGGCGAGGCTCTCGCTGGGACTTCTCTGGAGGACCTCATTGACGAGTTGCTAGGCGGCCTCGATAATGCCGAGAGGACAGTCTACGAGCAGCGCGTTCTGATTGACAGGCCCCGGACTTTGGAAGAGGTGGGCCAAGCTCTCGGTGTCACGAGGGAGCGAGCACGACAGATCCAAGTCAGCGCGCAGGACGCAATTGAATCCCTTCTGGCGTCGCAGAGGTTTCGACCCTTGTTGTGGCGGGCAGCCGAACTTCGATCGCTACTCGGCAGTGCCGCCGAGCGAGAAAGTGAGACTACGGTAGCTGCTTTCCGCCGTTGCATTCGTGATGTGAGTTCTGATGTCCGCTCGGTGGTGCAGGGCGTGCTTCTTCACCTCGCAGGTCCTTATCGGAGTCGTGATGGGTGGCTGGAACTGGCGGACGCTCCTGAGTTAGCCGCGGTCGCGCTTGCTGCGAAGGCTGATGAGAATGGCCTTTTGCCGCTAGCGGCGGCTCATGAATGGCTGTCTGCGGAAGGTGTCCATCCAGCTTTCCATGATGCGTGGCTTGAACGGTCAGGCAGATTCCGTCGCTTTGGCTCCACTCTTGTGCTGTGGTCTGGCTCGATCGCGGACAAGAGTGTCGCCATTCTTGCGTTGCGCGGAAAGCCTGCGAACGCCGAGACCTTAGTTGGCGAGGTGGGCGAAGGGCACAGCCCCAGAACTGCTCAGAATGGCTTTTTAGCGGACGACCGACTCGTCCGCGTAGGTCGCAGCGATTGGGGGTTGCGGTCTTGGAATCTCGAGGAATACACCGGTATCACCGACGAGATTGCTCAAAGGATTCACGCGGCTGGGGGACGGGCACGCTTAGATGACATGTCCGAGGAACTCGTACGCCAATTTGGCGTCAAACGAGGCTCCGTCAGGGTCTATGCTGAGGCACCGATGTTCGTACTCGAGGGGGGGTGGGTGCGGTTCCGAGGCGATGAGGAGCCGTTCGAAACTGGGGATCACGTCGCCTCATGCAGGGGGGCATATAGTCCGGCTGCTGACTTGGTCTCCATCTCGATTTTGGTAGACAGCGAGACCCTGCGGGGAAGTGGCCGCGTGTTTTCTGCTGGCGTAGCTGCGGCTTTGGGCGTTGCGCCCGGCCAGCCTCGGACCTTCATCTGGGACGCGGGCGAGCTTACGGTGACGTGGCCTAAGAGCGCTGCCTTCGGGCCGTCGCTGGGCTCCGCACGCGGTCTTGCCTTGTCAGTTGGAGCGGGCGAAGGCGACTACGTGAGACTCGACTTCAACCTAACCACAGGTCGAGTGGCTTGTGTGCGGATCCCTCCCACGGTGAGCGAGCTTCCACTGGATCGAGCACTGCAGCTGCTCACAGGAGTTGATGGTGGTGCCGATCCAGTCGGTAACATCGCGCTGGCGCTCCACACCTCGGCCTCCGATGTGCGGCGGCGCCTCATAGAGCGCGGTGACGCGCTGGTCGCGGCGCTGCTACCGCCGGCTGCCTTGGATCCCGGCCTGGAATCCGCCCTCTCGGAACTGGCTGAGCTGCTCGAAAAGCAAACTTAGAGAAGCGCCCACTCCCCTACCTGGTCAGGAAGCCTCGGAGTTTGCTGGCGAGCGGCTTCATCGGTCGCGCGTGTCCCGCCATGGCCTCTATGAGGACCTCGCTCCCTGTGGCGGCGAACTCGCACGCGATTCTTATGATCTCAGCTGGCCGGTGGAGGACAGACTCGCCCTCCTCGACTATCGCAATAAGCCCCAAGTGCGTGATGCGCCAAGGGTCGCTCCCTAGGATTGCTCCATCCGCGAATTTCACTGGATCCCTGCCGAGCGGCGAACGTCGGCCTTCGCGGACACCAAGACCCAGGGCCGCCCACCACATGTCAATCATGCGTGGAAAGGGAGCTCCATCAATGTCTCTTCCTTCTGACCTTGCAAGGCTCGTATAGCGTTGATAGGATTCGTGCCATTGAAGCGGAACGAACAGATCCTGCGCTGCATAAGGATTGGCGTCGAAGTTCACAGCGCGATCCTCCTAGGAACGATGGGCGAGCTGGTGTGCGGCATCGTCCCGGCGGGCGCAGATGTCGCACGCCTGGTGATGTGAACACTCACAAACGGCGACAAGCGGCGCATCGCCCCCCCAGTCATTCAGTAGGTCGACGGGGTAGTCTTTCGAGCATGACATCGTCTGGACGACGCCGGCGCGCTCATCAAGCAGCCCTTCCACGTGGGTGATCTCCGACCGCGTCATCAAGAGCACGACTTGAAGCTCGCTTCCACCAGGTCTTGTGAGCAGGTCCACAAACCGGATCTTGACGCCCCCCGATGTCATGCCCAGAGGAGTGTCTATGATCCGAGGGGCTGGCACCTCAGCCACCTCCATAAGTGCCCATATGAACGAGAGGGTCAGAGCGCGCTTGCTGGCGCCGTTGATCTCAAAGTCGGGATCTAGAGTACGGCCGTGGCCGCCAGAAAGTACCTCGATCTCATAGGCAGGCGTAATGCGCACTTCGCTGAAAACTGAGCGTGCGACTTCCGGCGTCGAGCCGGCAATCTCCATGAAGAGCTTGTTCATGTGCTCGGAGGCGCGGCGTAGATAGTCTCCCTCGAGGGTCTCCAGCGTCTGCTGTACCAGGCGTACGAGATCCTCTGTGACATCCACCTTGTCCTGAAGCTCGGTGCTGACCTGAACTTGGCTCTTAGCGAGCTTGTAGCGTTCCTCCAAGTCGGCGAGGCGCTTCAGAACGCTGTCGAGCTGAAGCCTTAACTCGCGATCGTCCGCAACGAAGGCCTCCCGCTGCTTGCGATCTCTAGCAAGTTCATCGAGGATACGGTCGATGTCCGCGTCCTCCAGTCTTCTCATGGCCTCTTCGCATTCTTTAAGCGCTTCGGCCTGATCGCGGATCTGCTTCTCGACAGCGGCTCGGTCGGTCTCGACGGCGGCCAAATCGTCGAGCCAGGTCTCATGATCCGCAGCCGCTTGCGTCGCTACGGCGCCAAGTGGGCGGGCTTGATGGAGCAAAGCCGTCAACCGCTGCTTTTCGGGAGCGACTTCACTCTGCTCAGACAACAACTTCTCCACAGCCTGGCGATGTTCTGATCCCGGCGCGAGGCTCTCACCGCAAATACAGCACTCAAGTAGAAGGCGGTCGCGCAGAACCTCGAGTGAGGTTCCGGGAATCACGCCCTGATCGGCTAATGTCTCAAGTGCAGCAAGCCCCTTTGAAAGCGGTTCTCCCATTAGCGCCCAAGAGAGCTTTTCGCTTTTCAAGAGTTCGCGTTGGGCCCTCTTGTGGACCTCCAGCTGACCAAGGGCGATCTCAAGCGTTGCCTTCGCCGTTTCCCGCTGCTTCCTGATCCGATCGATGTCGCCGAGGCCCTTGAGTTCGTAGAGTCTGGCGTCACGGCGCTCAATGGCCTCGGTGATGTTGTTGATACGCTCTTGGAGGATGGCGGCCTTCTGGCGCAGAATCTGGTGTTCTTCCGTGGCCCGCTCGATATCGTCGATCACCAGCTTTAGGCCACCCGCGCCCGGAGCCTCTGCCAAACGCCTCTTGAAGGTCTTCTGAGCTTTGATGAGGTCGGATGATGCGGTGTGGAAGGAGTCGAGCCCAAGCAATGCGCGAATAGCCTCGTGGACGGCCGACTGCCGGGCGCGAGGGCCCAACTCTCCGGTGATGAAGCGCTGGACCGCGTCACCGTCGGTAAAGAAGATGTTCTTGAGCTGATCGGGTGCAAGCCGCCGGATCAGGGCTCTGGCGGCAGCATCCTCCAGCTTCTCCGCGCCTGCGTCCGAGAAAGCGTGGACGACGAGATCCTCGCGTTGCCGGCTGACTTCCCTTCCAAGCCGTCGCGTTTCCGTTACCGACCGCATAAGGACGTAGCGGGTCTCGACGGATCGGGGCTGGCCCGCTAATGTGTCGAAATCCATCGATTCGAACTCAATCCGTACGGAAATGTCACAAGGCAAGTCGGGCGGCCAGTACGTGGCTGACAGCCCCAGATCGCGCGAGGACTCCGGAAGGCCCTTGGACCCGTAAAGACCCCAGCGTAGGGCGTACAGCAACGATGTCTTTCCGGAGCCGTTCTCGGCACGAATCACGGTTAGGGGGCGTTTGGGGTCGGTGGAAAAGGCTACGCTGACATCCCTTAGGAGTTTGAAGTTCTTCACAACGAGGTGGCGAAGTTTCATGCAGAACCTCGCTTGGCTGTCACCAAGGCGGCCAGAGCGTCAAGCTCCGCGAGGACCTCCTGCTGGCGTTTGATGTCGCTTTCGAACTGAGCCTGCGCGTCGATGATTGCCTTGAGCTTCCGTACCGCATCGGCTCGGTAGCCCGGATACCGCTCCTCGACGCGGTCGATCGCGTTCTGGCCTAAGATCTTGATGGCCTGTCTCTGTGCAAGCACCAGCGCCTCCTACGAATACTGCTCCGTAACGGTACGCGGCCCGTTGTTGTCCCACGCGTTCTCAGCGATCCTGCAGAACTCGTCAGCCCTGGCCAGTTCAGCTCGTAGGATGGAGCGGCCGCTAGGTTCGTTGGGATTCGGAGGAACGACAAAGAAGTCGTGCAGTGTGGCAAGTTGCTTCCCGGGCGCCTTGCGAAGCACGCGGCCTCGCCGTTGTACCCACTCCCGGCGCACAGTGCTTGATGCCATCAAGTAGGCAGTGGACGTAGCGGGCACGTCGAGGCCCTCGTCGAGGACCTTCATACAGGTGAGCGATTGGTAGGAACCAGCGGCAAAGTCTGCCAGGATCTCTTTCGCGCGTGCGCCTCCGGTCTCGGAGTATGTCAGCTGGTGAGAGATGATGCCGAGGTCGTTGAGCAGGCGATTCACGCGAGTAATCTGACGCCCACGGGAAAGCGGATCGGTCTTCGCTGAGGTATAGATGAGCGTTCGCGTGACGCCCTCCGGCGGAGTCGCGAGTAGTAGGCCGCGTAACGATGCGACCTTGGAGTCGGTGTTTTCGAGGATGGCCCGCCGCCGCTCCAGCAAGCGTTGTATCGCATGATCGAGGCCGCCTGTCTGGCCCTCATCTTCGGCGAAGAAGCCGTGCTTGCGGAGCTTCTCGGTAATGCTATGCCAGAGGTCCATTTCGTCGTCAGCGAGGTGAACTTCGTGGAGTTGGTAACTATAAGGGGTGAGGCAGCTCGCGGCGATGGCTCTGCCGATATCGAACTCAAAGACCGTGGGTCCGAAGAACTTGAACAGCTCGGCGGTACCATCGGCATCATACTGGCGAATTGGGGTGGCCGAAAGCCCGAGGCGATAGGGGATCGTGCTGGGTGGGTCTGCGAGGAAGCGCGGCGTTCCGAGATTGTGAACCTCGTCAGCGATCAGGAGCACTTTGACATTAGGTGGCAGTTCCCGTAGGAAGGTCCGAAATGGCTCGCTGCCGGTGAAGAGCTGGTTGGAGGAGATGACCACCTCGGTGCGTGAAACGCCATGAAGGAGCGACGTTACGAGTCCATGGAGCGCAGCGATTCGCACGCTCGGACCCAGTCGACTTGGCAAATGAGGTCGGACCCCGAACTCCTTGGTTTCGGCGGCCCATTGGTCGAGGAGGGGATTGGAAGGCACAAGGACAAGGATGAGCAACGGTCGGTCATCCTCGTTCTGGAGGCGAGTCGCAGACACGAGTGCTGAGGTTGTCTTGCCTCCGCCGGTAGCGATCGCCAGGATGCCACGGCGATCGTGAGCCTCCCATTCACGCACGGCCGCTCCCTGATGTGCAAAGGGGCCGTCCTCCCACTGAAGTTGTGCTGGAATGGTCAGCGATTGGGCAACCGGAATGTTAGCTTGGATCCAGAACGGCTGAAGTTTCCATGCCGGAAGCGGGGGTGCAAGCCCCTTCTTCCAGTCCGCATGCCAAGCGCGCCAAAAATCGTCTGTTGTAGGCCTGTCGACTGAATGTTCGTGGCTCAGGATGATGCCGGCTCGAGGCCCAACCGTAATCGAGTGCTCACGCTTGTTGTTCCAATAGCCCTCGAATGCGCTCATGAGACCGGCCACGCGAGCTTCTGCCGCTGTTCCATCCTTCCAGGGCCGGTCGACGGAAACGATTTCTCCGTTGTACAAGAGGCCGGCCTCAGTAAGGTTGGTCGATCCGTGGACGGCGAAGACGTCACCATCGGCCTCGAAGAGCCAGACCTTCGGATGGAATAGCCCCCTTTTCATGAGCACGAATCGCAGAAGGAGCCGATCCGTCGCGATGAGATAGGCAAGGCAATCGGCCACATGGGCCGAAATCGCTGACTCCGACGCACGCGCGCCGTCGAAGAGCCGCGTGAAAGCTCCAATAGCGACGACTTCTGGCTCGACCAACGCCCGGTCGATGGCATCGCGGTCTTCAGAACTGATGGTCGGGCTAAGGAGAAGCTGGAGCGGTTCGTTGGCTCCGTCTATGAACGCCGCGAGTCCCGGAGCGAGCTGTGCGAATGACTGCGAGTTGAAGAAGCCAACCATTATCCGAACGCTGTGCGCTGCCTTCATACCTGGTATGAGCAACTCTGACGCTATGTCATCCCTCGGCACCTCGTACAGTGAGCGAACAGAGGCGAGCTCCCGGAGCGGGCTGGTCAAGATCTTTTAGCCTTATACAGCATACGCCCTCGCTTTCATCTCGTCTGGAAGAGCCGTACCGTAGACATCGCTCTCTCGCCTTGCCTACCATTCTTGGCTGTATCGGCTCTCTCGATCGCCGCCCTGACAGCGGAGTCCGTGCCGCTGGGCGTGCATTTGGGAGCGTGCAATCGCGGCCCATGTAGTATAGCAGCGAATGTTACGGGCGTGTAGAACCCGCGGAAACCGCGACCACTGGGGTGAGAAGCGCGGTTTGACAGGCACCGGGAGGGAGGAGAGTTCGGGCGCTACCTGGCCAGATCTCAAACTTGACCACGAGCGCCGCTTCCTCGGAGAGCCACAAACAGAGGGGCGGCACATCACCCCGCCGGCATCGCTGCAGCCCTAAGCCATTGATCTGTAGATGTTTAGCTAGTGCCTTACTAACCTCAGTAGGATTGCAACGCAGGGTGGGGTATTAAGAGGCGAACCGGCTGCGTCCAGTGTGGGTCTCGGTTGCAATCTCGCGCCGCCGATCTCGCCGGCGCTTCACAAGAGACGTGCCACGGGCGATCCGGGCGGAGACGCGGTTGCGCCACGGCTCCGGGCCTCGAGGGCAAGCCGGACGGTGTCAATCCTTCAGTTCCAGGGCGCTAGCTTACGGTTCGCTGTGCCGGCGGATGAGGATGACGCCTCGGCGCTCGCCGTTGGCGGCTAGAGCGAGCGGGGGCTCGTACCATGGGGTCCCGGCGGTTGAGTCGCCTAGCGTTGCTTCGCGGAAGGCGGCGGGCATCAGGATCGGGGCTGTCATGGTTGCAGCTGCTGTCTCGGCAGCCTCGGCTTCGATCAGGCCTGGGGGGGCGGCGAAGGCGGGGAAGCCTCCTGGGGGACGCACTGCTCGCATAAAGCGGCTCCATAGGGGCACTGCCGCTGTGGCTCCTGAGAAGCGGGTCTCGGCGTCGTCGTCGTAGCCTACCCAGACTACGGTCACTCGGTCGGGGGAGTAGCCGGCGAACCAGTTGTCTCGGCGGTCGCTGGTGGTGCCGGTCTTGCCGGCCAGGGGGTCGGCCAGGCCCTGGCGGCGAACGGCGCTGGCGGTGCCGTGATCGACTGCTCCTTGGAGGAGAGAGGTGACCAGGTAGGCGGTGGGCGCTGGCAGGACTCGTCGCGGCGGCGGCAGCTCGTCTCCTGCCATGACGATGCCGTTGCGGTCCAGCACCATGTCGAGAGCGTGGAGGGTGGGGCGCAGGCCTAAGGTCGCGAAGGTGGAGTACATCCGGGCTACGGCTAGCGGGCTGGCCTCGATCGCGCCTAGGGCCATTGAGGGCACTGGTTCCGGCCTGCCCAGACCCATGACCTCGGCCAGGTTGGCGATGCGGTGCAGCCCCACCGCGAGCGCCATGCGCACCGTGGGGACGTTGAGGCTCTGCTCCAGGGCGGCCCTCGCCGTCACCCAGCCGCGGAAGGCTCGGTCGTAGTTCTGCGGCTGCCAGAGGGCGCCCCCGGTCCTCACCAGCACCGGGCTGTCGTCGAGCAGGGTGGCGGGGGTGGCGACGCCGCTGTCGAAGGCCGCAGCGTAGACCACCGGCTTGAAGGCGCTGCCCATCGGGCGGTGCGCCTGGGCCAGGCGGTCGAACTGGCTATGGCGATAATCGCGGCCGCCTACGTAGGCCAGGATGCCGCCTTCGTGCGGATCGACTGAGACCAGCGCCGCCTCGAGCTGCCGCTGCTCCTGTTGGTCCCGCTCTTCTTGCTGCGCCGCCCTGGACCGCATGCTGGCGGAACGGACGGAAAGCGCCGCGATCTCGGCGGCCAGCGCCGCCTCGGCCCGCTGCTGCTCGCCGGCGTCCAGGGTCGCGAAGAGCAAGTAGCCGCCGGCGGCGAGGTCTTCGACGCCGAATCGCCGGCGCGCTTCCTGGGCGGCGATCTCAGCGAACCAGGGCGCCACCGGCCGCGCCTCGAGCGGGCGCGTGAGCGCAGCCAGGGGCTCGGCCTGGGCTCGGCCTGCCTCGTGTCGGCCCACCCAGCCGAGGCTGGCCAGCCGCGCGAGCACCCGGTTGCGGCGCTGGACCAGCGCCGCCGCGTGTGCAGCCGGCGAGTATTCGGCGGGGGCGCGGAGCATCGCCGCCAGCGCCGCGGCCTGCGCCAGGTCCAGTTCCTGCGGCGGCTTGCCGAACCAGGCGCGGGCGGCGGCGCCCAGCCCGACGAGGTTCGCCGGTCCGCTGCGGCCCCAGTGGGTCGAGTTGAGGTAGGCCTCGAGGATCGCGCGCTTGTTGTGGCGCAGCTCGACGACCTCCGACAGCAGCGCTTCCTTGGTCTTGCGCAGCAGGCTGCGGCGCCGGGTAAGGTAGAGGTTCTTGACCAGCTGCTGGGTGATGGTGCTGCCGCCCTGCCGCAGGTCGCGACCGCGCAAGTCGACCCAGGCGGCGCGCGCGATGGCTCGCGCCGACAGCCCGGAATGCTCGAAGAAACCGTCGTCCTCGGCGGCCAGCACTGCTTGCACGACATGGTTGGGGAGCTCGTCGAGGCGCACCGGCCACCGCTCCTCGACCGCCGGCCCATAGAAGGACGCGAGCAGCGGCGGCTCGATCGCCGCCCGGTCGACCGGCCGGCCGGCGAGCTCGAGCCGCGCGACGCGGCCGGCGTGGACCTCGACGAGCAACGGCCGGCCGCCGTCCCATCCCGCCGGCGTCGGGAAGCGCCGCAGCCCGACGCTCAGCGTGTCGCCGCGCACGCGGAAGGCGCCAGGCCGCGGCACGGAATCGCCGATGGCCGCCGCCGGCCCCAGGCTCGCCGTCACCGCCGCTCCGTCCCCCGGCTCGCGCTCGTACCCCTGGCGGGCCAGCTGGCCCCCCAGCTGCTCCAGGTTGCAAAGCGCGCCGGGGACCAGCTGCTGGATCCTGCCGTAGAGTCGGGAAGGCTGCGGGTAGGGGGCCGTCGGGAAGTGCCGCGAGATCCGCCAGGTGCTCGCGACCGCAACGATCAATCCGGCGGCGAGCAGCAAGCCGGCTCCCCAGGCGGCGAGACGGCGGGACGCCGGAGACCAGGATCTCGGAGGGCTCAGGGACACTGCGGACGTACGGCTCCCATGCATTGATGTACCATCCTTAGGAGCGGGGCCTGAGGGAAGTGCCGCGCCGGACTCCCACGTCGGGACCGGCGCCACGATCCTGGTTGTAGGCAAGGGCTGTGCCATGCCTGCCGCCCTACTCGCAAGTCAGGCTGGCGCGGCGGGCGCCGATGGATGCG
>Ga0209118_1000529_pt1 | contig 20663 bp, 15 predicted proteins | sample BlaSpr_A8_Ref_M1_FD_187988 | JGI IMG/M metagenome (GOLD analysis project Ga0209118, IMG submission 187988) | Forest soil microbial communities from Thunder Bay, Ontario, Canada - Black Spruce, Ontario site 2_A8_Ref_M1 (SPAdes) (version 2) | ecosystem: Environmental > Terrestrial > Soil > Boreal...
ATTATTTTTGAATGCGACCGAGAAGAACGCCATCGCGGTGATCGACCGCAAAAAGCAGGCTGTCGTGGCGACTTGGCCGGCGACGGGATGCCATGTGAACGCGAGTGTCGCGATTGACGAATCCCATCATCGCCTCTTCGTCGCGTGTCGTGACGGAAATCTGCTTGTGCTTGATTCCGACACCGGCCGGGTGCTGCAGACTCTCCCGATCTCGACCGGCGTCGACGACATGGTTTACGATCCAGCGAGTCAAAGGATTTACGTGGCCTGTGGCGAGGGGTTCGTCAATGTCTATCACCAGATTGACGCGGATCATTACCAGTCCATCGGGAAAGTTCCAACTGGCCCGCTGGGCAAGACCGGACTGCTTGTCCCGGAACTGGAGAAATATTTTGTGGCGGTGCCGCCGCATGGAGCGGCTGTCGCTGAGGTTCTGATCTTCGCCGTCCAGTGAATGTGCCGGGTGGGCATGAGATCGCTTACGCGAGTGCCTTTTTCAGGAACTCGAGCGTCCTCTCCCATGCTGTTTTTGCGGATACCGCGTCATACACCTGGGGACGCGCTTCGTTCATGAAGGCGTGCTGCGCGTCGTAACGATACAGCTCGAACTGGGATTTCGATCGCTTGAGCGTGGCCTCCAGTTCGTTCACCTTGGCGGGTGTACACCAGTCATCTCTGTTCGCAAAGTGGCAAATCAGGGGAATTTTGACTTTCTTCAAATCGCCGGCATCGAGGGCCGGAATGCCATAGAAGCAGGCGCCCGCGTCCATCTCCGGCACACGGACAGCAGACAGGATAGTTAGCGCACCACCCATGCAGAACCCGCCCACGGCCACCTTCTTCGAGGATTGTTTTAGGTACTGCACGGCGCCGCGGACGTCTTGACCGGCGGCGTCGGGGAAGTTGAGGTTCGTCATCAGGTGGTTTGCTTCGTCGGCGGCCGTGGTGACTTTGCCTCGGTAGAGGTCCGGCACGAGTGCCCGGTAACCGGCTCCGGCGAGCCGATCCGCGGTCTTTTTGATTTGATCGTTTAATCCCCACCACTCCTGGATGACCACAAAGCCGGGCGCACTCGATCCTGTCTTGGGCGTCGCCAGATAGCCAGGGCAGGTCTTTCCATCCGGTCGCTTGAACTGAAGTATCTCACCCACGGGATCCCTCCACTCGACGCTCGGTCGCGAGCCTCATACTATAACTCTCTCCCTCATTTCGACAGCCCACTCGAGTCGGCGCAGACTTTGATTGGGACTCCCTCGCGCTTTGGGAAAGACCTGGTAAGTCGGATTACTGGACTAGTGACTCATTCCCACTCGGATCCACGAGTGGGGTTCTGGGAAGGATGCAATGACTCCCAATGGGTAGATTCCTGAGGGATGAGGTTTTTGACTTCTCGATCATCCCGTTCCAGCCCCCGCCTGACTCCCCGTATCCGTCGGTCTCAGACCGGTTCTTCTCACCCCATATACCCAAACAATAAAATATATTCAGAGTGGTTTTTTCTCTTGAAACGTTCCTCCGGAGTGATATAGATGCTCGCCTAATCCTTATAGCAGGAGGGCTTCATGCACTTCCTACGATCCCTCGGCGTAGTGTATCTCTGCCTCGCCCTTGTTCTATCCGCCACAGCCCAGCAATCCCCAGCGCCGCCCGCGCAAGCTCCGGTGCTCCTCCAAAGCGCCTTCGCCGCGCTCGCGGGTGCCACTTCCGTTTCAGACGTCACGCTCACGGGAACCGCTCGCCGCATCGCCGGCTCTGACGACGAAACTGGCACCGCCACGTTGAAGGCCGTCTCCGGCGCCAGCCGCCTCGATTTCAGCTTCCCCTCCGGCCCGCGCAGCGAACTCCGCAATTCTTCTCTTCCGGTCCTGCTTCGACCGGAACCTGGTTTGGCCCAGACGGCGTAAGCCACGACATCGCCTTGCACAACCTTCTGAGCGAGCCCGCTTGGTTTTTCCCTGTTTTCGTCGTCGCTCGCGGGCTCTCCCCCTCGGGTTATGTCGTCGCCTACATCGGCCAGGAAACCAAAGACTCTCTCGCAGTCCAGCATCTCGCTATTAGCCAAGACTTTTCCTCTGTTCCCGGCGCGGATTCGGAAACCTTCCAGCATCTCAGCCAGATTGATTTGTACCTCGACGCGACCTCGCTCCTCCCTGTCGCCCTGGCCTTCAACATACATCCCGACGATGACATGCTCCTCGACATCTCCGTCGAAATTCGGTTTTCCGACTACCGCCCCGTTAACGGGGCGCAAGTGCCCTTCCACGTCCAGAAATTCTTGAACAACGGCCTGGTCCTCGATCTTCAGCTCCAATCCGTAGCAATCAACACCGGCCTCAGCCCGACCACTTTCTCTGTAGGGGCCGGACTTTAGTCCGGCTCGGGAGCCACTCATGATCCGCCACTACCGCTCGTTGTTCGTCATGCTCGCTCTAGCCCTGACCTTCCAAGGGCTCCTTCCTTCCCTCTCTTGCGCTCAATCCGCCACCGGCACTCCGCCCTTCGGCTCCTTCGGCGGTGGCCCCGACGTCATCAACCTAGCCAACTTGAACTCTCACATCTCCGTCCCCGCCCTCCACAAGGCGGGGCGCGGCACAGATTTCACCTACGACCTAAGCTACGACACTTTGGTCTGGTTCCCGAGTTCCTCAAGCGGCACAAACACGTGGACCCCAGTTTACAACTGGGGATGGCGAGCACAAACAGAAGTCATGACCGTCGCGCAGAATGCCCAATCGACATCGAACCAGCAGACCCGCAGCTACATCTTTGATTGGATGAGCCGCATGACCTCAGAAACAAACCCGGAAAGCGGCACGAAAACTTACGTGTATGATTCTGATTCGACCATGTGCGGAAATGGAGCATTCACTCAATCCGGGAATTTGGTAAAAACCATCGACGCCGTAGGTAACTGTGTGGCGTTTTTTTATGATTCACTGCACCGGGTGACCGCCGTCTCCATCCCGAACGCTTGCAAGCGATTCCTTTACGACAACACCACCGGCGTACTCGGCTCGATCCCCCCAGGCGTTAGCGTCAGCAATGTAATTGGCCGTTTAACTGAGGCGGAAACCGACACCTGCGCCTGGCCCATCACTCAGTCTTCCATCATTACAGACCGGTGGTTCAGCTATGATTCCATGGGACGAGTCTCGTTGGATGCCCAAAGACCGCCGATGGCCCTGGCCGCGGGAACGACTTTCCTTCTCAATTATGCCTACGACCTCGCTGGCAACATGACGTCTCAGGGCACAGGCAACAGCGGGGTAACGTTCTCCCAAGCGTTCGACACCGCGGGCCGCGCTACACAGCTAACCAGTAGCTTCGTGGACGCGCAACACCCCGCCACACTTGCCGCCGTCGATTCGACGCTCGGCTACTACCCGGTGGGCGCAATCCGCAAGATTGCTTTGGGTAACGGGCTGACTGCCACCGCCGCGTATAATAGCAGCGTGGAGCCTTGCCGCCTCAGCGTGAACTCCTCAGCCACCTCGCTGGGCGCTTGCGCCGACGCCATTCCCTCCGGCAACATCCAGGATTTCAACCTCGGTTTCAATTCAGGCTCATCCAACAATGGCAACGTGGCTTCGATCACCGCAACCGGCACGCAAAATTTCTCCCGCACTTACGGCTACGACGCGCTCAATCGCCTCGCTAGCATGAACGACTCGAACACCTCGCAGCAATGCCGTGGCCTCTCCTGGACCTACGACGCGTGGGGTAATCGCACTGATCAAACTCAAACCGCGGGAACCTGTGGCGAATTCCATGCTTCTGCTAACCCCCAGAACCAAATCGTCGATCTTGTCAACCACATCTATCAATATGACGCTGACGGTGAGCTTACCGCCGACGGCTCCCATACCTATACTTACGACTCCGACAACCACCTCCTCAAAGTCGACAGCGGAAATACCGCCACCTACACGTACGACGCCCTGGGCCACCGCGTACAAAAGACTATCGGGAGTGCGCCCACCAACTACGTCTACGATCTTTCCGGCAACGTCGTCGCTGAGGTCAACAATGTCTGTGCAAGTATTTGCTGGGCCGTCTTCTACGCAAATATGAATGGCCACCTTATCGCCGAATACAAAAACCTCACCACCTACTTCTTCCACGGAGACAATCTCGGCTCGGCCCGCCTCCTCACCGGCGTAGGCCAGAATTTAACGCCCAATGCGGGCTTCGAGCAGGGACTCACCGGCTGGTCTGCCTCGAGTTCCACGCTCATCACCGACCCCACCCGTGCCCACTCCGGAAACAATTATGTGCAGATCTCGGCTCCGACCGGCGGAGGGGGTACCGTCATGATGTCCCCAGACCTTGCCGTACAAGTGGGTGATCAGCTGTCCTTTGGCGGCTGGTCCTACCTTGAGTCGGGAGGAGGCGGCGCGCTCGGCTGGTGGCTTCAGGTAGAAGACTCCAATCACAATGCTCTGAACTGGATCAACGCAAGCCCGGTGCCGACCACTTCTTCCGGTTGGACCTTCCAGTCGGCTACCTACACGGTGCCCTCGGGCGTCGCCTATGTGGCGCTCTATGCGACTATTTTTCATCCCACTGCATCCAGCATTTTGCGCGCAGACGATGGTTTCCTCTACGACAACCGGTTGAGTGTGACCATCGCGCAAAATCTCGACTACTTGCCTTTCGGCGAACTCAACTCCACCGACTCCCACATCTCCACCCACGAATTCACCGGCGACGAGCGCGACGCCGAAACCTCCCTCGACCACACCCAGTTCCGCCAATACACTTCCCAGCTCGCCCGCTGGATCACCCCCGACCCCGCCGGCCTCTTCGTCGCCGACCCCTCCAACCCCCAATCCTGGAACCGCTACGCCTATGCCCTCAACAATCCCATGAACTTCATCGACCCTTCCGGCCTCGGACCACAAGATTGCTTCGAAGATCCCAACAGCCCTGACTGTTCCAATCCTTGCGATCCTTTCTGGGATCCGTTCTGTGACGAAAGAGGAGGAGGGGGATTCCCATTCCCAATCGGCGGCGGTGGCGGAGGAGGCGGTGGAAGACCGCCCCAACCCAGTCCAACGCCGCAGCCATCGCCTACAGCGCCATCTGCGCCTCAGATTTCAGAAACCTGCCTACTCACAGCTACCTGTTCGACTGGCGACCTCAGCTGCTACGGCGGCTTCTGTACCACCGACCCGCAATTCGGCCAAGGCTTCCTTCAAATGCCTAACCCTGAAGTTATAGATGAGGGTTGGCAGTTCATAATAAGAGTCCTCGTATGGGGAACCGCGATATACGAAACCGCCCGCGTAGCGGTTTCGAATGTCCATCTGTCGCGGTCAATTGACAGAGTAAAAAGTATACCGCGTATTGACCAACTGCAGAGTGGATGTAAGCCGGGTGTAACGCTAACATATCCGGCGACAGGGCGCGCGTACATAGGCGGGATTGTGATCGAGCAAGAATACATCTGCTCCTACGGAGTCTACACCGTGCAAACAATCGTGGTTGGAGGCAAGATTGTTCATAGCCACGTGCGTCCTGGACCGCCTAAAGGACCAGGGAGTGACTACCCATGAGCAATCGCGAACAGATGCTGAGCGAGTTTATCCTGGAAGCTATGGCAAACGACTACGAGAGCTTTGCGTGCATCCTAGACCAGGTAACGAAGTGGGCGGGCGAAAAACAGCTGCATGTCACGCGAGACGATATAGCTGTTAACCTCGGGAACCTGATCCGCAGTGGTTATGCAAAAGCGTATATACTCTCAGCTTCCCCACCGCATTCTCAAGTTGCCGAATTTTCCCACGAACATATCGATGACCTCTGGTACCACCCAACACCGGCGGGCAAGAAGTTAGTTGAAGCATTGTAATTGGCGGGCGGGTGGACCACCTTTGAATCGGGGCGGGTGGCCGCAGTTTGGCCGCAGTCTTGGATTATAAGTTTTGCTCGGGGTGCCCCATGTTCGTCCCGCACGGGCGAACGTGGGCTTCCTCGGTTCCGTTCCTGACGCACCCCTAGCTCCGCGCACAAGATCATCTGACATTTAGACATCCTCAATCCGCCTGCCCGCCGAAGGAGGGTCGCGTTCCAGCCCCAAGAATCGCCATTCAACACGCTAATTCAACCGTTCCCTGAATAACCCTTAGGTTATCGTCACCCGCGTGCCATCATTCCGCGTGTTTGCCAAGCTCCAGCCCCGACCCGAGCGCCCAACCGCACTCTCTCGCTCAACGGCACTCAGGCAACCCTTTTCCTTTCAATCGGTTACCAGTTCATCCTCTCCGTCGTCATCCAACGGCGCGTCTTCCATCTCTTTTATTTTCATTGCCTTGCGGACTCTTTCCGTTGCAACAGGGGGGGTATACCCTCCCCCCTGCCCCTCGTGGCGGAACTCACAGCCACGGTGCGCTCCGCGAGCGCAAAAGGAACGCACCAATTGCGCAGTTTTGCGCAACAAGTCCTTTGCTTGCCACACTTGCACATTTCATGGGGGGGAGGGGGGAGGGGCGGTCACTTTCCCAAAATGGCTTCAGCGTATCGCGCGGCGATCGCTTTCCAAGAAAAGTACAGCTCGTGCGCTCGGCGGCTTTGCGCGGCCAGCGACGCGCGATACGCGATGTCGCTCAGGACGCGCACCAGCGCCTCGCCCAGCTCCTCTTTTTTTGCGGCGGAAACCAATACCACTCCCGCCTCGGTTATGGGCGCCGCCGTCTCCGGCCCTGCATACGCAATCACGGGCAGCCCACAAGCAATCCCTGCGATGGCGCTGCCCCGGCGGCTGGAAATGGGCCCTCGCACAAACAGCAAGACATCCGAAGAAAACAGCTTCCGCGCGGCCTCTTCACCCGGGAGCACGCCGGAAACTTGTACGTCCACCGCAACATCTTGCAAACCCTTACGCAAGAAAGCTTCGGCATCGTCTGCGTGCCGTCCAAACGCAACCAGCCGCAGCTTGGGAATTCGTTTCGCCGCAAAACGAATGGCCCCGGCGATGATTTCACTTTCAAGCTGCCCCGCTTCGCCTCCTGTAATTCCGAATACAGCCACTGTCGGAACTTGGCCCTTGATGCTCGAAGACAAATCAGCAGCTGCTTCCGTCACGGGGAGATTTGCGCCCACGGGGATGAATACCGAGTTTCGGCAACCGGATGGCACCCAGGAGAGCTTTTCCGCTGGAACCGTAAGCACGGCGTCAGCCGCAACCGAAAGCGCTTCGCGCATCACGCGAAGCTGGACACTGCGGCGCAGACGGTCCACGACCCGGCGTCCCCCATAGGGCTCGACATCGTGGAAGACGACGGTCACATGCGCGCCCGCAGCGCGCAAGATTCGCAGGACACCGGGAAAACGGAGCGGGAAACCTCGGCGCGACCAGGCCAGCGCGGTGTATTGAACGAAGACGCGCGTGCCGCGCCAGCCCGCAGATTGACTGTGGAGTTCGCGCAGCGCCGCGCCCCAGCCGCGTTCGTGCCAGGCAACGTGCGCGAGTTCGAGCGCGAAGCCGTGCGGAATCAGCGCGGCGGCGAGGTAGCCGCAGTATTCTTCCACTGCGTCGGTCGGCTCATCTCGCCGCCCGAGCAGCGCAATGCACCTCTGGTTCATTGCGGCGTGGCCGCGATGCAATGTTCCGTGCTCGCAGCTCTCATGCTATTTCTCCACCAGGAAGCTGCCGATGACGAGCGCATCCACTCCTGAACTGAAGAACGTCCGTAGCGCGTCGGTGGGCGTATGCACGATGGCTTCGCCGCGAAGATTGAAAGAAGTATTCATAACCACGGGAACGCCCGTGCGTTTACCGAATTCGTCGATCAGCCGCCAATACAGTGGATTGATTTCTTTTTCGACGGTTTGCGGGCGCGCGCTCCCGTCCACGTGCGTAACCGATGGAATCACCTGGCGCTTTTCGGGCCGCACCTGCGCGGTCAGAATCATGAATGGAGAATCTGTCGCGCTCTCGAGAAAATCACCCGCGACTTCCTTCTTCAGCGACGGAGCGAACGGCCGCCACCACTCGCGGAATTTCACCGCATTGTTCACCTTGATATTCATCTCCGGGTCGCGCGGATCCGCCAGAATCGAACGGCTGCCCAGCGCGCGCGGGCCGAACTCCATGCGGCCTTGGAACCATCCGAGAATCTTCCCTTGTGCGAGCAGTTCGGCCGCTGTCTTGGCGGGATCGCTCAGACGCGTAGAGCGCAGCTTGTACGTTTTCAGCGTGGCTTCAATCGTATCATCGCCAAAAGATGGTCCGAAATACGCGTGGCGCATGAGCATCTTCGGCAGGCGCCCGTCATTGTCCAGGTATGGAGCGAGCGCGGCGCCTAATGCGGCGCCGTCGTCGGAGGCCGCCGGTTGCACAAATATTTCTTCGAGCAGCCCGGAGGCGAGAATTTTCCCATTGGCTTTGGAATTGAGCGCCACGCCGCCGGCCAGGCAAACATTCCGGCAGCGCGTTTTTTCTATCGCCAGCCGCACGACGTTCACCATGGCCTTTTCACACGCATCCTGCACCGCGTACGCAATATTTTTGTGGCGCTCTTCGATTTCGCTCTCGGCGGTGCGAGGCGGGCCTAGCCGCACAGCGATTTCCGAAAATTGCGCCGCGCCGTTCGCGAAAAGCCGCTTGGGATATACCCGGTACGGAATTGTTTCAAAATCGATGAAAGGCCGCAGGTCCACGCCGCGATGACCGTACGGCGCGAGACCCATCACTTTCCATTCGTCCGTATTACGTTGGAAACCCAGATACGCGGTAAATTCGCTGTACAAAAAGCCGACCGAATCGGGAAACGGAATCGTCAGAACATGTTCGAGCCGGCCCCTGCGCCCGTGCCAGATGGAAGTCGCTTCCCAAGCGCCCCGGCCGTCCATCACCACGACAGCGGCTTCGGAAAATCCGGAATATGCGTAGGCGCTGAGCGCGTGCGCCAAATGGTGGTCCACAAAGCGCATACGCGCTTTGGCGTTTCCAAATTGCTGCCAGAATTTTTTCGCTCCTCCGCCCTGATGCCACATGCTCAGAAAATGGAGCGCGCTGGTCAAAAGATTCAAATAAGTGAGCGGAAGTCCGCCGTTGATAAAACATTTCAGATCGTGACGGAATCCCGGACCAGCCGTGGGCCAGCCAAAACAAACTTCGTCGAGTTGATCGGCGCGAATCCGTGAATATTCCAGACACGCCTGAATCGCCAGATGTGGAAAACTCGCGTCGTGCTTTACGCGGCTGATGCGCTCCTCCGCGATCGCGAAGAGGAGTTCGCCGTCGCGAACGATACACGCGGACGAATCGTGCATCTTGGTGTAGTTGACGCCCAGCGTGATCATCCGCGATTCAATCCTTCCTCACGCCGGATTTTTCCGTTGACGGCTTCACACTTATACTTCCGTAGCAATACTCGCGTACTTTCGAAGAAAAGTTTCACAGCGTGCGCTTTTCCTGATGATCGACGTGTTCCGGCACGGGAAACGGTAGAAATTTTCGCCGAAAATTCTGGTAGAACCCTGCTCGCGAAAGCCGGTGACGCCAGCGATAGTACCTATCCGCTGGCATGACGAGGGCGGGGAGGAGTCTTGCGCAGGAAAACAAACGCTGCCACAGCGAGGCGTCGCGATGAAAAGTACGCATAATTTTCAGTTCGGTGGAGACGGTCTCCCAAGGGAATCCGCCGTCAGCGACGAGTCGCAAAGAATCCGCTTCAACCTGCACACACTCCACAATGATGCGGGCGATGTCGTCCGGCAGCGCGAGCTGCTTGAACCTTTCGCGAAGCGATTGCGCCAATGCGGCGAGAACTTGCTGCTTCTTGCGGATGCCTTCTGCACTGCCATTCGCAAGCTGAAATAAATTTCTGTTGTGCAAGCGATAGAAAGTGAAAGACTCCCGCAGGATCATCACGTCAGCAAGGATTCCGGCGATGGAAAACAAATATTCATCCGCTTCGAACTTAAGCGCTTCCGGAACAGCTCCTATCCGACGAAGAATCTCACCCCGAAAGGCCATGCGGCTGGTTCCGAGGAATCCCCTCCGCGCACAAAACTTTCTAGCGTCAGTAGCCAAGTTGATTCGAAAACGGGAGACTTCGCGCGGCAACTCGGCGTGCTGCCGTCCATCCGGGTAGACATGCGTTATGCCGTGCCCCACCAAACCGACCCCTGCTTCCGCGGCGAACACGCCCGCGACAGCGGTGAGCTTGCCGGGCGTCCACCAATCGTCGCCATCCAGAAACGCGACGATTTCTCCGCGTGCTTCCATAATCCCTGCGTTGAACGCGGAAGCCTGTCCGCCATTGGCTTTGCGCAGCAGGTGCACCCGCGGCCCAAATTTCCGCACAAGATCGGGGGTACCGTCCGTCGAACCGTCGTCCACGACGAGGATCTCGGTTTCCGAAGCAGGAAAATCCTGCGCGAGAACGCTGGCGATGGCCTCCTCGATGAAGGACTCGTGATTGTAGGTATCAATCAGAACTGTAACGAACGGTATCGACATGATAGTTGCCGTCTAACTCCCAGCTTGCCACTTGCAAAATCAATCCGAGGGTTCGCGTTTCTCTTTCCGGCGATACAAAAAAAGTGAGCCGGTTTCCCTCACGCAACGAACAGAACGCCCAGGCCAGAGGTTTCCATAGATTCACCGGTAAGCGCAATGGGCGCCGACGCAAGGTTCCGGCCCTCAAAAATTTCACGATGCCGGTATTGCGGCTTGATTTCGTTCCAAAACTTCTTTACCTCGCATTGTGTTTCCGGCTGGTGCACCACGATGTCGTGAAAAACGACGATTCCGCCGCTCCGCACCAGCGGGGCGTACATTTCGAAATCGCGCCGCACACCGTCGTAGGTGTGGTCCCCGTCAAGAAATAAAAAGTCGAGCGGCTCACCCGAGAGAATGCGGAGGACACGCTGCTTTGTTTCCGCGGCATGGGAATCCCCCCTGATGAGGTGCAGCCGCTGGCCGGACCTTGGAAATCTGCGATAGAGCGGAATCTTACGCAGGGGATAGCCACCACCGAAACGCCCCCAAGGCAGGTCGACGCTGATAATTCGGGCACCAGGCTGCGAAAGCGTGCAGAGCATCAAGAGTGTGCCTCCGTAGTTTGTTCCGATTTCCAAACTCCGCCTGGGCGGGGAAGCCTGCAGAATTTTCCCCAGCTCCACGATCTCCGACCGCACCTGCGCCATCAGAATCGGACGATCCACGCAGAAATCGATGGCTTCCTCGAGGGTGCCGGGGCGGCCACCGAAGGACAACGCTCCATAACACTTGAGATATCGAATACCTTTTAGCAACAATTTCGGCATGGCCGATCAAACCGCCTCAGGAGGGAACGGAATCCGCCGGGCAGATTCCGATCGACCGCAGGTGCGCGCTTCATTGCTGCCCACCATCGCATCCATCTGCCTGGAGCCCGGCGCCGTCTTTCAGTTGCAGCAGAACGCCGAGTTGTTTTTCCGGAGAGCTATGCGCATTCCCGAAGAGCATTTTTCTCTCCCGGCGTAACTGCGGAAAGAGGCCCGCCATTTCCATCAGGACTCCAATGCGGTCGCCAGCGAACCGCAACCTCAGCCGGAACAAATCTTTTGCGAGACCCAATTTTGAGACCAGCCAGGTGCGAACGACATACCGCAGAGGAAGGAGCTTGATGGCCAGAAGCAGGCGCCCCTTCAAGATCCCCCGAAAATTGAGGCGCTCCCCTTCCGGCAATCGCCCGGAACTCCCCACGCGATGCCAGCAGACTGCCTTTGGAATGTAGACGGTCTTCCACCCGCGAATCCACGCGCGCCAGCAGAGTTCGACGTCTTCATATCCGAGCGGCAATCGGTCGTCAAATCCGCGCAACTTTTCAAAATGCGTCCTGCGAACCATCATGGAAGCCGCAGAGCCCATGAATACAGGCGTCGCAGCAGCAGAAGGTTCCTGGAAGAAGTACAGTCCGGGCACCAATTCCGCAAAAGATTGCCCTCTCGGCCGGACATTCGCTAGGCGCGCCGCCAAGTGACCGGGAGCCGTGCCTTCCCAGTTGTATTGCATTCCGTCGGTCGAAAAAATCTCATCATCCTTGAGCAAAGGTTCCACCAGCGCGGCGACAAACTCCCGGTCAAATCGCATGTCATTGTTCACGAAAAGCAAAAAATCGCCAGCGGCAATCGCGGAGCCCCGATTCAGCGCGGGAGCGAGACCGATATTCTTATCGAGCCCGAGCCACCGAACTTCCCATTCCCTCGCCACCTCCGCGGAATCATCCGAGGAGCCGTTATCGACGACAAGAATCTCCAAGGACTTGAACGATTGAGAGCGAAGACTCGGCAGGCAAACACGCAGGTGATGGGCCCCGTTCCAGTTAACGATAATCGCGGAAACTGCGGGTTTCCCGTTCATGAATCTCCATGCGCACCTCGCGGGTCTGCGCTCTGTCCAGTGAACTAGATGTTCCGGCTATGGCCTGGCTGCCAAAATTTCTTCCGCAACTTCAGCGCGTTGCGTACGCCGGCGGTGCGGCGGACAAACAGATCCCAGAGAAAATGCCGAGTTTCGAACGCAAAACGACGCAGACGGACTTTTCGAAAGACGCCATCAGCGGTCAGCTCATGGGTCACTTCGAGGAGCGTGCAGGCGTGCTTCACGCCGCCATACAGTTGCAAATTGTGTTCTGCTTCCTTGCCCTGCCAAATGCGCTCTCTTCCGCCGTCCACGTGGTTGTAGTCATGATTCTGGTGCAGCACGGGAGCGACGAGGGAAAGATCCACTACGGGAAACTTCTCCACTTTTGCTGCTTTGATCAGCCATTGATCGAACCACAGCCGGCCAATCCCAAAATCCGGAACATTTCGATAAGCGCCTTTCGGAAATACAAATACGTCGATGGCCGTATGGCCGCCGGATTTGCCGCTCGCCCGGCAGCGCGCCGTGAGCGACGCTTCCCAATTCGCGGAAAAGTTCAGAGCTTCGGAAACCTCGAGATTGATTCTCTTCGAGACACAGAGGAATTTTTCGAACGACTTCGTGACTTGCTCCACCGCGCGGCCGAAATCGCTCAGGAGCAAAATATCCGCGTTGACGTAGCACATCCATTTCGAACCGGCGTCCAATTCAGCCCGGCGGAAGAGATCATCGAGCAGCGGTGTTCCGTACTCGTTCGAAGCGATCTGCGGCTCGTGGCGCAGGCCGAGTTCGGCGGCCACCTGCGCAGTGCCCGCTTCGTTCCCAAACAGTATGATTTCCGGACGCGGATGCAAAAGCGTCCAGCTCTGAACGGCGTTGCGCTGGATAATGCCGATGTGACCCTGAAACCGCTTCGGAATGGTGAAGATCGTAAGCATCTCAGCCCCTACCGCGCGCTCGAAGACGTTTCCATGGGCCGCCTGGCCTCGCCACCGAATCCGAGGCGAACGTAGTCAATGCCCTCGACGCCTTCCAGATGATTCAGTGAGCGCCAGCAATCAATTACGACGCGCGGCCGGATGGGGCGCGCCCAATGCGCCGCGGGAATTTCCCCGAATTCCTGCCACGGCGTGGCCAGGACCACGACATCGGACTGCGCGATGCATTCCTCGGAAGAATTTACGAGGCGAACCATCTTGGAATCACTAAGGGCGAGGGCGCCCTCGGCCGAAGGATCGAAGGCAACGACAGGAAGGCCGGCGGCGGAAAGCTCCTGCGCTAGCAAAAGTCCGAAGGATTCGACGACCACATCGGTATCCGGCTTGTAGGTCAAACCAAGAATGCCGATGGAGCCGACGCCTGAGAAATGACGGCGAACCAGGTCCGCAAGCCATTTGATTTGCGCGCGATTGAAGCGGTCGGTGGCTTCGGCGAGGTCCGAAAAAGCGCCGGCCTGAGTCGCGAGCGTGGCGAACGCGCGATTGTCCCGCGGAAAACAGGGGCCACCGTAGCTCACCGCGCCTTTCAGATACTTGGGGCCGATGCGGGTGTCGAGGCCGAGGGTATCGGTAATCACGTTGACGTCGGCTTCCGGAAGCCTCTCGCAAAGCCGCGCGAGCATGTTGGCGAAGCTAATTTTTGTGGTGATGAACGTGTTCACAGCAAGCTTCGTGATTTCGGCATTGATGAAATTCATGCGCGCCATTTTTGGCGAATTCTTGCACACGCGCCCGTAAATTTCCGCGAGCATTCCGCCGGAGCGCTGGTCCGATTCACCAATCAAGAGAAAATCAGGGAAATAGAAGTCGCGGATGACCGTACCCAGGGCGATGAATTCGGGGCTGTAACAAAGGCCGAAATTCTCGCCGCAGCGCTTGCCGCTCGAGCGTTCCAACGCGGCCTTGACTTCGCTGCCGGTGGATCCAGGCATTACTGTGCTGGTCAGCACGACCAGATGAAAGTCCTGCTTCCCACGCAGTGCACGGCCGATGGCCTCGCAGACGGGGAGGACATTGCGAAGAGAAAAACCTCCGTCGGGCTTGCTGGGAGTGCCCACGACGATGAAAGTCGCGCCGGTATCGCGCACCGCTTTTTCGGTGTCCTGGCTTGCCTTGAGGCGGCTTTGCGATTCGCGAAGCAATTCCGCGAGGCCGGGCTCATGTACGGGCGGGATTCCGCGATTGAGGGCTTCGATCTTTTGCGTGTCCGCGTCCACCGCGTGGACGTCAAATCCACGGGCGGCAAAGCACGCCGCCAACGGCGAGCCCAGCTTTCCTAACCCCACAACCGAAATCGACTGAACCATGTCTCTCCCAAGCATTCGTCAGTATGGCAATTCTTTCGCGCCACCGGTCCACGACATCTTTAAGCCCTTTGGCTGCTGTAAACTTCGCCAACCTTTTTTTCAGACGCGATCCGCTACGGTGCTCTCCATCCGTTGAAAGAAAAACAATCCACCGACGAGCACGACCACAACCATGGCCGCCGACGCCAGCATCACCGGCCCGGGCGGCTGGCCATGACCGGTCAGCGCCCAGCGGAAGCCGTCAATCACCCCCGCCATCGGGTTCAAGCCGTAGAGCCAGCGCCAGCGCTCGGGAACGAGAGCGCTGGGATAGGCCACCGGCGACGCAAACATCCAGAACTGCACGACGAACGGCATCACGAAACGCACGTCGCGATAGAGCGCGTTCAACGCCGACATCCACAATCCGACACCCAGCGCCGTTAAGATCGCAAGAAGGAGCAAGAACGGCAGCCACAGCGCCGCCATCGTTGGACGAATGCCATAGGCGAGGGTCAATATCGCGAGCACCACGAATCCAATGGCAAAGTCCACGAGGCCGGAGAGCACGGCGGAAAATGGAAGCACGAGGCGCGGAAAATAGACTTTTGTGATGACGTGCTGATTTTCCACGACGACATTGGTCGCGCTCTGCAAAGCGTAAGAGAAATACATCCACGGCACCAGCGCGGCGAAATAAAACACGGGATAGGGCAAGCCCTGGGAAGGCAATTTGGCCAGGCGCCCGAAAAAAAGAGTAAACACACCCATGGTCATGAGCGGCTGAAGGATGACCCAGGCGATGCCAATGGCGGTCTGTTTGTAACGAATCTTGACGTCGCGCCAAACAAAAAAATAGAGCAGTTCGCGGTAGTCCCAAACTTCGCGAAGGCGCAACTCCAGCCAGCCGCGCGGCGGTTCAATGCGGACCGTGGGGGACACACCGGCTTGCACCAATGGAGGCGCGACAGCGGGCGGGCTGGCTGTGACAGATGCCATCAAACGATCTTGTAATCCTGAGAGTGACGGATGAACCCAGATTTAGAGTAGCAGAGATGTGCGCGGGGAATGGCAGCAAGCGTGGTGAGGGGTTCCTCAAAGAATCAAGGCCCGGACTGCATGGATCAGTCTTGCTGCTGCTTCCGTTGCTGCTCGATGTCACGCTGCTCGATCTGCTCCATCAGATCCTTGCGGCGCAACAAGTACAACTTCAGATCGGCGGAAATCTGGCGCGGCACGATGAAAAACTGATTGTGAATCATCTGGCGCCAGGAGATTGGGCCGCGCGCCGGTACCAAGTGCGAACCCCACTGAAACAGGAAGCCCACATTCCAAAGGATGAAGGCGGAGAGGAGGGTTGCGGCGGCTGCCAATGCGGTACGCGGATTGCGGAAGAGCCCAGCGAAACGATCGAGAGTGATGCTCAGCCCGAGGATGAACAGAATTGTGAGCGAGATGAAAAACCGGTTGCCGTAGGAAGAGATTCCAGCCCAATCGGGATAGCAGGCAATAAAGAGATAGAATGCGAGCGCGGCCGACAGGAATGCCTGACCGACGAAAGGTTCGCGCCGGCAGAAAAGGAAGAGGCCGGCGACGGAGAGCAAGAGGATGGGAGTCCAGGAGAATAAACCGTGGTTCGAAGAAAAAAGCACGGCGAGGAAAACAGGAGAACGCCAGGACCATTCTCCCAGGGGAACGTAACCGGATTCGAGAGCATTGCCGTAAATAATGTAACGGCTAAGAAAAGTGGGGAGCAGGCAGATCAAAACGGTCAACGCAAAAATCAGGTGGCCTAGCAGTAGAGGACCGAGGCCCAGTTCGCGAGAGGGCGCGGCGCGGAACGCAGCGGCGTAGTCATGCGCGGCTTCCACCACGAGGACGACAAGCAACATGGCGTTCGCGAAATAGACATTGAGCATCAAACCGGCGATGACGCCGAGGAGCAGCCACTGACGTGCCGTTCGCGCCGAGCGTGTTCTGTGCCAGTACCAGAGAAAAAGAGCGACTACGAACGCAGAATGGGCGTGCGACCACGAGGGATTGAAGTACATGTAGGCGGGAAGAGAGCTGGCCCACCAGATGGCGATGGTCGCCAGCAGCGCCCAGCGCTCCTGTGCGTACATTCGGGCCATGCGGAAGGAGATGAGCAGTCCAAGAAAGCCGTAGACCGCGGTGGCGAATGCCACGGCAATCCGATAAGGAGAGGAAAAACCGTCCGCCTGGACCGCAGAACCCGCTGCCCGCGCGAGCAGAACGGCGGCGTGAGCGAGCAGAAAAAAAGGAGCCCAGAGAATCGCGGGGCCCACGCTGAAATGATTGTCAAGGTGGCCCGTGCTGGTGCGGAAGATCTGCTTGAGCTGACCGTTCTCATCGACGCGACGCTCGCGAAAACCGGTGTTGGCTTGAAGATAGTCACGCTCGAAATTCAGATCGTGCTGAATCAGGGGAGCTCGAAGGAATGCGTAGTATCCGACGCCGTCTCCGCGTATCCAGGGGTTGAGCAACGGCAAGGAGAGGAAGAAAAGCAGGAGCAACAGGCGCTCAGACTTTCGTGCGCCTGACCGGGGTGGCGTAGTTAAGCCTTGCTGTTCCACGAACGAAACACTCTAGTGGCGATCCCGTTGTTGCCCGCTAGGCCGACAACACCTTGCTTAGCGCGAATCAAAATGGGGGTCGAGAATCGACGGAGCAAGCCCGCACCGGGAAAGAAGTATAACCTCGAATCTATTTTTGTCCGGGGGAAGGTTATGTCAGACGACCGTACCCGTGGCCGCCCGCTGGAAAGACGCTTCGTTCCGCTGCAAGAGATGAGCGGCGACCCGGTCGATGATTTCCGTGAGCGGCGTCTGCGGACGAAAGCCGGTCAGCGCATAGAGCTTTTCCACGCAGGGCACGCGCCGCATCATGTCTTCGAATCCGGGCTCGTAGGCCTGGTCATAAGGCACATAAACAATCTTTGATGTGCTTGCGGTGCGCTCCTTAACGGCTCGCGCCAAGCCTTCGATTGAAATTTCCTCGGTATTGCCAACATTGATCACCTGGCCCACCGCGCGCTCCGTGTCCATCAATCGGATGAGCCCCTCGACCGTGTCCTGCACGTCGCAAAAGCAACGGGACTGTTTTCCGTCGCCATAGACACTGATGGGCCCGTTCTCAAGCGCTTGCTTCACGAAGTTCGGCAACACCATGCCATAGCGCCCGGTCTGCCGCGGCCCGACGGTATTGAACAGCCTCACCACGATCACCGGAACATTTTTCTCTTTCCAGTAGGCAAGCGCGAGAAATTCATCGAGCGCCTTGGAAGCGGCATAGCTCCACCGCCCTTTGTTGGTGGGCCCGATCACCAAGTCGGCATCTTCGCGAAAGGGCACCTGAGTGCTCTTGCCATAGACCTCGGAGGTCGAGGCCGTCAGAACCAATTTGCGCTTCTTGCTCGCGGCTTCCAGGATCATCTGAGTGCCGTTGACATTCGTTTCGATGGTACGCACGGGGCTTTCCACGATCAGCCGAACGCCCACGGCCGCTGCAAGATGTACGATGATATCGGCGTCATCCACGAGCTCCGCCAGAAGGTGGCGATTCTCGATAGAGTCGAGGTGATATTCCATCCTGTCGGAACCCTTGAGGTGCCGGATGTTTTCGATGCTACCTGTGGAAAGGTTATCGAGCAGGACTACTTTATCGCCGCGTTCGAGAAGACGATCCGCCAAATGGGAGCCGATGAAACCGGCACCGCCGGTAATTAAATAATGCAATGAACCTCCTCAGAGAACTTCGGCATCGTCGTCGGGATCTCCTCGCCTGCCAAGAGCTAAAGCGTGAGCCTCGTCGTCCTGCCGCTCGTTGTGTGACTCCTGCGGGCCATAGCCATAGGAGTAAGGATAATAGCGATAAGAATAGTAATAGTCCGGCGCGCTGGAGTCCACTGCGTTCAAGACGACACCTAGGATACGGCACTTCACGCTGTTGAGCAGGTCGCGTGTGCGGGTGAACGCTTCCTTGGGCGTTTCACCGCTGCGCACGACGAGGAGTACACCGTCCGCCAGAACAGAAAGGATGACCGCGTCCGTGGCCGCCATGATCGGCGGAGAGTCGATGACGATAAATTTGTACACGGTGCGCAAAACAGCGATAGCTTCGGCAAGCTTGTGCGAAGAGAGCAGGTCCGCGGGACTCGGCGGCAGGGGTCCCGTCGGGATCGCGGCTAGATTTGGTATAGCGGGATGCGGCACAGTCACCAAATCTAAGCTGGAAACACCCGCCAGGTAGGAACTCAGCCCGGCATACTTGCCGTCGCCAAGATTCAAGAGCCTGCCAACACCCGGCTTGCGAAGGTCTGCGTCAATCAGCAGAGTCTTGTCGCCGAGTTGCGCGAGCGTGACGGCGAGATTCGCAGCGGCGGTGGTCTTGCCCTCGCGCGGCAACGCACTGGTCACCAAAATCACCTGCGGCGGATGCTCCGCCTGCGAAAGTAACAATGCGGTGCGAAGAGCACGAAAAGCTTCCGACATTTGCGATTTCGGAAGATGCTGCGCGACGAGCTCGACCTGTTTTTCGTGGCCGTTACGTGGCGCGTTCCACAAAAGTCCTGGGCGCCTTCCGTTGCCGTTGCTGAACGCCGGTACGACCGCCAGCGAGGGAAGCCGCGCGAGCCTTTCGATGTCGTCCGGCGTTTTTATGGTGTTGTCCATGTATTCGCGGAGGAGCGCCAGGCCGATGCCACCGATCAGGCCCACCAGGAACGCCAGCGCGACGTTTCTCGTTTTCGCAGGCCGCGCGGGCGTGGTGGGGATCATTGCCGGATCCACGATTCGAATATTCGACGACCGCAGCCCAACCGAAATGCCCGCTTCCTTCAGTTTTGTGAGCAGCCCTTCGTAGAGCGTTTTGTTTGCTTCGGCTTCGCGCTTCAGGATGTTGTACTGCACCAGCCGTTCGGACATTTGATTGGCTTCGGCCTTCTGCTTGTCGAGGGCCTGGACAAGCAGTGTTTCGCGCTGGCGCGCCGCGCGATAATCGCTTTCCATGCGGTTGACGACGTTTTTTTCCTCGTTTTCGATGAGCGCGTCGAACTCCTTGAGCTGCGCCTGGAACCGCTGCACCTTCGGGTAATTCGGACCGTACTGATTCAGTGCTTCGGTGTACTGGGCGACCGCTTCGGTGCGTTTCTTCAGAATATCCTGGAGGATTTCGTTGTCGCGCAGCTGAGGGACCGCGTCCGTGTCACCCGACTTTGCGAACTCGTAGAGCGCTTCCTTTTTCATCCTGTCGCTCTGCGCTTCGGTTAATTCCTTATTGACGTCCGAGAGCCGCTGCGTGGTAATGTTCTGCTTGTCGTCCAAAGTCCAGATCTGATTCTGCCGCTCATACGAGATGCGCGCGTCTTCGGACTTCTCCACCTTGATTTTAAGTTCGTTCAGCTGGTCGGCGAGCCAGGTGGACGCTTGCGCCATCGCCTCATAACGGCTGCGGAAATTCTGCTCGATATAGTTTTCGATATGCGCGTTGACAACGCGCGCCGCAAGCTGCGGATCGGTGGATTCGAAGCTGACGTCCATCAAGCGGCTGTTGGGGACCCGCCTCACGCTCAAGCTGCCGAGAAACGCTCCCAGTTCCGGCGGGCGTTTCTGATTGGCCAGGCTCCCGCTGGCGATGGCCTCGGACGGCCCCCCTGAGGAAGCAAAGTCCGGATGCGAGGCGAGACTTCCATTCCGAATGGTCTGCAGCGCCAGGGTTTCACTGGTAAGAATCTTCGACTGGGTCTCGATGTAGTTCTCGAGATCCAACAAGTAGTCGTAGGAATCCATGCCCTGGAAAGGCAGGATATTCGAATTCTCGCGATCGATCTCGATGCGTGTGGTAGCAACGTAAACCGGCTTCATGCGAAACGTGGCAATCGATACGATGGTCACGACCGCCAGGAGAAACGACAGGATCAGCCATTGATGCTTGCGGAGAATCAAAAGGTAATCGTAAAGATGCGGCTCGCGGGGAGAAAGGTCCCAGGCCGGAAAACGCGCA
>Ga0209118_1000530_pt1 | contig 20641 bp, 18 predicted proteins | sample BlaSpr_A8_Ref_M1_FD_187988 | JGI IMG/M metagenome (GOLD analysis project Ga0209118, IMG submission 187988) | Forest soil microbial communities from Thunder Bay, Ontario, Canada - Black Spruce, Ontario site 2_A8_Ref_M1 (SPAdes) (version 2) | ecosystem: Environmental > Terrestrial > Soil > Boreal...
GATAGACAGCGATGCCAATGCTCGACTTGATGACAAGTTGCAGGTCACCAACGTCAATAGGCTGAGCAATATCCTTCAAGACGACGCCGGCAATTCGCTGAATATTTTCGCCGCCTTGTGGATTCATCAATAGGTACAGGAATTCATCACCACCATTACGGCACACCGTATCTTCGTCGCGAGCGCGTTGTGACAGGCGTTTTGCGACTTCCTTCAATACCCGGTCGCCCACGGCGTGCCCGTGGGTGTCATTAATGTTTTTGAAGTGATCCAGGTCGAGGAACATCACCGCTAACGTCCAATCGTGGCGCTCGGCTAGGGAAATGGCATGCGCCAGCCGGTCGTCGAATAGGTCACGATTTGGCAGACCCGTCGTAGAGTCATGCAACGCCCGCTGCCATGCTTTTTTCTCCTCTTCCTGTGCAGTCGTCAAGGCAGCGCTCGCCGCCGCGAGCTCGTCGATGCGTTTGGAAAGCTCTTTGTTCAGGTGCCCGATGCGCTCCTCGGCCTGACGGCGCTCCTCGACCTCTGCCATGAGCGCGCTGCTCTTGCGAAACAGTTCCGCGAAGACGGCGACTTTGTAGCGCAACACCTCAGGCTGGACGGGCTTAGTCAAGAAATCCGCAGCACCGGCTTGGTATCCGGCGATCGCGCTTTCGTCGCCGTGGGCAGTCAAGAAAACAATCGGGATGTGCTGCGTCTTCTTTCGTCCGCGGATGAACTGAGCCAGCTCGATTCCGGTCATGCCGGGCATCTGGACATCCAGCACAATCGCCGCGAAGTCTTGGGCGAGCAGCGCCAGCAATGCCTCTTGCCCGCTTAGAGCGCGCACCAGATGATAGCCAGGCGCTTCAAGGATGCTCTCCAATGCGAGCAGGTTTTCCTTCTTGTCGTCAACTAGCAGGATATTGACGGGCCGTTCTTGAGACATGAGCGCATTCACCGATACGACCGGCGCCGTCCGAGGACGACGCGCCTAACGTTTTCGAGCGCGTTGAAATAGGAAAGCGCACGCGGGGCCACGTTGAAGGCGCCATTGGCCCGCAAGGTTGGCTCGGCTGCAAGTGCGTATTCACGGTATCCTTCTGTTGCCGTGGCAAATTCTTCCTGAGTTCGTGCTGTCCCAATCCGGCGGATGCGTGCTTCGTTGGTAGGGTATCCCAAAAGGTTTGGGGATGCTACTTACCGGCGATGACACTTCACCGCTGATGTACGAGGTTCGCCGGCAGGACAACGACCTACCGAGTGCCACCTAGGCCAGGACGGCGGCACGGGAAGCCGGCACATCGTCAGAGGCGGCCAATCGAATGCAGGGGTTGGTCATGGCCACGCGGCACGATGCCCTGCCATCCTCACCGGACGAACAACTCCTGGTCGATGTAGCTCTTTCGCGGCGCCTGACACAGTGGCGGACTGGTGGACCTTGTGCTGGCCCTAGACGAGATGCCGGCACAGATCATGTGTGACGTCACTCGTGTATAGCCCGTGATTAATGGACGGTCACAAATACCTGTATTGAGCCGGCATCGATTACATTCTTGGCCGCAAAAGCTGCCGGTTCAGTGGCATCCATAAATAAAGTCCTCCCTACCGAATCGCCCATCAGCGGTGGCATTAGAAGTCATTGACTTGGGGACAATCGCTGTGACGCCCGCCTCATGGCATGCAAGGATCTGTTTGCTTTTGAAATAACCCCGATCGGCGATCGCCGTGAGTTCCTGCGTACCCAGAAGTCCAACTGTCACAGGAGTTTGGCCGTTGAACTGTAGATCTTGCGCGGCGTGTTTAGGTGATCGTTGTGGATCCAGTAGGTATCGCCCGGCGTTGATCCGTGAGCGGCAGGTCACCCAGGTAGGTCGTCTTCTCTACCCGGGCGCCCGCTACGCAATACTCACCGATCAACTGTCCCGCTTCGTTGTAGACGAAGAGCGTAGCTTAAGGAAATTGATAAACACTTCCCAACCAACAGCCTCCTATGAGCGACCCTTGAGTGCATCGCCCGACGGCCCGACGTTTATAATTGTTGATACATTCGAAGCTTTACTGTGGCGAAGACAGCAAATCTTAAGCTTCAGCACTGGGGCAATAGTTTGGCAGTACGGATTCCTTCAAGTGTCGCCAAGTCCGCTGGATTCAAGGTGGGTCAGCCCGTTGAAGTATCGGCTCAGGATTCCGCAGCACTGGTAGATGCCATAGCTCAGTTCACTGTCGCCAGGTCGCGTCCTCGCGTCTCCGGCAGCAGGAATGCCGCGACGATCACGATGCCGTAGGCGATTCCGGCAAACACACCAATCGATTGCCCGAGACTCAGCGTCGTGCTGAGCAATCCGACGAAAGCCGGGTTGAGCGCCCCAATGCCGCGCCCGAAGTTGTACGCGAAACCCTGGCCCGAGCCGCGTACCCGCGTCGCGAAATTCTCGGTCAGGAAGGCGCCCATGCCGGAAAAAATGCCGGACGCGAAGAACCCGAGCGGAAACCCCAGTACCAGCATGAGCGTGTCATCGATGGCGAACTGCGTGTAGGTGATCACGGTTACGAGCGAGCACACCGCAAACAGCATGAAATTGGCGCGCCGTCCGATCCGATCGGCCAAATAGGCGCCGACCACGTAGCCGAAAAACGAGCCGACGATGATGACGGCGATATAGCCGCCGCTGCCGATCACCGAAAGCTTGCGTTCGGTCTTGAGGTAAGTCGGCAGCCACGTCGTAATGGCGTAATAGCCGCCTTGCGCGCCGGTTGCGAGCACCGATGCGAGGACAGTCGTCTTGAGGATCGACGGCGAGAAAATTTCGAGCGCATGCGGCTTCTCCCCGCCCGCCGCGACCTTGTCGAGCGCCGCCTGGAACAGCGGCGGCTCGTCGACGAACCGCCGCACGAAGAACACGAGCAAAGCCGGGATGCCACCAACGAAGAACAGCGCGCGCCATGCGAGATTGTCCGGCAGCACTGTGAAGAAGAGGGTGGCCGCAATAGCCGCAACGCCCCAGCCAACTGCCCAGCCGCTCTGCACGGTTCCCACCGCCTTGCCGCGGTGCTCGGCGCGGATGACCTCACCCATGAGGACCGCGCCGGCGGCCCACTCGCCGCCAAACCCGAATCCCATCAGGGCGCGAAAGAGGAGCAGCTGTGTGTAGCTCTGGGCAAAACCGCAAAGCACCGTAAACAGCGCGAACCACGCGATGGCGATCTGCAGCATCCGTACGCGTCCGACACGATCCGACAAGGCACCCGCGGCCCAGCCGCCGAATGCGGACGTAATTAGAGTGATCGTGCCGATCAACCCGGCATCGGCTTTGGTCAGGTGAAAGGCCGCAATGATCGCCGGAATCGCGAAGCTGAAGATCTGGACGTCCATGGCATCGAGTGCCCAGCCGCCAAAGCACGCCCAGAACGTGCGCTTTTCACTGGGTGCGAGGTCGCCGTACCACCTCACCGAGCGAGACCCTGTGCCGGACCGGATGGTGATTCCACTCACAATTGCCTCCTCCACAGTCACATCTTCGAGCTTTCGCGTTTGCCTCGTCAATGCGCGCCATGCCAAAAACGTCCCCGGTCGAAAGACGGATGTCGCCGACCGCCAATGGCTCCAGCATCTGCATTCAGTAGGACTCCTGCGTGCGTCGTTCCGGCCTGCGCAAGTGATCTGCACCGTGCGCTCCATTGTTCGACACCGCGAGAGCCTCGTACAAACCGCAGCCACGCACGTGCAGCATATGCAGAAAGCTCTCGACCAGATGAATTTGCGTCTGCATCACGTGATCAGTGATATCACCGGCCAGACGGGCACGGCGATTATCGACCGCATCCTGGCCGGTGAGCGGGATCCGGCGATGCTGGCGAAGCTGCGTGATAAACGCATCCGCGCATCGGAAGAAACGATTATCCAGTCGCTGACTGGCGACTATCGTCGTGAGCACCTGTTCACTTTGCGCCAATCGCTCGAAGCCTTTCGTTATCATCAGCAGCTCATCGCCGAGTGCGACAGGGAAATCCACCAAAGCCTGGCCTTGGTCGACTCGAAGATGGACGTAGAGCAGCATCGACTAAGCAAACCCAAAGATCGTCATAAACCGCGTCGCAACGAACCGCGCTTCGACGTGCGAAGCGAGCTGTTACGCATCTTCGGCGTGGATCTGACTGAAATCCCGGGCATCAAAGCACTAACGGCGCACACCCTATTGACAGAAATCGGAGCGGATCTCTCCAAGTTCCCCAACTCCGCCGCCTTCGCTTCTTGGCTCGGTCTATGCCCCGACACAACGGCATCAGTGGCGGCAAGGTCTTGTCTGCAAAAACTCGCCCCGTCAAAAGCCGCGCGGCTATCGCCCTGCGCATGGCCGCGCGATCGCTGCATCGCGATGAATCCTATCTCGGCCAATTCTTCCGTCGAATGCGCGCCAAACTCGGAGCCCCCAGGGCAATCACCGCCACCGCCCACAAACTCGCTCGCATTGTGTTCCATTTGCTGTCGACCAGGCAGCCGTATCAAGAAAGCCTCTTCGCCGTACAAGAGGCGCACCATCGCGCTCGACTCACAGCCAGGCTGAAACGGCAAGCCGAGCAACTCGGGTTTGTCCTCAGCCCAAAACCAGAGCCCTGGAGCCATGTGTTCCTTAGGAGGAACAGCCCTACTAGTATCTTAGGACTGGAATTCGACTCGGCTGGCATTGGCCGTACAACGTCGGCCATGGGATTCGGCTCATGACGTCCCTTCAGACAGCCTGTTCACGGTAGCAACTTACCGATAGGATAGACGTGAACCCCCCCAGAGGCTCGATGCACACGGACGGGCATAACGCTGACAAGGTATTTGCCGGCTCCATTCCGGAGCTCTACGATGTCTATCTCGTGCCATTGATCTTCGAGCCGTACGCGATAGATCTCGCGCGTCGGCTGGCGGCGCGACGCCCCGGGCGCGTGCTCGAAATCGCTGCCGGCACCGGTGTTGTTACGCGCGCATTGGCAACAGCGCTGCCGGCAAGCGTTGACGTCGTCGCCACCGATCTCAACCAGCCCATGCTCGACCGTGCATCGTCGGTCGGAACATGCCGTCCCATCGAGTGGCGCCAGGCGGACGCGATGGCGCTGCCTTTCGCCGACGGGAGCTTCGATGCCGTGGTCTGCCAGTTCGGCGCCATGTTCTTCCCCGACAGAGCGCGGGCGTTTGCCCAGGCTCGGCGCGTGCTCGTTCCCGGCGGCGTCCTGCTCTTCAACGTTTGGGATCGAATCGAGGAGAACGAGTTCGCCGCCACGGTTACCGAGGCTCTTGCGGGTCTGTATCCGCAAGACCCGCCACGTTTCATGGCCCGCACGCCCCATGGCTATTGCGAGAACGGAGTGATCGGGCAAGACCTGGCAAAGGCCGGCTTTCCGGGGCCGCCCCTAATCGAAACACTTGCAGCCCGCAGCCGAGCAGCGTCCTCGCGGATTCCGGCTATTGCCTACTGTCAGGGCACGCCCTTGCGCAATGAGATCGAGTCTCGGGACGCTGCCGGACTTGCCAGTGCAACGGCCGTTTGCGCGAATGCGCTCGCAAGGCGTTTCGGGACAGGCGCGGTCGACGGTAAGATCCAGGCCCACGTCGTGCCGTCGAGGCCTGATCGCCGTGATAGATTTCGGCCGGGCAACGCGTGCAGTCAATCAGCTCGTGCTTCGGTGCTGTTCGATCGAACGCCACGAACGCCAGTGTTACTGGAACCGCATGCAGACCTGTTCAATGACCGCTATGCAGTGACATTGTCGGAGACCGCTTTTGGCGTGCGCCGTGATAAGGCGGCGCTTTTCCAGTGGGTGCAGGTCCCACCCGGCAACCGCTCCAGCCGTAAGCACCGGAGCGGCTATGGAGGTAATGAATAGCTGAAGCCTTCGGCTAGGCGTGTCACGAAATACGGTGACAGCGCTAGTGTGCAGGCCGTAGCGCGAGTGAACGCTGAGCAAGCCTCGAAAAGTCGGCGCGCGGGCCGACCCGACTGCCATATCGGGGAAGGCTGAGACGACTGTGTGGATGAGCAAGGAAGTGCCACCAGTCGCTGCGCCGGGGTAGTGGCGACATTAAGTACACAAGGAAAGCGCACGCAACACGGGAAGCCCCGAGGCGTGGTCCGGGATGACCAACCGGACGCTCGTGAGAGATGGTCCGGGCGCTGCGGTGTGGCGGAGAGGTCCGTAGGCTTTCAACGCCTGTGATTGCCATCGTCACCTTCCTTCGCTTCGCGGTTCGCACATGACGCAACTTCACCGCTGATGCGGTTTGACGTCCTGTAGTGGCCGCGGCTAGGCGCTCGTGTCTGTTGCGGGTGGTGCGGCCATCTCCCGCTGAAATGCGGCAATTTCTCGGTATTCCTGCTCCAACTTCGCGGGCAACGCGACGTAGATCGGCAGTAACCGCGCGTACAGCGTGACGTTCTTCGGGATGGGTGTGTGGCGATGCGTCGCTCCCACCATTTCGGAAACCGCGTGGAGCGAATCGACAAGACCAAGGGCGTATAGCCCCAAGACGGCGGCACCTAGGCACGAGCTTTCGAAGCTTTCTGGCACAATCACTTCGCGATCAAACACGTCGGCCATCATCTGCCGCCACAGCCCGGAGCGGGCGAACCCGCCGGTGGCCTTGATATTCTGGCTGGTGCCAACCAGTGATTCCACTGCCGGCAGGATGCTGTACAGGTTGAAGATCACACCCTCCAACACGGCGCGGATCATGTGCTCCTTGCGGTGATGCATTCCCAGGCCGAAGAATGAGCCACGCAGGTTGGCGTTCCAAAAGGGCGCGCGCTCCCCGGCCAGATAGGGGTGGAAGATCAGTCCCTCGGAACCGGCCGATATACGCTCAGCGATACGGGTCAATACTTCGTAGGGATCGATCCCGAGACGCTTGGCGGTCTCGCATTCCGCAGCCGCGAACTCGTCCCTCACCCACCGAAAGATGATGCCGCCGTTGTTCACAGGCCCGCCTACAACCCAATGCTGTTCCGTCAAGGCGTAGCAGAACGTACGTCCGGAGGGGTCCGTGAGCGGCCGGTCCACCACGGTGCGCATGGCGCCGCTGGTACCGATGGTGACGGCGACTTCACCAGGGTTGATGGCGTTTACCCCGAGGTTAGAAAGGACCCCGTCGTTCGCCCCGACGACGAATGGCGTATCGACCGATAGCCCAAGCAGGTCCGCCATTGGCGGCGCGAGCCCGTGCAGGTGGTAGGTGGTCGGAACAAGCGCGGAGAGCTGTTCCGTGCGGATGCCGGCAAGCTCAAGCGCCTCGGTGTCCCAATCGAGTCTCGCCAGATTGAACAGACCCGTTGCCGACGCGATGGAGTAGTCAACCAGATACCGGCCGAAGAGCCGGAAGAATACGAACTCCTTGATGCCAACAAACCGGATGGCGCGCGAGAAGAGATCCGGCTGTTCATGTCGCAGCCAAACCAGCTTCGCAAGCGGTGACATGGGATGGATCGGCGTACCGGTGCGACGGTAGATCTCGTTGCCTCCCCACTCGCGCTTGATGCGTTCGGCCCACGGCGCGGCGCGGTTGTCCGCCCAGGTGATGCTACGAGTCAGCGGAACTCCCTGGTGATCCAAGGCGATCAAGCTGTGCATCGCAGCGCTGAAGGACACGCACACAACATCGCCTGGCGCCGCTTGAGCCTGTTGGAGGCTGGTGTTGATGGTGGCAAGCGTGGCCTGATAGATCTGCTCCGGGTCCTGTTCCGCAGCCGCGGGTGTGGGCCGCAGGAGTGGATAGTCGACTGCATGATGGGCCGCCACCCGGCCGTCCAGCGTGTACACGACGGCCTTGGTACTCGTGGTGCCGATATCGACACCGACCATGAGTTTCGACATGACCTGCCCCTTAAACGAACGCAGCCAGAATCATGATGAATATGATCGCCACAACAGAGATAATGGTTTCCATCGCCGTCCAGGTCTTGAAGGTTTCGACGACGGTCATGTTGAAGTATTGTTTGACCAGCCAGAACCCGGCGTCATTCACATGCGAGAGGATGAGCGATCCCGCGCCGGTCGCGAGCACGAGCAACTCGCGGTTGACACCCGGAACCATAGTGGCGAGTGGCGCCACAATGCCCGCCCCAGTGATGGTCGCCACCGTGGCAGACCCGGTCGCCACGCGAATCAGCCCAGCCACCACCCACGCTAACAGGATGGGCGAGATCTGCGCGTTCAGCGCCATCTGGCCGACCGTGTTGCCGACACCACTTGCCACCAGCATCTGCTTAAAACCTCCGCCGGCGCCGATGATCAGCATGATCGCCGCGGTTGGAGCAAGGCTCTCATCCACGAACTTGAGGATCTGCCTGGAGGTGAAGCCGCGCGCGAGCCCAAAGGTATAGACCGCCAGCAGCAGCGCCGCGAGGAGTGCAGTAATCGGATGCCCGATCAGGTCCATCCACTCACGGAAGAGGTTTTTTTCGTCGAACGCCACGTCCGCGAAAGCCTTGAGCAGCATCAGAAACACCGGGAGCAACACAGTAACCAGCGTCACGCCAAATCCGGGAAGCTCCTGGGCTCGCGGCTCGTGAGCGAGCTGGTCCATGAGCTCCTGCGATGGTTGGCCGGGGATGTATTTGGAAATCACGCTGCCGAAGATGGGCCCGGCAATGATGGCCGTTGGGAGACCGACGATCAGGCCATAGAAGATCGTCTTGCCGATATCCGCGCCGAAGATACCGATCGTCAGGAGTGGTCCCGGGTGGGGCGGGATCAGTCCGTGCACCACCGACAGGCCGGCAAGCAGCGGTATGCCAATCTTTATCAGCGAAACACCGGTTCGTTTGGCGACGATGAACACCAAGGGGATCAAGAGTACGAAGCCGATTTCGAAAAAAAGTGGGATACCGACCAAGAATGCCGCGCACATCATCGCCCAGTGCACGCGTTCTTTCCCGAATGCATTGACCAGCGTGCGGGAGATCTGATCGGCGCCACCCGACTCGGCCATCATCTTGCCCAGCATCGTACCCAGCCCAAGGACGACCCCGACGAAACCGAGCACCCCACCGAACCCGTCCTGGAAGGACTTCATGACCAAGGCAACCGGCATCCCAGAAGTCAAGCCAAGGAAGCCTGCCGCGATGGTGAGTGCAATGAAAGGGTGAACATGCAACCGTGTGATCATCGCGATGAGGCCGATGATGGCAACAAGCGCGTCCAACAGCAGAAACATCTCCTTGCTCAGGCCGAACATCATTCTCCTCCCTATGATGAATGGTGTAGCCAAGCCATCCGTATTTTTGTACTTGATCGGAATGACAACTTGGGGGACGAAGCCACGAGTCGTTGCCGCCCCCCGGACGACGGGAGGGCGCAATCAAAATGTATGTTTGAAACCGCTCCCCAATGTTGTCGAACGGACTTCAGGACAACAAGCCACTCAACCATTTGCAGTGGATCTGCATGCCTCGCAATGTCCACGCGCTGCCGCTGTTTGTCAAGCTAGTGCCAGCCGCCATTCGCCTGCTGGAGACCTTCGCCGCCTTCAGCGGAATGGGACCTCTGGAAGTGGGACGGCCCACGCCGGGCCGCACCATCAATTCTCCTCGATTCTTGATCTCGGAAAGTATGCGGCGGACGACGACAGTGCGACGTTGGTGTAGCAGGACTTTCTCTTTTCCTTCCCCTTACGTCATGCTGCGGTTGACCGCCGCCATGGTTTTTTTGTTCGCTAGGCGTCGGCATGGTCTTAATCGCTTTTTCAGACTTTTCTTGCGCCAGGCGCAGTTCGTAGAGCGTCTAAAGGTTGAGCCAGAATTGCGGCCGAGTGCCGAAGAAATGCCCGAGGCGCAGGCGCGGTGTCGCCGGCGATAGTGCGCCTGCCGTTGAGGATTTCGCTAATGCGGTTGGGCGGCACCTTGAAAGCTTACGGCCGGACTCGGCCGCGCTCTTGTCAAGCGCTTCGAGCTGCTCGGCGAGATGTTCGCCGGGATGGATCGCACGGCGTCCCGTGATGCCCCTCCCTGGGGATGGGCCACGATCTTCACAGTGCCCGGGCCGCGCTGCCCTTTGGGCAGTCGAAGCAAATCCGCCACTGATCGTCGATGCGGATGCTGTATTGGCCTTTGCGGTCGCCTTTCAGGACCTCCCAGCCATTTCGGGTCAATCCAGGTCCAGGAACGAAAGTCGCCGCGTCCGGGCGATCAAGGCGCAGCTTCGCCGTGCGCGCGAAGGCCGGCAAAGGCCTTGACTCGTTCCCCTTCGGCGAGCGCCCGGGTTCGCTTATCCCGATGGCTGGCGATAATCGCCCCATACCGTTAGAGAATAATATGCGATACGTCAAACGTATCTTATGAACCCGCGGACGGCTCCACGGACATGGCCCGCAGCGCACGCTGCGCTATGCGAAGCGAGGGAACTCTGTGTCGGAATAGGTGACCAGTTTGAAATGGAATACACTTGGATGACCTAGCATATCGCCAAAGAACAACATCATGAGAATGGTTCGCAAGGGATACACGAGAGGGAAGAAAGGGGCTGCGAAGAAGCCTGTGGCCGTGCGCGAGGACGCGACAAAGAACCCCTCGGCTTTCGGCGTCAATACGCCAGCTGCTGGATCCGCCACGAAGCCCGTTCGCTCCCATGTGCAACGCCATGGCGCTTCGGCCGTCTCCGCCACCAAACATACGCACGCGGTGACTTCGCGTGGATACATTTTGAATGTGCTCAAGGCGATGCTTACATGGATTAGGCGTCGCTAGCCTAGTCCTTCCTTGCGGCTGCGCGGTCGCGAGACTATTGGATTGCGCCCGACACCCTCGCCTGCGGTTTGCGCGACAACAACCCGATGATAGAGGACCATGAAAGCCGGCTGCCGGTCCGCGATGGTGAAGGATCGGGATCGCCATCCATTTGCTGCCATCGTGCATGCGTCTATATCCGCGGGGCGAAGTGAGATCCATTCGCCAGATCGAGGCGCGCGGTTTGCACGCCGATGTGGGGTTGCCCGGCCGCGGACTAGCGCGGTAGTGAGTTGCCTGTGTGGCCCTCCTCAGGGCTGATGAGCGTCGTACCGCTTGGACCATAGCCGACAATCTGCACGATCACTTCCTCATCCCTGGCGCCGTCGAAGTGGTGCCCCCCCGCGGGATGCTTCATATAACTGCCCGGCTTCAGCGCAACGGTCTTTGCCGGGTCGAAGGTATCGCCTTCCCCCGTGTACCAAGTTCCCGAGATGACAACAGCGTGACGGTCCTCGGGATGAAAGTGGGGACGCGTCATGAGTCCCGGGGGAAACTTGACCCGTATGACGTAGATCCCTTCCTTGGAAGGGTCTCCTTCGATAACCGCGAACTTGAGGCCGTCGTATCCCGGCATGTCTTTCCACACGACCTGCCCAGGCGTGACTCGGACGAAGCCCAAGTCGTCCCTTTCGGCGAGAGCCGCCGGACCGACTAGAAGGACCGCACCAAGTGCGGCGAGCAGGAGCGCGTTTGCAATAATAGGTTTCATGGTCTTCCTCCTTTGGTAAAAGTATACCGACACCAGGCAATCGCAAGATAGCGCCACCTGTTCCGGCTAAGCCCAGTCTCTCGAGCCTCAGCGTCTGACCCGCTGCGGTGATTCGCGCTTCTGCGAAACCGCCATCAAGCCACGCGATGGCAGACGCTCGCACAATGTTACACACGCACGAACGCTGACCGCCACGCTGTGGCCGCCGAGGGATCGCAGATTTCGTGCTTTGAACGGTTTCGTGAAGACGCCAGATAGATTGGTCACTTCTTCAGTATGAGATGCTGTTTGTCGCGTGCCAGCCGGGGCAGAACCAGCCGCTCAAGGCGGCCTCGATGGGCGGTGTGGACGTAGGATGCCTACGCGCGCTTGTACCGAACTGGCGAGCAGCAAGCTGAAAGTGGTATTGCCGGGGAGTCGCGCTACCGTATGCCAAGTTGCACGCCTTCCTCTCGCGCTGCGGATTGGCACCCGCAGTACGCGCCTTTATAGACTGCATAGCGGGGAGCTCACTTCCTTGGGGGGCCACCTCGTTTCGGGGACAGACAATGCGCATGCAACAAACGGCCAAGGGAAGCATAGTCAGCCGGCAATTTCATCGTGGCCGCCGCCGAGGAATTCGATAACCGTGACCCGCGACACCCTGATGGCAGCTCGGTGTTCGACGTTTCCGCAACGCGCCCACTTTGAGCCGCCGCTCGGCTGCGCAAGCGTGCGATGATTCATGACCGGCGCCGGCCGTGGCGGTCTTCGGCGGCGGCCTGTGCTAAGCTGTTTTCGACGCGCCCTTCTCCGCGGAGGTCCCCTGATGGCAGCGTTCTCGCAGTTGGGCGACGCCCTGAGTACGGCGCTGTCCGAGTTCCTGGAGCGCCTCGTTCACTTCGTTCCCGCCCTGGTCGGTGCCGCGCTTCTCTTGCTCGCCGGCTGGCTGGGAGCATGGCTGCTGCGGGCCCTTACCGTCCGCGGTGTGCTGCTCACCGATCGCCTGCTTGGGCAATTGTCGCCGGGCACCGTGCCTGGCCGCCTCAAGCTGCCGGGCCGTGCGGCCACGATTCTGGGCAGTGTCGTGTTCTGGATCGTGCTGCTGTTCTTTCTCAGCGCAGCGACCGAGGTGCTCGGGCTCGATATGTTCACCGCGTGGCTGGCGAGGGTGGTGGACTATCTACCCACATTCTTCGCCGGCGCACTCATCGTGCTGGCGGGCATCCTGGTTGGCCGCCTCGCGGGGCGGGTGGCCGAAGCAACCGCGGTCGGTGCAGGCGAAAGACAGCGCGCGCTGCTCGGCCGGATCGTGCAGATTACGATACTTGCTACGGCAATCCTGGTGGGCGCGGAACAGATCGGCATCAAAGTCACCTTCCTGGTCATCATGGTGGTGGCGTTCGGGATAGCGGTGGTGGGTACCGTCGCAATGGCCGTGAGCCTAGGGGCGCGAACTTATGTCGCCAACCTGATCGGCAGTCATTATCTGCGGCAGAGCTACAGCATCGGCCAGCGCATTAGGATCTCCGGCCACGAAGGCAAGATCCTCGACCTCAACGCGGTATCTGTAGTGCTCGAGACCGCCGAAGGGCGGGTGAGTCTTCCGGCCAAGCTGTTCCACGAAGAGCCGACCATCCTGGTGGTGGATAGCCGCGATGGCTAGCACCGAAAGCCTCTCGTTCGCCTTTCTCGAGGCCCATCCTGTCGATGCGGCGCGCGTGCTTGAGCGATTGTTGCCCCACGCAACCGCGGCGCTTGTGACCGAGGCTCCGACGCGGATCACGGCGCCCGTGCTGCGCCAGATGTTGCCGCTCAACGCCGCGCGCGTGATCGAGGCTCTGGACAATGAGCGTGCCGCCGGTCTGTTGAGAAGCATGGGACCCCAGGCCGGTGTTGCGCTGCTGCGTCATGTTCCCGAGCCGCGCCGACAGCAGCTCCTGGAGTCCCTTTCTGCAGCCGCGGCGATCGCCTTCCGCCTGATGATGGGTTATTCGGAGGAGTCCGTCGCCGCATGGATGGATCCGCGCGCGTTAGCAATGCCCGGCGACTCGCGCGTATCTGAAACAATTCGGCGCGTGGGTCTATCCGAAGAGGGCGCACCCGAGGATGTATACGTTGTGGGCCAGGATCAACGACTGCGCGGTGTGGTCGGCGTGGTCGATCTGTTGCGCGCGAACGAGGGGTCCCTGCTGCGCCAGGTCATGCGCCGTGCGACCGACACGCTGCCCGCTCAAGCATTGCTCGCCAACGCCCGGGACCACCGGGGGTGGAGCGAGCATCGCGTGCTGCCCGTCGTGGACCGTGGTGAGCGCTTCGTCGGCGCGCTGCACTATGCGGCGCTGCAGCAAGCCTTGTCACGCAGGGCGCAGGAGCCTCCGGAGCGCGCGAACGGGGCCGTGCTGACCACGCTCACAGGCGCCTATTGGTTTGGCGTTTCCGGTCTGATCGAAGCCGTGGTGGCCATGTTACCGGCAGGCCCGGCCAACCGATACCCATGAACTCCGTCTCACACGATAGCCAGAACGCCGCGACAAGGGCGCTCAATCTGCGTTTCCTGGTCGATTATCCGCGTGAAGCCGCGCGCAAGCTCGAGGAGATGCCGGCACGCGAAGTGGCGGAATTGTTCGCGACGCTGTCGGCGCACCTCATCGTGCCTGTCTGGCAGCATCTCGCGAGCGACGTCGAGCAGGCCGTGTTCGAATGCCTGCCCGACGAGCTCGCGGGCCAGGTGCTGAGCGAGCTGGAACCTGTGCTTAGCGCAGCTCTGCTCGCGCGTCTGCCCCCAGGCGGACGTGCGCGCCACCTTGCACTGCTGAATCCCCAGGTCGGTAGGGAAATCGAGGCGCTGATGTGCTACGAGCCGGATTCGGCCGGGGCGCTCATGGATCCCCGCTTTATCGCGTTTCAGGATGATCTGTCGGTTTACAGCGCGCTCGCCCGATTGCGGCGCGCCAAACGGCAGGGGCTGCGAGAAATCTACCTCGTGAAAGACGACCGCACCCTCCAGGGCCGCATCGAGATCCAGGATCTGGCGCTCGCCGACACACAGCAACTGCTCGGCCCGCTGGTGCTCCCCCCGGCTGCAGTCGTGCTGGACACAGCACCACGCGACGAGGTGATCGAGCGGTTTCGCAATGACGCCATATCTGAACTGCCCGTTGTCGACTTCGCAGGCAAGTTGCTGGGCGTCATCCGCCAGTCCGCCCTGGTTTCCGCGCTGCGGCAGGAATCCAGCGCGCCCATTCAAACGATGGTGGGCGTAAGCAAGGAAGAGCGGGCGCTGTCGAAGGCTAGCTTTGCGGTCGCCAAGCGTTTGCCCTGGTTACAGATCAATCTGCTAACCGCTTTTCTAGCCGCCGCCGTCGTGGGTCTGTTCGAGGACACGATCGCGAAATTCACCGCGCTTGCGGTGTTGATGCCGGTGGTCGCCGGGCAATCGGGTAACGCAGGCGCACAGGCCCTGTCGGTGACCGTGCGCGGTCTGCTGTTGCGCGAGATCAGTCTGCACAACTGGCCTCGCATCGTGTTCAAGGAGGTGAGCGCGGGCCTGGTCAACGGCGTTGCTATCGCCGTGACGACTTCGCTGGGCGTCTATGTGTGGAGCAGATCGCTCGGCCTGGTTTGGGTAATCGCGAGTTCGATGGTCATTTCGATGGTGGTGGCCGGGGCAGCCGGGGCGCTCGTGCCGATCGCCCTGCGCAGGCTCGGACAGGACCCGGCGCAGTGCTCGTCCATCGTCCTGACGACTGTGACCGACGTGACCGGCTTCGGCTCGTTCCTCGGCATCGCCACGCTGTTCTCGCGCCTGCTATAGCGGGACCATTTCTACGGAGCCTGTCCCCGGAGTATTCGCTTCTGAACGACCGTATCGGGAGATTTAGACCTCGAGGGCGATTGTCTCGTATTCGCCATGCGACCCGAGCGTTGTTGTTCCATTGCGTCCAGCAACGGATGGACGAGCGTTTCTCGCGTATGCAAGGGCACTATGAATACTGGCTGGATGCGATTTTCGCGGGTTTCGTCATGACTCCCCTGCACGACTTTAGCGTCCCCCAGTCCTTGGCCGCGTTCGCAACGTACTCAGACTAAGATACCGGGAAGAGCAGCACCGGGATGTTTGAATTTTCACCGCAGTGTTGACTTGGACAGTGACGCCTTCACTTTGAAAACACTGCCGTCAGCTCAATCTCAACGACAAGTGACGGAACATATAGCCGCTCGACCTGAACCCACGTGGCGGCCGGGAAAGACTTGCCGTAAAACTCCTTCCTCAGCTCTTTATTGTCGATGAACGAGTCGAGGTCCGTGGCGAATACATTTTCTTTCACGACATCGGCGAAGGTCAGACCGTGTGCCTCAAGCGTTTCTTTTAGGCGACCGTAGACGGAACGAACAGCAGATGGCATGTCCCCTTTGCCGGCTGTGCCCGAGATATAAAGCGTGTTGCCACTGCGGATCGCCTGACAGTACCCGATGTCAGTTTCGCTAGATTCATTCTGATGAAGGCAGGACTTCGGAGCTTGCATCACCACGGAGGCACAGCCGGAGAGTAGGAGCGCTGCGACTGCAAATGAGAGGATTCTGTTCATAGCAACGTCCATACTCTTTCATTCACGGAGGCTCGTCGAGGTCAATCGCGCCGGTCTGAAAAACATTCTCTTCGAGTCCACGCAAAACCCAGGCTTCTCGCCCGGGGTCCACTGGTCTCATTCACGCCAAGTAGTGACGGCCCCCCGAACGGGAGACTACGCAGCCCCTGCGGCCGGTTCATCGTGGGCACGGCCTATCGACGGCTCCCTTGCCAGTAGACGTCGGTCGATGCGCGGCAGCACCTTGGGCTATGCGCCTCTTGGCAATGCCCCTCGCCCGACCTTGGCGTTTGACTTGTTCGGCGCCTGAGGCGGCGGCCGTCCGCTCTCCAGCCCTTCGCGGACATCTTGCCGCAGTTGCACCAACTTCGCTGCCTGTAGGCGGTCCTTCTCGTCCGCTAGCCGCAGCGCTTCCCGCACCACCTCGCTCGCCGAGGTGCAGAGTCGCGGGCTGACCTTTTCCCGCACCATTTCCTCCAGTTGCGGCGGGAGATTCACGTTCACACCCTTGGCGCATCCATTGATCGCGATCGTGCCTATTGTCTCCAAGAATGGCAAAGATGGACATTGCGAGGCGCTGCCAATACTGCCCGCTGATCGCAAGTTCGGGGGCGTAGACCAGGCCGCCTTTTCTTGAAAAAGGAGACTTCTTGGAATCTGCTGCCGCTTCGCTTCACCAATGGGAGGCACTCCCTCGAGAGACTCCTTTTGGCTTGTTCCACCGAAAGCCACTCGCTCCGTGAATCAGTGTGGCGACACAGCACTCGGCAATCGGATGGACGATGAGCATCGACTAACAACGACCCGGCGGCCACGCACGAACGCCACCCGGCGCGAGGACCTTGGCGATTGTCGTTGACGATGCACGATGAGTAACAGCAGCCGAGCAATTCACAAGACTGCGCTTGGGACGCGCTTTATGCGATGATTCTGCAGTCGCCAGGCACAGGTTCATTCGACGCCGGGAGCAATGGCCTGATGGGATCAACCGAGGGAAACCAAAGCGGACAAAACCGCGATGACGAGCAGGCGGGCGGGCGCCTGCTTGATTCCGGGGCATTGTTTGCAAAACTGTTTCACGCCAGTCCGCTGGGCATCAGCATTACCCGCGTGCGCGACGCCGTCCTCGTGGACGTAAACAACGCCTGGTTGGAGACGACGGGCTTCACGCGCGAGGAGGTGATCGGGCGCACTCGACAGGAGATCAACCTCTGGGTAGATCTGGCCGAGCGTGACGCAGTGGGCAAGGCGTTGCGGGAAGCCGGGTCGCTGCGTAACGTCGAGGTGCGCTACCGCAGAAAATCGGGCGAGCACTCGGTGCTATTCGGCGCGATGGAATTGGTCGAAGTGGGAGGCGAAACCTACACGTTGGCCATCTCCTTCGACATCTCCGAGCGCAAGCGCGCCGAAGACCGCATCCAACACCTGGCGACCCACGATGTCCTCACCGATCTGCCCAATCGCGTACTGCTGATGGACCGGTTGAACCATGCCATCGTCATGACGGAGCGCCGCGGGGGACAGCTGGCGCTGCTGTTCGTCGACCTGGACCGGATCAAGGCGGTAAACGACAAACTGGGACACAGCGTCGGCGACAGCCTGCTCAGAGATGTTGCAGTGCGGCTCCAGCAGGTCGTGCGCGAAGTGGACACGGTTGCACGGCTGGGCGGCGATGAGTTTGTCGTCCTGCTTGACGATGTGGCTCATGCCGACGAAGCGGGCCTCGTGGCAGAGAAGATCGTCGGGGCCTTGCATACCAGGCCTTTCATCATCGAGCACCATCGTCTGCACGCCACCTGCAGCATCGGCATCAGCCTCTATCCGGCGCATGCTGCCAATGCGGACGCGCTGCTTAGGAACGCTGACGCGGCGATGTACAAAGCAAAGGAACGAGGGCGGAACGGCTACTGCTTCTTCGGGGCGGAACCAACCAGTTTGAGCGGCGTTGAGAGTTAAATGACCGATCCATATCACGTCGAGTAATGCCCGGCAACTCTCGCGACGACAAAACGATGCCTGCGGGATCACGAAACGGGCCCTGAAACGCGAAGATGTGTAACCCCTCTCCCCTGGACTAAACGGTCACCGATGTCCCCGACCGCTCACTTGTTAGCGTCACTGCACTGCACAGTTTGAGACTGCGTCATATTCACCGGCGCGGACGGCTTGAAGGACTTGCCGGGACATGACCGCTACCGACCCATCGAAGGTTACAAATATCTGCTTTCGATTTCAGTAAAGAAGGCAGAAGAAAGGAGTATGAAATGTGCTTCGTTCAATTTGATTTCATCTCCGACGCCATATTTCAGGACGGACTCAGCTGCATCAAATTTGATCGCCTTATCCGCACACATCATGTTGTTGTTGCGCATCATTGATTGCACAGCATCCTCACTTCATTCAGCGGGTTGCCATTCTTCTTTTCTATTGCCTGGCTCTATGAACGAAATAGCTATCTAAAGCGAGAACGAGGTTGTCAAAGAAATGAGGTTCAAAGGCTTCAATTGTTGCGTTAAGCAGCTGTCCATCAGTCGTGGCTTGGTCCCTCGCTGTTGCAACCAAGGCTCGGTAAGCGCAGACGTGTGCGGCGACTCTTGAACGGCATTCGTCTATATATCTTTGAGTGTAGTTGTTTACGCAAAGCATGTAATAGTCTTAATTAATCGATGTCGACGCCACCACGGCCGCGCCTGAACGTCTGCCGCGAGTGCCGCCGCGGCGAAGCCGCGCAACACCCGGATCGTCATTGCAGAGCGATGAGGGATACGAGTGCACCGGTCTTGGACGGCCGGCGACACGAATGCGTGGCGCGCTACCCGGGATTGGCGGACCCGTTCCTTTGTCGTATCCTCGTCGGCAAGGCAAGCTGCTCTGGCGCCCAAGCCCAAGGAGTTGATGGTCGAGTTTCGCAAGGCGCAGCAGCTCATCGTGTTTGCTGTGACACCACAATGTGGGCATTGGCTGAATTTCTGTACGAGCGGGAGTACTATCACGGCCTGGCTAAGTTCTACGACGATCGGCGGAAGGCTTTCGTTTTGTTCCGCTGCCTTCGCGGCGCACCTTTTCAATTCCGTTACGACACGATTGCCGGCGAACACGACGCCGACTCTGCCTGCCGAATGACTCGCGAAGCAGGTGTCGCCTGGATCGAAGTGCCGGTGTTCGTCCGCGACCGGGAAGACAACCCGGTCCTTCGTTTCTGCCTCGCCAGGTCGGAGGCGACACTGGCGCGGGGTGCTGCGGATTGCGTGCCGGAAGCAAGGCCGCTGCGAGCGCGTTGTACCACGCGCATGGGCCCGGGCAACGCTCGCTCGTCACACCTGTAATGCAGGTAACGCAGCCGCTCTACGTTGTAAGTCCCAAAGCTTGCTAACATCATACATTGAAGGTCGGCCGCAGCTGCTGCGTCCGCAGAGCCGCGATGGAGGGATTATTGTGAGTCGGATTGGATCCTGCGCCGTAACAAGATCATGGGGACCGCAGGTGGCATTGTGTTTGCTCGCACTGACCGGCATTTACGGTTGTGCCCCGAAGAGCGCGCCACCGCCGCCACCGCCACCGGAGGTCTCGGTCCTCAAGGTTGCAGCCGCGCCGATCACCGCGTTCGAGCAATACGTGGCGCAGACCGAAGCCGTCGACACGGTGGAGATTCGCGCGCGGGTCGGGGGCATTCTGGAACGGCAGGCGTTCCAGGACGGATCACAGGTGAAAAAGGGCGATTTGCTGTTCGTGGTAGACCAGCAACCCTACATCACCGCGCTTGCCCAAGCCAAAGCGGCTCTGGCCCAGGCGCAGGCTTCGTATGTCAACTCCAAGCAGAACTTGGCCAGGGTGCGGCCGCTGCTCGCTGACCAGGCGATCAGCCAGCTGGATCTGGACGCCGCGGTCGCCAAGGAAGCTGCTGACGCTGCCAGCGTCCAAGCGGCAAGCGCGCAGGTGAGGCAGGCCGAACTCAACCTCGGCTATACGACCATCCGAGCGCCACGCGACGGAAGCATCAGTAAGGCGCTGATCAAACCAGGCGGGCTGATCAACGCCTCGACCACCTTGCTCACCACGCTCTATTCGGTCGACCCGATCTATGTCAACTTCAGCATCAGCGAGCAAAAGCTGGTGGAATTGCAGAAGCAGCTGAACTTCAACTCCGGCGAGCCAAATGACAACGGGCCGCTATTCAAGCTGAAGCTGGTTGACGGGAGTGATTACAAATACGGCGGCAAGCTGAATTTCGTCGATGCCGCCGTCGATCCGAAGAGCGGTACCTTGCCAGTCCGTCTTTCCGTGGTCAATACCGACCGGTCTTTGAGACCGGGGCAGTTTGTGCGCGTGGTGGTGCCCGGGCGGGAGAATTTGAATGGCATACGCGTACCGCAGAAGGCGGTGCAGGAACTGCAAGGCAAGCATTCGGTATTCGTGGTGGGCGCGGACAACAAGGTCGCCTATCGCGAAGTCGTGGCGCGCACCCGGGTCGGCAGCGACTGGGTGGTGGAAGGTGGTCTAAAACCTGGCGAAACAGTGGTGATTGACGGTATCCAGAAAGTGAAGCCTGGATCGGCGGTGAAGCCCATTCCGTTGGCGCCGCAGGCGGTAGAGGCGGGTCAGACTGGGCA
>Ga0209118_1000531_pt1 | contig 20570 bp, 19 predicted proteins | sample BlaSpr_A8_Ref_M1_FD_187988 | JGI IMG/M metagenome (GOLD analysis project Ga0209118, IMG submission 187988) | Forest soil microbial communities from Thunder Bay, Ontario, Canada - Black Spruce, Ontario site 2_A8_Ref_M1 (SPAdes) (version 2) | ecosystem: Environmental > Terrestrial > Soil > Boreal...
TGCAATCCGAACACCTGTTCGCTATGCTGTGATTGCGAACATGCGTACTTTGAGCACCCAGGTCCGGCTGAGGCGGCTGATCCGCTCCTTCGACGAGGCTGTCACACGCCTGCTGTCGGACCCTCACGAGCGCTCGGCGGCCGGCTCCGTGGCAGCCAGGCTGCTGGAGCTGGCCACAGCAGTCCGAGAGGCCTGGCGGCGGGAGAACGCGTCTGGTCCGCTGCCCAGGGCCCTGGACCGCTACGTACGGGACTCCCTGCGCACGATCGACCTGGCGATCGCGGGTGTCCAGCAGGCCGGAGCCGACCTGGAGCTGCTGCGGCAGGACTTCGAGGAGGCGGCCCTGCCCCTGGAGATCTTCATGAGAGGCCTGGACGCCGAACCAGCCCTACAACGCTCCGCCTAGGACCCACTCCTGTGGCCGAGCCGGAAGTAACAGATTGGGCGTATGCGGCGGGCTTCGTCGACGGCGAAGGCTGTATTGCGATTACCCGTAGCTTCGTGATCGCCAGAAACAAATATGCCTACTCGGTGGCTGTTGTAGTTTCGAACGGCGACCGCAGTGTTCTCGACTGGATGCGAGATCTCTGGCGCGGCTGTGTGGTCGCGTCGTCAGACGCTGGCGGAAACGCACGGCAGAGTTGGGCCTGGAGAACGTCTGGCACCGGATGCGAGGCGTTCCTACGCGGCATACGGCCATGGATGCGCATCAAAGAGCGCCAGTGCGACAACGCCTTGGCAATGATCGAAGTCATTAAACGCAGCCGCTATACGCTCGGACGCAAATTCATGCCCCCAGAGTGGCTTGAGCTGCAAGAGAAGCACTACTGGGCTCAGCGTGAGCTCAACCATCGAGGCACCAAGCCATACCAGGCATTGCCGATGCACTCGCCTCGTCAGATCCATCGTGAGCGCCTCTATGGTAGGTAGAACGTTGATTATCAGGAGCATAGACTCTAGTTAGGGGGCCGGGTATTTGCAGGGCGACTCGACCCTTCCTCCCTGCTTAGATGGGCTCTGTGCAGGGCGTGATCCTCGACGAGATGCGGATGTATGTCGTCGGCACGTTTGGCGATCCGGCCTGGGCTGAGGTCATGAAGAGGGCGGGCCGGCCGGCCAATCACGAGTACCTGAGCGACAAGGTCTATCCGGACCAGGAGCTGGGTCTGCTCGCGATGCAGGCGGCCGAGGTAGCCGGCAAGCCCCTCGCAGACGTCCTTGAGGGCTTCGGCGAGGCGCTGGTGCCCGACATGTTCAAGTACTACAGCATCCTCGCCAACCCGCGCTGGAGCTTCAACGACTTCCTGCTGGGCATGGAGCTCCTCCTCCATTCGGCCCTCCACCTGCACGCACCCGACGCCCTGCCGACCAAGATCCACGCCAAGCGAACCGGCCCGGACACGGTCCAGATCGTCTACGACTCCCCACTCCGAGCCTGCTCAGCCGTCCGCGGCATCATTCAGGGCGCCGCCCTGCACTACCGCGTGGAGGTCGAGGTCACCGAGGAGCAGTGCGTGCTGCGGGGCGATCCAGCTTGCGTAATCACTGTGAAGGGCCAGTAGGCCGCTCAGACGCCCGGCAGCGCCTTCCGGAGCGCCGCCTCGTCGATCCGGCCCTCCGCGACCACGTGGCCGTCCACCAGGACCACCGGCACCCGCCAGTCATAGAGGCGGTAAAGCTCGCCGTCCGCGTCGACGTCGCGCAGCTCGGGCTCGACGCCGACGGCCCTCAGGGAACCCAAGGCATCGTCGCAAAGGTGGCAGCCCTGCCGGGTGACGAGCACGATTTCCACGATCCTGAGGCTACTGGGTTGCTATGCCGGTAGGCGCAGGATCTCCCCCACTTCGATCACCGGGCTCTGCAAGCTGTTGGCTCGTTCGATGTCGTCGACCCGAGCCCGCACGTCATCCGACGGATATCTCTGCGCCGCGATCGACCACAGGGTGTCGCCCGGCTGCACCACGACCGTCGAGTCCTGGGCGGTGCCCCCGTGCGCCACGATGGCCAGCCACAGGCTGACCGCGAGAGCCAGGAGCAGCACTACCGACAGGCGGCCCGCCGGCCGGATGCGTCGGGCCGAGCGCGTCGGTCGGATTCCGTAACCTGCGGCGTACATCTGTTCGGGAACAGTAGCGAACGGGTGTTCGAAAGTCAAGAGGGCCGAACAAAGGTTTGCACTTGCCGGGCCAGAGTGCTAGCATGGCCCGAAGCGGAGTCCCACTACACGCTGGAGATGAAACTGAATTGACCGAACAGCTCACCGAACGACAGTCCAAGATCCTCGAGTACATCCGGCGGGTCACCCGCGAGCGCAGCTATCCGCCAAGCGTGCGCGAGATCGGCGAGAACGTAGGACTCAGCTCGAGCTCGACAGTCCACAACCACCTCAACCAGCTCGAGCGCCGCGGCCTGATCAAGCGCGACCCCAGCAAGTCCCGCACCGTGCAGCTCGTGCAGGACGCCAACGTCGACAACCAGCGGCGCAACGCGCTCTCGATCCCGGTCGTCGGCAACGTCGCCGCCGGCGCCCCCATCCTCGCCGAGGAGAACATCGAAGACCATGTCCTCATGTCTCCGGACATGGCGCAGGAAGGTTTCTTCCTCCTCCGCGTGCGGGGCGAAAGCATGATCAACGCGGGCATCCTGGACGGCGACCTGGTGCTCGTCCGTCCCCAACAGGAGGCGCCCAACGGCACGATCGTGGTCGCACTGGTGGACGGAGACGCGACCGTCAAGCGCTTCGAGCGCGGCAACGGCCACGTCAAGCTGGTCGCCGAAAACCCCGCCTACGAGCCGATCGTGACCACGAACGTGAGCCTGGTCGGCGTGGTTCGCGGCGTGATCAGGATGTTCCACTAGGCAGATAAGCCTCGAAACGGCGCGCTTCGTGCCGCGGCACCCAACCCCACGCCCTGGTGCCGCCGTCCACATACTCAGTGCGCTCCACCCCGCCAACCTTGCGCAGAGCCGCGAGCACGCGCTCGCTTCCATAGGGCACCAGGATCTCGAGATTCACGATGTCGCTGCGGCTCGCCTGGTCCATCGCGTCCAGCAGCTCCCCGAAACCTGTCTGCTTGGTCGCCGAGATGGCTATGGCGCCTGGATAGCGGGCTGACAGGGCGCCGACGGCACGTCGCCGCGATGCGGGCCCGAGCAGATCCACCTTGTTGAGAGCCACCACGCGTGGCTTGTCGCCGGCGCCCAGCTCGCCCAGGATCTGCTCCACGGTCGCCGCCTGCTCTTCGACAGCCCGCGAGCTGGCATCCATCACCTGGACGATCAGGTCGGCCTCCGTCACCTCCTCCAGGGTTGCCCTGAAGGCGGCCACCAGGTCGGTCGGCAGCTTCTGGATGAAACCCACCGTGTCCGTGATCAGCAGCTCCCGGCCGGCGGGCAGCGCAACCTTGCGGGTAGTGGGATCCAGCGTCGCGAACAGTTTCTGCTCGGCGCGCACGCCAGCTCCGGTCAGCGCGTTCATCAGCGTCGACTTTCCGGCGTTCGTGTAGCCGACGATCGCGGCCGTCTCGAGGGCGGCGCGCCGGCGCCCCGTCCGCTGCTCGGCACGCTGCGTTCGCACCTGCTCGATCTGCCGCTCCAGGTCTCGCATGCGCCTGCGGATCCGCCGCCTCTCGACCTCGATCTGCTGCTCGCCGAATCCACCGCGCGCTCCGACGCCTCCACGCCGCCCACCGACCTGGCGGTCGTAGGCGTACGCGCCGATCAACCGCGGCAGCAGATGATGAAGCCGGGCCGCTTCGACCTGCAGGCGACCCTCGTGAGTGCGGGCGTGCTGGGCAAAGATCTCGAGGATGACCTCGGTGCGGTCGAGCACCCTCGTCTTCAAGTCGAGCTCGAGGTTTCGCTGCTGGCGGGGACTCAGGTCCTCGTTGCACATGATCACGTCGAACCCGCCTTCGAGCTTCATGGCGCGCAGCTCTTCGACTTTGCCCATCCCGATGAAGTGCCGGGCATCGACCTGGCCGCGCCGCTGCACGTCCGTGCCCACGACGTCGGCGCCCGCGGTGCGCGCGAGGTCCGCCAGCTCGACCATCTGCTCGTGTACCAATTCCTCAGTCGAGCCCGGGAGCAGAACACCGATGAGAAACGCCCGCTCGCGGGGGGACCTTGTATTGATCAGAGCTTGAGCTTCCTCATCCGCGCCATCGCCTCTTCGAGTCGTGCGTCCGGCGCTGTGACCGATAGCCTGAAATAGCCCTCGCCGTGTGCGCCGAAACCGACGCCCGGCGTGATGTTGACCCCGACCTCGTCCAGCACGTGACTCGCAAAACCGATCGAGTCATAACCTTTCGGAACCGGCGCCCACACATAAAAGGTCGCGCGCGGAGGCTTGACGTTCCAGCCGAGGTCATTGAGCGTGTCGGCAACCAGCCGGTGGCGCCTGGCGTACACGTCGCAGGCGGCACGCGTTTCCTGGTCTCCCCCATTCAGCGCCTCGATCGCAGCCCACTGGACGGCCTGGAAGATCCCCGAGTCGATGTTGGTCTTCAGCTGGCCGATCAGCCCCACCAGGTCCGCTCGTCCGCAGACCCACCCGATTCGCCAGCCGGTCATATTGAAAGTCTTGGACAGCGAGTGAAACTCCAGGCCGATCTCCTTCGCCCCTGGGATCTCGAACAGCGTGAGCGGCCGGTAGCCGTCGAATGCGATCTCTGAGTAGGGCGCGTCGTGGCAGAGGATGATGTCGTGGCGGCGGCAGAAGGCGACCGCCCGCTCTAGAAAGTCGCGATCCGCGACTGCGGCGGTCGGGTTGTTCGGATAGTTCAGCCACATCATCCGCGCGCGTTGCGCCACGTCCTCGGGGATGGCGTCCAGGTCGGGGAGCCATTGGTTCGCGTCAGTCAGCGGCATGATGTACGGCTCGGCGCCCGCCATCAGCGCACCCGTGACATAAACGGTGTAACCCGGGTCAGGCGCCAGCACGACGTCGCCAGGGTCGACCAGGGCGAGAGGCACGTGCGCGATTCCGTCCTTGGAACCGAGCGTGGGCAATATCTCCGTCGACGGGTCAAGGGTCACACCTGATCGATGTGCGTACCAACCGGCGATCGCTTCGCGCAGCTCGGCCAGGCCGAAGTACGACGCGTAGCGATGGTTGGCCGGGTCCGCGGCGGCCTCCTGCAGGACGTGCACGATGCGCGGCGGCGTAGGCAGGTCCGGATCGCCGATCCCAAGTGATATCACATCGACTCCGGCCCGCTTCTTCTCCTGGACCTTGCGATCGATCTCAGCGAACAAGTAAGGCGGAATCCTGTTCAGGCGGTTCGCGCCCGGGTGCACCGTCTTGCTCATGCGGTAGCCCTCACGTAGTTGAGGATACCCGGCAGGGGATCGGGCTCGATCTCAAACCACCTGACGCGCTGGTCGCGCCGCCACCACCGCAGCTGCCTCCTCGCATACCTGCGGTTGGAGCGAGCCATGGCGAGCGGCAGCTCCTCGAGTGTGAGCTCACCATTGATGTGCACCAGGGTGTCGGCGTACCCGATGCCGGTCAGCACCGGTGCGCTCGCCGGCACCCCTGCCTCGAGAGCTGATCGTGTCTCCGCCACGAGTCCCCTCGCGACCTGCTGCCGGCTGCGCTCCTCGAGCCTTCGATCAATCACCTCGAGGGGTGCGGACAGGCCGATGCGCAGCGCTTCCCATGGAGGTGGAGTGCGCGTGCGAAGCCGTCGCAGCGGCGGACCCGCGGCCAGCAGAATCTCGATGGCGCGAATCATCCGGACTGGGTTTTGCAGCTCGACTCCCGGATCGGGGTCCAGGGAGAGGAGCCTCTCGCGAAGTGCAGCGACATCCAGGCTCTCCAGCTCAGCTCGCAGCGCTGGGTTCGGCGGGACGCCGGCGAGGCTGAAACCATCGCAGAGCGCATCGACGTACAGCATCGTGCCGCCCTCGACGATTGGTGTTTTTCCCCGCGCGGCGATGTCCTCCACCGCCGCTCGCGCGCCCTGCACGTACTGCGCGGCGTTGAAGCCATCCACGGGATCTATGAAGTCGACCATGTGGTATCGGACCCGCCTCAGCTGTTCCGGGCTCGGTTTGTTCGTAGCGATGTCCAGCCTTCTGTACACCTGCTTCGAATCCGCGACGACGATCTCGCCGCCCAGCGCCAGCGCGAGTCGAAATGCCATCTCGGATTTGCCGATGCCCGTCGGGCCGACGATGACCGGGACCCGGAAAGAGCTCAGTAGTTTCGGCGAAAGTGTCGCGTCAGCTCCTGCCACTCGACGAGCAGCCGGGTCGGACGCCCGTGCGGGCAGGTGACCGAGTCCTCAGTCGACTCGAGATCGGAGAGCAGGCGACGCTGCTCCGCGACGTCCAGGACATCTCCGAAGCGGACCGCAGAGTGGCAGGCGAGCGCAGCGGCGGCGTTCTGCAGCGCTCCGTCACCCCGGCTCTCGGCCAGCGCCGCAAGCGTCTCCTGCACGGCCGCGGTCGCGCGCCCGGCAGGCATCTCGACCGGTACAGCCGTGATGCGTAGGCTTCGCGGACCGAACTCTTCGAATTCCAGGCCGAGGTTGGCGAGGTCCGCCCGATGGTCCGCCGCGGCCGCAATCAACGCCGGCTCGACGTCGACCGCCTGCGGGATGAGTAGGGGCTGGCTCATACCGCGTCCCGAGCGCAGCCGTCCAAGCAGACGGTTGTAGAGCACACGCTCGTGCGCGGCGTGCTGGTCGACCAGCACCAGGCCGTGAGGACCCTCAGCGACAAGGTATCCAGGGCCGGCCTGCCCGATCGGTCGCAGCACAGCAGGCTCCAGCGCCCGGTCGATCACAGGTTCCGCTGTTGCCAGAGCGATCGCCGCTTCGTGGATGGTGAGCTGTGGTGTTGCGCGGCTCTCAGCCATCGATGTCATGGACTCGACCGGCCTGTACCGAAAAGGCTCGCTTCCATCGAGCGCCGCCCGAACTGCTCGCTGCAGAGCCGCGAAGACTGTGCCCTCATCCCTGAAACGGACTTCCTTTTTCGCGGGATGCACGTTGACGTCGACCAGCTCTGGGTCGATTCCTATGTCGATGACCGCCACCGGGTGACGGCCCCTTTCCAACCGGCCCTGGTAGCACTCCTCGAGTGCGTAGACCAGAGCCCGCGAGCTGATCGGTCGCCCGTTGACAGCGAGCACTATCCCGTCGCGGCTGCCGCGGCTCAGGCGCGGCTGGCTGACCATGCCGGAAGCAAGCGGCATACCTATCATCTCGAGCACCTCGGCCGCCACCGGTGCGCCGAAGACCGCCGCGATGGCGCGCCGCCGGTCGCCGTCGCCGGTCGTGCTGACTGCGACCCGCGCATCGATCGTCAGGTGAAATCGAACGTGTGGATGTAGCAGCGCGAATGCCCCGACTACGTCCTTGATCGCGGCGACCTCGGTCGCATCGCTCTTCAAGAACTTCAACCGCGCGGGCACGTTGGCGAACAGGTCTCGCACCTCGAGCGTCACCCCCGGAAGCAGCGCACCCGACCCCTGCTCGACCGGTTCGCCGGCACGGATCCGGATTCTCGCCCCGCCACTCGAGCACTCGACGTCGGAGACCGCCGCGATGCTGGCGAGCGCCTCACCCCGAAATCCAAAGCCGACAATCGCGTTGAGGTCCGAGAGCTTTGAGACCTTGCTCGTGGCGTGGCGGACGAAGGCAATCGCAAGCTCCTCGGCCGCGATGCCCGCACCGTCGTCACTGACGCGGATCGAGGTCCTCCCCGCACCCCGCACGTCGATGTTGATTCGCCGCGCGTCGGAGTCGAGCGCGTTCTCCACCAGCTCCTTGACCACCGACGCGGGCCGTTCGATCACCTCGCCGGCCGCGATCGCGTCTGCGACCTCTGGGGCGAGCAGGCGAATCGACTCACTCAAGGCGACAACCGCGAGCGCAGCTCGTACAGCTTCTGCAGCGCCTCGAGCGGACTGAGCGAGTCGGGCTCGATATCCTGCAGCTCCTTGCGCAGGGGGTCGGGAGCAAGTTCGATAGGCAGCCCAAGCTGTAGCTCGGGTGGTTCAAGCGGACGCTGGCGCTCAAGCTCACCCAGCACCTGGCGCGCTCGTGCGATGACACCAGACGGCAAACCGGCCAGGGCCGCCACATGGATGCCGTATGACCGGTCCGCGCCGCCGGGGACCACCCGGTGCAGGAAGCGGACGGTCTCGCCATCCTCGAGCACCTCGACGCGCTGGTTGGTCACGCGCGGCAGCCTCTCTGCAAGCGCAGTCAGCTCGTGATAGTGCGTTGCAAACAGAGTGCGGCAGCCGAGCTTTGGCGAGTCGTGCAGGTATTCGACGACCGCCTGGGCGATCGACACACCGTCGTAAGTCGACGTCCCCCTCCCCACCTCGTCGAGGATCACGAGCGAGGAACGCGACGCGTGGTTGAGGATGTTCGCCGTTTCGGTCATCTCGACCATGAACGTCGACATGCCCGCGGTGATGTCGTCGTGCGCGCCGACCCGAGTGAAGATGCGATCGGCCAATCCCACCACCGCGCTCTCAGCCGGGACAAAGCTTCCGCACTGGGCGAGGAGCACGATCACGGCGGCCTGTCGCAGGTACGTCGACTTGCCCGCCATGTTGGGACCCGTGAGGATCACGATCTGGTCGCCGGCAGGGTCGAGCTCCAGGTCGTTGGGGACGAAGACGCCCGCAGGCAGCCCGCGCTCCACCAGGGGATGGCGGCCGCCTTTGATGCTGAGCCTCAAGCCCGCGTTGACCTCCGGCCGGCGCCAGGCATGGTCGGCAGCGGTCACCGCCAGGCTGAGCACGGCATCGATCATCCCGATGGCCTGCGCGCTCGATCGCAAAATTGCCGCTGATTCGGCGACCGCGGCTCCAAGGTCGCGCAGGATCTCGAGCTCTCGCTCAGCGATGCGTTCCTGGGCGGTGAGCACGATCGCTTCCTTTTCTTTCAGCTCTGGAGTGAGGTAGCGCTCCGCGCCTGTCAGTGTCTGCTTGCGGACATAGTCGTCCGGAATGGCGACCGCATTCGCGTTGCTGACCTCGATGTAGTAGCCGAAGACCTTGTTGAAGCCGACCTTCAGCGACCGGATTCCTGTACGGCGCCGCTCAGATGATTCGAGGCCCCCAATCCACTCGCGAGCGGTGCGCGAGGCCGCGGCGATGCCATCCAGCTCAACGTCGAATCCTGGCCTGATCGCGCCGCCTTCGCGGGCGATCGGCGGCGGATCCTCGACCAGGGCGCGCGAGAGGGTCGCTGCGAGCTCCGGCGCGTCGCTGATCTGGCCTGCGAGCTCCCGGGTGACCAGGGCCTTGCAAGCGGCCACGGCGTTCTGCAGGGACGGGATTGCTTCCAACGCCCGGCGAAGGGCGACGAGCTCCCTGGCGTTGGCGTGGCCGTTGGCCGCGCGGGAGGTGAGGCGCTCCAGATCGCCCACCGGCTTCAGGGTCGTCGCCAGGGTTTCGCGCAGATCGGCGGACGATGCGAGCTCGGCCACCGCCTCGAGGCGCAGCTCGATCGACTCCGCGTCCCGCATGGGGGCGCCGAGCCATGCCCGCAGGCGGCGGGCACCGATGGGCGTTCGCGTACGGTCGACCAGCTCGGTCAGCGCAGGCAGCTCGAGATTGCGCACCGTGGCGGCGTCCAGCGACATCGTGGAGTCCGGTGAATAGGTGCGAACGCTGAAGGACCCCGGCGTGAGGCGGGCCTGGTTCTGCTTCAGGTAGTCGAGCACCACCCCTGCCGCACCGACCGCCAGTGGAGCGTCTGCCGCACCGACCGAAGCCGGGAAGGCGATCCCCAGAAGATCCCGGAGGCGCTGCTGGCCTCGAACTGGATCGAAGCGATACTCCTCGATCGCCGGCGGCGTGAGCAGCTCTGCCGGCGCCAGGCGTTGGAGCTCCGCGGTCAACCGCTCGCGCGGCAGCTGGCACAACAGCAGCTCCCCGGTGGAGACCTCGCACGCGGCGAGTCCCGCATCCGCGCCACGCGTCCACGCCGCCACCAGGTAGTTGGCGCGCGACGGGTCCAGGTACGCGTCCTCGACCACCGTGCCAGGCGTCAAGACGCGGGTCACGTCCCGCCGCACGACCTTGTGCTTGCCGGCGGGCTCCACCTGGTCGCAGATGACGACCTTGTGGCCGGCCCGCAGCAGCTTGCCCACGTACGACTGCCATGCGTGATGGGGCACTCCACACATTGGCGCGCGACCGGTCTTGCCAAGAGGTCTCGACGTGAGCGTCACTCCCATGACGGGCGCGGCGATCTCGGCGTCTTCGAAGAAGATCTCGTAGAAATCGCCGAGGCGGAACATCAGGATCCCGTCTGGGTGCTGCTCCTTCGCCTCCCGGTACTGCCGCATCACCGGGGTGAGAGGAGTCTCCGTCACGCTGCAGGCATTCCCAGGAGCTGACCGGCGGTTGCCTGCAGGACGCGAACGTTCATGAGCTGACCTGGGGCGATATCGCCGCCTTTCAGCACGATTGCTCGTTTGCCTTGCCTGATCCTCCCGTACGGCCGGTTGAGCTCGTCCCTGCCTTCGATCAATACCTCGACGTCACGACCAATCCACCGCCCTGTCTTACGCCCTGCGATTCCACGCTGTAGAGCGAGGAGGTCGTTGAGTCGTCGCAGCTTCTCCTCTTGCGGAACGTCATCTTCCATTCGGGTCGCCGCGTACGTGCCGTGCCTGGGCGAATACATGGCGAGGTGCACCACGTCGAACTCCATCTCTTCGAGCAGGGCGCGCGTGTTCTGAAACGCGGCCTCGGACTCTCCCGGGAAGCCAACGATCACATCCGTGACGAGGCCCAGGTCGGGCATCAGGTTGCGCGCTCGTTCCACGATCGCCCGGTAGTGCCTCATCTGGTAGCCACGCGCCATCCGCCTGAGGATCGTGTCGTCACCCGATTGCACAGGCAGCTGCAGCTCGCGGCATATGACCTCGCTCGCCGCCATGACCTCGAGCAGCTCGATTTCGAGGTCCTGCGGGTGCGAGGTCAGGAAGCGTAGGCGCTTGAGGCCAGGAATCCGTTCGACCTCGCGGACAAGGTTGGCGAGGCCTCCTCGCCCGGTCGGGTCCGTGTAGTCGTCCACGTTCTGACCCAACAGCACCACCTCCCGGGCGCCGTCGGCCACCGCCTGCCGGCACTCGGCGACCACCTGATGCATCGGCACGTGACGCTCCCGGCCGCGCACCTTCGGCACGATGCAGAACGTGCAGTTGTGGTCGCACCCCTCGATCACGCGCACGAAGTGGCTGATTCCGGTCCGTCCGGCTTGAGGAAGAGCTTCCCCCTGCGAGTAGTCGTACCGAGCCTCCAGGGTCGCCAGGAAATCCTCGTATTGGCCGATCGGTACCACCGCATCGAGGTGTGGGAACCTGCCTCGCAGCACGTCACCTTCCTTGCCGACGATGCACCCGGTGACGGCGATCGTGCGCTCTGGCGTCTTCCACTCCTTGAGCTCGTGCAGCCTGGAATAGACGCGGTCCTCTGACGCCTGGCGGACGACGCAGGTGTTCAGGATTGCAATGTCAGCGCGCTCGAGCGAGTCCTCTACGTAGCCGGCTGCAAGCAGCCGCCGCGCGAGGTCCTCCGAGTCGGCCAGGTTCATCTGGCAGCCGATGGTCCAGATGTTGAACGAGCGCGCTTGGTCCCGGGTCCCCGTTACCGGCTCTCCACGAGCAGTCGGATTCCGGTGCGTTCCTCGCCGTCGATTGAGATGTCGATGAAGGCGGGGATGCAGACCAGGTCCAGCCCGCCCGGTGCGACATAGCCGCGTGAGATCGCGATCGCCTTGACCGCCTGGTTGATGGCGCCGGCTCCGATCGCCTGGACCTCCACCCGGCCCTTGCTGCGGATCACGCCCGCGATCGCGCCGGCGACGGCGACAGGCTTGGAGGTGGCCGAAACTTTCAAGACCTCTACTGGAGCGCGCTCGGCGGTCATTGTTGCTGGAACCCCTTCAAACATGTTCGCGATCGACTCGGTGGATCGATGTGGCTCGTCCGGTGGAACTGTTAATGGTAACCAGTACGGAATTGAATGTCACGGGTCCTGAGGCCACCACGAACCGGTTGGGAACGCCCGTGTAGAAGCGCTGGAGGACGACGTCTTTGTCCATCCCGATACAGCCGTCCCTGGGCCCGACCATGCCGACGTCTGTGACGTAGGCCGTCCCACCCGGGAGCACCCGGTGGTCAGCGGTCGGGATATGGGTGTGCGTGCCGACCACGGCGCTCGCCCGGCCGTCGAGATGCCAACCCATGGCCGTTTTCTCCGACGTGGCCTCGGCGTGCATGTCGCAGAAGACGATCCCGATCCCTGGGTGAGCGGCAAGGATGGCGTCGGCGGCGCGGAAGGGGTCGTCCAGGTTGTCCGCCGTGAAGATCCGGCCCATCAGGTTCATCACCAGCACCTGCCTCCCCGCTGCCTCGACCACACACCAGCCCTGTCCCGGCGCAGCCGGAGGATAGTTCGCCGGTCGAAGCACTCGCTCGAGCTTGGGGAGCTCGGGCACGAACTCCTTCTGGGCGAAGACGTGGTTCCCGGTCGTGATCACGTCGGCGCCCGCCGCCTTCAGCTCAGCCGCGATCTTCGCAGTCAGCCCGAAGCCCCCCGCGGCATTCTCGCCGTTGACGATGGTCAGGTCGGCTTCGACCTCCTTCTTCAGGCCCGTCAGGATGGCTTTGACCGCGTCGCGGCCTGGATGACCCACCACATCGGCGACGAACAGGATTCGAAACTCGTCAGCCACGATGGCTCAAGGCTAGCTGGAAAAGAAAAAGGGGAGCCCGGGCTAGGCTCCCCTCATTGACTATTTCGCGTACTCCACGGCCCGGGTCTCGCGCACCACGGTGACGCGGATCTGGCCGGGGAAGCTGAGCTCGCTTTCGATGCGCTTGGCGATGTCCCTCGCCATGAGCTGAGCAGCCGTGTCGTCGATCTGCTCGGGCTTGACCAGGATCCGGACCTCGCGTCCCGCCTGGATGGCGTAGGACTGCTGCACTCCCTGGAAGGAGTTTGCGATCTCCTCCAGCTTCTCGAGCCGCTTGACGTATGCCTCCAGCGACTCCCTGCGCGCCCCCGGGCGGGCAGCTGAGATCGCGTCGGCGGCGATCAACAAGAGCGCCTCGATGCTGTGCGGTTCCTCGTCGTAGTGATGCGCACGCACGGCGTGCACAACCTCTTTTGGAACCCCATGTCGCTGTAGCAGGTCCGCTCCGATTACGGCGTGCGATCCCTCGACCTCGTGGTCGATGGCTTTGCCGATATCGTGCAAGAGACCCGACAGCTTGGCGATGCGAACGTCGGCGCCGATCTCGGACGCCATCATGGCGGCGAGATAAGCGACCTCTTTCGAGTGGTTCAGCACCTGCTGCCCGTAGCTGGTGCGAAACCGGAGGATGCCGAGATGGCGGACGACCTCGGGATGAAGTCCCTGCAGGCCGACCTCCAGGACCGCCGCCTCCCCCTCTTCTTTGACCCTCTGCAGGACCTCGACTCGGGATTTCGCGACGATCTCTTCGATGCGGGCCGGGTGGATCCGGCCGTCGACGATGAGCTTGTTCAGCGCGACCCGCGCCACCTCGCGGCGGACCGGGTCGAAGCCGCTGATGATTACAGCTTCCGGGGTGTCGTCGACGATGAGGTCGATCCCGGTCGCCTGCTGCAGGGCGCGGATGTTGCGCCCCTCCTTGCCGATGATGCGACCCTTGAGCTCGTCGGTCGGCAGCGGCAGCACCGAGACCGAGACCTCGGCGGTCTGGTCGGCGGCGATGCGCTGTATCGATTCGGTGACGATCTCGCGGGCACGACGCTCGCTCTCGTCGCGGGCCGCCAGCTCGGATTCGCGAACCTTGCGGGCGACCTCGTTCCGGAGCTCCTGCTCGACCTGCGCCATCAGGATTCCCGAAGCTTCCTGGCGGGTCATGTTGGCAACCCGCTGGAGCTCCTTCTCCTGCTGGCGGACGCTGTCGTCGAGCTGAGCGCGAACCTCGTCCAGCCCCTTCTCCTTTCCGCCGAGCTCGCGCTCGCGCCGGTTGAGATCCTCACCCTTTCGGTCGAGGTTCTCCTCCTTTGAAAGAAGGCGCTTTTCGATCTGCTGAGACTGTGCCCGATACTCGCGGGCTTCCTGTTCGGCGGCGGTGCGGATTTTGACCGCTTCCTCCTTGGCTTCGAGCAGCTTCTCCTTGGCCTGCGTTTCGGCCTCGGAAAGCGACGCCTGGGCTTTGACCTCCAGCGCACTGGAACCCTGGCCCTGCCGGCGCTGAAGCAGCAGGTAGGCCACTCCAAAACCGGCGAGGAGTGCCACCACCACGACTAGCGCGATTAATGGGTAGACGTAGACAGGCATGTGACATGCACCTCGTTTATTCGATTGTCAAAGTGCGGAACTCATGGCAGAACCCACGGGGTCCGCCTCGGGTTGGCTCTATGACTTACGGGCGCTCGAGCGCGTCCGTGTATCGAAATTCTAGGCTTCGGCGTCCGCCGGCGTTCCCGTCATGACCGCCCGGCACGCGCCTCGCACGATCGTGGTCGAGAAGCCCAGGCGCAGGAGCTTGTTACCCACCCTGTCCAGCATCTCCCGGTAGTCCGTGATCTCCCTCTTTCCATACGTTCGTACGATGACCCGCATGGCGGAAGCCAGCTGCAAGGCGTCGTTGTAGCTCGCCAGCGCCCGGTCGGCCTGAGCCCGGCCTACGCCGCGCCGCGCCAGCTCGGCCGAGAGAGCCCGCGGGCCGCGCGTCGCCGAGCGGACGCGGACCAGCCCCTCTGCGAAGGAGAGGTCGTCCAGATATCCGAGCTCGTCAAGCCGCTTCAGGGCCGCCTCGATGTCCTCCGACGAGTACCCCCTCTGCCCAAGCTTGCGCTGCATCTCGAGCCGAGAGTGCGCTCGCCCGCTCAGAAGGCGCAAACCAGTGCCCAGGGCACTGTTCTGCGGACGGCGACTGGCGGCTGCTGATGTCCGGTTAGAGCTCCTCGTCCGCACCTGCGGAGGCCCTCGCAATACCGGCGGCCTTCATCACGGCTGAGGCGGTCCCGCCGGCAGCCTTTTCCCTGACCTTCGTCTCGATCTCTTTGGCAAGCGTCGGGTTCTCGCGCAGGTAGTTGCGGACGTTCTCCCGTCCCTGGCCAAGCCGCTGGTCGCCGTACGACATCCATGTGCCGCTCTTCTCCAGGACGCTGTACTCGATCGCGGCGTCGATCAGCGAGCCCTCCCGCGAGATGCCCTCGTTGAAGAGGATGTCGAACTCTGCCGAGCGGAACGGCGGCGCGACCTTGTTCTTCACGACCTTGACCTTCACACGAGCCCCCACCGAGTCGAGACCGGACTTGATGACCTCGACCTTGCGTATGTCGAGGCGCACGGATGAGTAGAACTTGAGGGCGCGTCCACCTGGCTGGGTTTCGGGATTGCCGAACATGATGCCGACCTTCTCCCTGAGCTGGTTCAGGAAGATGACGGAGCAGTTGGACTTGGAGATTGCCGCCGTCAACTTTCGCAACGCCTGCGACATGAGCCGAGCTTGAAGTCCCATGTGGGAGTCGCCCATCTCGCCTTCGATCTCCGCCTTGGGCACCAGGGCCGCGACCGAGTCGATGACGATCACGTCGACGGCGCCGGACCGAACCAGCACCTCGACGATCTCGAGCGCCTGCTCGCCGGTGTCCGGCTGGCTGATCAGGAGGTCATCGATCTTCACGCCGATGCGCGAGGCGTACAGCGGGTCGAGGGCGTGCTCCGCGTCCACGAAAGCAGCCACGCCACCCTGCTTCTGCGCTTCGGCTATGACATGCAGCGCGAGCGTCGTCTTGCCGGCAGACTCAGGGCCGTACAGCTCTGTCACCCGCCCGCGAGGGATTCCCCCCACGCCAAGCGCGAGGTCAAGGAGCAATGCGCCGGTTGGGATGACCGTGATCTCGCCGCGCAGCGCTGCTTGCTCACCCAACTTCATGATCGAGCCCTTTCCATAGCTCTTGACGATCTGGGCCATGGCCGAATCGAGGGACTTCTCTTTCTCTTTTTCCAATGTCTTTTCTGATGCCTCCTAGGTGGTTGCGGCGAGTGTTCTACGTCGTGGGGTTGAGGTCAACGTCGTCTTAACAGCAGGCCGGCTTCGGAAGTGTAACGAACAAGTGTTCGGCGGTCAAGTCTCGGGCACCGGGACGAGCTTGTGGGTTTCATCGACAAGCAGCTGGATCGCCTTGGCGGCCGCCTCGCGCCGATTGGACCACCTGTCCCCGTCAAGCACGTAGTCGTAGCACTGCGTTCCGCCAGGCCCCGCGATCCCGATGTAGGTCAGGCCGACCGGCTTGCTTGAGCCATCCGCATCCGGCCCCGCTATGCACGTGATGGAAGCCGCCAGGTCAGAGCCCAAACGTGAGCGGACCCCGTCTGCCATGGCGGTCGCGACCTCGCAGCTCACTGCTCCATGCCGCGACAGAAGCTCGGGCGAGACACCCAGTTGATCGGTCTTGACAGCGTTCGCGTACGCGATGACGCCGCCCACGAAGTAGGCCGAGCTGCCCGGTTGGTCGGTGAAGACAGAGCCCAGCAGTCCGCCGGTGCAGGATTCGGCCACCGAAACCGTGAGCCTTCCCTCGCGAAGGAGACCGCCCAGCTCGGCGGCGCGCTGCCGGAGCGGCGAGTCCGCCCCATGCGGCCCATCTCCAAAGCCGAGGACGTCACGAAACCTCACCAGGTAGTCGACGCCGCTCACGATGGTGAAGAGCACGGCCACCGCGACGACCACCGTGGTGACCGGAACCACCACTGGATAAGGCCGTTGCAGGATCAGCAAGGTGACAGCGGACATCTGCATCGCCGTCTTGGTCTTGCCCAACGGCGCCGCCGCGATGACGCGTCCTTTGCTGGCGGCGATGGAACGGAGCAGGGTGATCAGAAGCTCGCGCGAGAAGATCACCACCACGACCCAGGCGGCGACCAGGCCCTCCTGCACGAGCACGATCAGCACAGAGAGGACGAACAACTTGTCGGCGAGGGGATCGAGGAATTTTCCGAGGTCGCTCACGGTGCCGCGCCGCCGCGCGATCTGGCCGTCGAGCGTGTCCGTCAGAGAGAAAACTATGAACAGGGCGGCCGCGACCTGGTCGTGCCCGGGAAACCGCACGAGGAGGAGGGCCATCAACAAGGGGATCGCCGCCAGCCGGCTGACCGTCAGTGCATTGGGGATGTTCACGCGGACACTACGATCAAGTTTGCGACGAGAAGTCGCGCGTTGCCACGCCCGTGCCTAGGGCTCCGACGGCCCGCCCGTCGATGGTGATGAACGTCGAAGCGGCCTTTCCGCTCGTGATCTTGATGTCCACACCGCTGAAGTAGACAAGCGAGCCTGCGGGAAGCGTCTTCCCGCCATCGGCGTAGGCCGGCCGTCCGTCGACGAAGGCATTGATCCATACCTCTTCCGTCACGCGGACGCCGACGACGATAGGTCGCGTTTGGGGTGACGGAGTCGGGACCGGTGTTCCGGGCGCTGCCACGGCGGCCACCTGTGCGCTCGGCGGAGGGGCGACCGGCCTCTGGTCAGCCTGGACCTGGCGCCATGCGTACCCGCTGAAGGCGCCGGCGAGCAGGACGAGCCCTGCAGCTGCGAGGGCCGGGGCCGTGATGACCATGCGAGGTCGGGCGGCCAGGTTCCCGATGCTCAGGAGACGTCGCATGTCGCGCGGCGGGGGATTCAGCATCGCGACCAGTGGTTCCGGGTCGAGGCCCAGGAACAGCGCATAAGTGCGCAGGTGACCCTTCGCGTAGACCGGAGCGGCCAGGCGCTCCAGCTCGTTTGACTCCAGCGCGCTCAGGTAATGGGCGCGAATCCTGGTTGCCGACGCCGCCTGCTCGATGGTGAGGCCACGCTCGCCGCGCTTGGCAGCAAGGGTCTCACCCAGGGTCATTCGATTCCCAGTCTTTCCAGGAGGTCATCGACGTCGGGCAGGGTCATCAGGACCTCGCGCGATTTGGAACCCTGATAGCTCCCGACCACGTGGTGCTCGGCGAGCTGATCGACGATTCGTCCCGCGCGCGAGTAGCCAACATTGAACTTCCGCTGCACGAGCGAGACCGACGCTGAGCCTTCGGCCGCCACAGCCCGCGCGGAACGCGCGAACAGCGGGTCCAGCTTGCGCTCGGTGCTCTCCCCTCTCTCCCACTCTGTGCCCGGGCCCTCTTCGAGGATCTCCTCCATATAGCGCGGCCCGCCCTGCGATTTCCAGAAGTTCACGACCCCCTCGACCTCGGGGTCGCTGACGAACGCTCCCTGGATGCGCGTCGGCTTCCCGGCGTCCACGGGCTGGTAGAGCATGTCGCCTCTGCCGAGCAGCTTCTCGGCTCCACCCGAGTCGAGGATGACCCGGCTGTCGACCTGCGAGCCGACCGCGAACGCGATGCGTGAGGGGATGTTTGCCTTGATCAGGCCGGTGATGATGTCGGTTGAGGGCCGCTGTGTCGCGATGATGAGGTGGATGCCGACTGCCCGGGCCAGCTGCGCGATGCGGCAGATGAGCTCCTCGATCTCGCCGGCAGCGACCATCATCAAGTCGGCCAGCTCGTCGATGACGATCACGATGTAAGGGAGCTGCCGCGCGAGCTTCTGTGTCGCCTTGTCGTTGTAGGCAGCGATGTTGCGCACGCCTTCGGCCGAGAACATCTTGTAGCGCCGGTCCATCTCGGCCACGGCCCATCGCAGTGCCGCTGCCGCCTGGTGGGATTCGACGAGCACGGGCAGCGCGAGGTGAGGCAGTCCGTTGTACCCGGTCAGCTCAACGCGCTTCGGGTCGATGAGAAGAAGCCGCATGTGCTCGGGTGTGACCTGGAACAGGAGGCTGGTGATCAATGCGTTGATGCACACGCTCTTGCCCTGGCCGGTCGCGCCGGCGATGAGCAGGTGCGGCATGCGGGTGAGGTCGGCGATGATCGATTGGCCGGAGACATCGTTGCCAAGGCCGAGCGCCAGCTTGTTCGTCCCCTCGCGAAAGGCCGCGGTTTCGAGGACCTCCCGGATCGTGACCAGGCTCGCCGACTTGTTGGGGACCTCGATGCCGACGGCGGCTTTGCCTGGAATCGGAGCTTCGATGCGCAGCGGCGCCGCAGCGAGCGCCAGCGAGAGATCGTTTTGCAGGGCCGTGATCCGTTTGACCTGGACGCCCGGGCCGGGCTGAAGCTCGTACTGGGTGACGGCCGGGCCGGGATTGACTCCAACGACCTTGCACGCGACACCGAAGGTCTCGAGCGTGCTCTCGATGATCTTGACGTTGCGCTTGATCTCGTCCGCCATGCGCTCGCGTCGCGCTGTGACCGTGTCGAGGAGCGTGATCGAGGGCAGCTTCCAATCGATCTCCGGCAGCTCGTCCTCGAGCTCGGCGACCACGCGCAGCGCGGGGGCGGTCGCCGGCTCATCGTCCGAAGCTTCCTTCTCAACTCTGCTCGCGGACCTCGAGGCCGGCTCGTCGCCGGCTTCCTCCATCTCCCACGGTTTGGCGGGCTCCAGCGCCGAGGGCGGCGCCGCAAAGCTCGCTGCCGACTTGGCCAGCTCGTCGCGAGTGGCGGGCGCGGCCTTGGGCTCCTTGCCCTCCTTGCTCTTGGCCGGAGCCGGCGGCGACACGAGGTTCTCCAGCCTCGTGCGCTCGGCGTATGCGGCCCTGCCGGTTGCGACAACGGTCGCGAGCAGCGCGCCCGGGCTGAAATGAACGATGACGATCAGGCCGATCACGAGCAGGGCGACGAGCACCGCCCACGCACCAGGGTGACCGAACACCTGGATCACCGCGCCGTCGATCCCTGAGCCCACCGACCCACCATGTCCGAGCAGCCCGAAGATGCCGACCAGCGAGATCACTGCAACTAACCCGGAGACGATGTCGACGGGGCGAGGCCGCGGGGCTCGCGGCCACAGTAGGTAGGCGCCGAGACCGAGCGCCGCGCCGACGGGGACGAACCACGCCCGGTCAAAGGTCGCGGTCAGCCATTCCCGCAGACCGGTGAGGATCGAACCAGCGTTGCTGGCGAGGGCCAGGACGCCGAGGAGAGCGATGAGGATCAGGAGAACGCCCGTGATCTCACGGCCCTGGCGCCGTGTTAGATGCGGCCTGGTGGCGCGTTTGGTCCGGGCGGGCCGGGAACGCGCCGCGCGCGAGGTGCGGCGAGCGCCGTTAGCGGAGTGACGTGAGCCTCGGGATGTGGTGCGACGCATGCTGCGGGCCCTGCGGCCGTGGCCGAATTCTACACCCCTCCCCGCGCCCCTCCAGATTCGAGCGCCGCCGCGCGATACTCTCTGCGCGTGGCAGTCGATCCATTCGCCGAAGCTGAGGTCCGCTACAAGTTCCTGGTCGATGAACGCAAGTCAGGCGGCCTTCAGGCCCGAGCCTTCAGGCTCGCTGTGCGTGACCTGGCCGTGCTCGACAGCGAAGGGCGCCGCTGGATGCTCGGGCCGGAAGACGGCATCTGGTACCGCCGAGAAAACGAGCGATGGCTGCAAGCGGACCCGCCGCGACGCCTCGTCTGCCCTTCGTGCGGCCACCACAACCTGGGCCGCCACAGCTTCTGCGTGGAGTGCGGACACCGCCTCAATCGGTAATTGGTCAAGTCTGCCTT
>Ga0209118_1000532_pt1 | contig 20563 bp, 14 predicted proteins | sample BlaSpr_A8_Ref_M1_FD_187988 | JGI IMG/M metagenome (GOLD analysis project Ga0209118, IMG submission 187988) | Forest soil microbial communities from Thunder Bay, Ontario, Canada - Black Spruce, Ontario site 2_A8_Ref_M1 (SPAdes) (version 2) | ecosystem: Environmental > Terrestrial > Soil > Boreal...
ATCGCCGTTGGCGTACGGCGGTCCGTCGTGCAGCACAAAGCGCGGGCGGCCTTTGCTCGCCGCACGAATCGCTTCGTAGACCTTGCGTTGCTGCCAATCCTTGACCCAGCCGGGTTCGCGTTTGGCCAGGTCGCCGCGCATCGGAAAGGGCGTGTCAGGGAGATTCAAAGTCGATTTGTAGTCGGTCTTGCTGGCGTCGGCCATCGTTACTTTCGTTTACTTCGCTGTCGCAAAATAGTCGCGGGCTTGTGCGACGTCGACCCGAATCTGCCGGGTCAGTTGATCGAGATCGGCATAGCGCTCCTCGTCGCGAAGCTTGTGCAGGAATTCGACCGTAATCCTTCGCCCATAAATCGCTTCGTCGAAATCGAACACGAATACCTCCAGCAGCGGCCTGGCGCCTTGTTTGACCGTCGGACGGACACCCAGGCTGGCGACGCCTGCGCGAGCTTCGCCGCCTAGGCCGTGGACCCGGACGGCAAAAATTCCTGATAGCGCCGGCTTGCGGCGAAGCACCACGTTGGCGGTGGGAAAACCCAGGTGACGGCCGAGCTTGTCGCCATGCGCGACGCGACCGGACATCGCGTAAGGCCTTCCGAGCAGCTTTGCCGCGTGCCCGAGATTTCCGCCCGTAAGGGCGGATCGCACTGCGCTGCTCGATGCACGTTCGCCATCGATCGTGACCGTCGTCATGGCTTCGACGCTGTAATCCGCTGCTTTCTCCCGCAGCAGCGCCAAGTCGCCGGCACGGTCGCGGCCGAAGCGAAAGTCGTCTCCGACCAGAATCCAGCTTACCCTGAGCTTGCGCACCAGCATCTCGTCGATGAATTCCTCGGCGGAGAGCTTCGCGAGCCTGGTGTCGAACCTGGCGACATGAACGCGTGCAACGCCGTCAGATGCAAAATGCTCGAGCTTGTCGCGCAGCGTGGACAGTCGCGGCGGGGCGGACTCGGGCGCGAAGAATTCGCGCGGATGAGGCTCGAAGGTCAGCACCGCCGAGGCGAGCGCGAGATCCTCCGCGGCCTCGCTCAAGCGTGAGAGCATCGCCTGATGGCCGCGATGCACGCCGTCGAAGTTGCCGATGGTAAGCGCGATGCGATCGTGGCCGGGGTGGGAAAATCCGCGAATGACCTGCATGCTGCTTTGCCGGGGAGCGGCTCCCGGAAAATAACCGGAAGGCTTTGATAAACCTCAATTTTACCCTGCGCCGTGGGTCGCGGTCCAGCGCTTACTGCTCCTCCTGAAGCCGCGCGATCACAAAGCCGGAGCCCATTCGCGCCAACCTGGCACTAGCGGAAAGTAGAGTCCCACCCGGATCGGACGCCGATCGATCTCGCGCACCACTTGCGCATAGGTTTCTAGTTGCGTGCTATAGCGCTCCTGCTCGCGGTCCAGAAAAGCTCCTGCGTCAGCGCCTTCATGGCGCGATAACTTGAAATCGACAATCCAGCGGACGCCTTCGCGATCGACGAAAGTCCGGTCGAGTACAAGGTGGACGAACTTTTCGTCGTGCGCTCCCGTCAACGCATATTCGCTGCAAGCATCGGCGTGACCAGGGTCGAACAACCAGCGTCCGCGTGAGTCGGCGAGGGTCGCTGCGATCGCCGACAGCACTTCTTCCACGGCGGCGCCAACTTCGCTGCCGTCCAAGCCAAGCGCCGCGAGCTCGCGCGTGACGCGCTTGCGCTCGCTCGCGATTCGTTGCGCGTCCCAGCGTTCTATCCCTTCCCCCGCCAACTGTCGCAGTAGGCGGTGGGCGACGGTTCCGATGCGGCGTGCGGTCTCTCGTGCCCAATCGAACTCTACCGGGTCGCGGTCCGACATTGAATCGGGGCCGGCCGCTCCCGGAATCGGTTCCGGTACCTGCGGGAGCTGCCAATGCGCAGGCAGGCGGCGCAGCGGGACACCGCTTTCCTCGCGACCAACGCTCTTTTTTGTCTCGGCGTCGGGGTCGGGTGCCGATGCGGAAATAGCCGGCCACAGTGCGGCCAATGCGGTTTGCAGCGCGGGCTTCTTCCACCGTACGGGTGTCCCCTCCTCCTCGGTCAGATCGAGTGCCGACGTCAGATGCAGCCGTTCCTTTGCGCGCGTGCAGCCCACATATAGCAGCCGGCTCAGCTCCGCGGCTTCTTCGGCAACCGCGAGACCGCGCAGATACGAGTACACCGGGTCGTCATCGCCCTGCGAGACATAGCGGGATTTCATCGGTGCGAGCAGCAAGGCCTTGCTGCGCCGGCGCCAGAGCAGAAGCTGCCGCTCCTCGCGCCGCGGAGGCCGAGCAAGGCCGGGCAGGATGACGACATCGAATTCGAGCCCCTTGGCCCGGTGCAGCGTCATGATCCGCACGCGCGTCGACGGGCCCGCTTCCCCATCCGCGCGCAATGCATCCAGCGCTTCCATGAACATCGCCCAATTGGGAATGTCTGCCCCTACCTCGTGCTCGGCCAGCAATGCAAAAAATCGGTCGGCAGCCTCGAGATCGATCGGATCGATGACACACGCCGGACCGCCCAGCGCGAGCCATACGCCCCTTACGGCCGTGGCGAGCGGATGCCGCCCGCGTTCGTCCAGCAGCGCACTAACGATGGCCGCGAAACGGGTGAATCTTTCTCTCCCGTCGGTAGATAAGCGACTCAGAACATTGGTTGATAGCTCGCCGGACAAAGCCTCACTCAGCGGGCGTTTGCCGCACGCTTCAACGACCACGAATAGATCGGGCAGCGTCAGTCCGCACCACGGCGCGCGTAATGTCGCGAGCCACGCCAGGCGATCGTCGGGTTGAACCAGGGCGTGCGTCAACGAACATAGATCGAGCACGGTTTGCCGTTCCGAAAGGTGATCGAGCTCGACCGCGCTAAAAGCGATTTTGCTCGCACGTAGCGCCGGCAATATCTCGGCGAGATCGGAACGCTTGCGGACGAGCACCGCGATCGTTGCAGCAGCGCTTGCGAGCGCATCACGGATTCGGGAGACCACCACCGCCGCTTCCCGCATGGCGTCGTTACAGAGATCGATGGTGACCGCGGCATCGGCGCGCGCTCGGCGGGTCGCCACTGACGGCTTGAACGCGACCGCCCCGCGCGCAGGATCGTCGCAGGAAGAGAACACGCTGGCAAACGTGACGTTTACCCAGTCGACGAGGCCTTGCTGCGAGCGAAAGTTTCGCGTCAGCGTCAACGGCTCGAGCGCGACTCCGCCGATTCGCCGCTCCCTCTGGGCGGCGAGAAACAAGCCGACATCGGCTTCGCGGAAATGGTAAATCGATTGCATCGGATCGCCGACGACAAACAAGCTGCGTCCGTCGCCAGGCGTCCAACCCTCGGTAAGCCGCTCGATCAGTTGGTGCTGTGCGAGCGAGGTATCCTGGAACTCGTCGAGCAGCAAGTGCTCGATGCGCATATCGAGTGCGAGCAGCAGCTCGGAGGGCCCGTCTTCCGACGACAGGGCGCGCAGCGCGATCAGCGTCGATTCCGGATAATCGATGGCGTTTCCCTGCGCAAACACGAGTTGCAGCCGCGCAACCGCGTGCCGCAGCACGTCGAGCAGCGCAGCGATGAAAGACCACGACGCTTGGTCGTAACGCGGAGGCGGGAGCGCTCGCACCGAATGGAGCGCGGCGACGAGCCCGGGAACCTGTTCGAGGCGAGCTAACAGGTCTCCCATCGCCTGCTTTTGATCGAGACGGTTGCCGCGCTCCGACGCGCTAGCGGAGCTTGGCGCGAGGAATCCCTGCCGCTTGTCAATCTTCTCGCGAAACGTGCCATCTACCTTAAGCAGCCATTCCGCAATGGACAACCACTGCGGCAGTTCATCAACGCTTGGCGGCGGAAGAGCGTTGCCCTCCGACCACCTAGCCAGCGGATGATCGGGCTGATCGACCCGAAGGTTGGCGCCGGCGTGACGCGCAAGCTCCAGCAGCGGCGTGACGACCTCGCGCGGGAACACGGCGTCGAGCGCACTCAGTTCGCGATCTATCTCGGCGACGAGCGCCTTTTCCAGATTGACACGCATGGCCTCCTTGTCATCCACCACGACGAAGTTCAGCCACTGGTCGCGCTTGGCGAGCATCCCGGCAATGAGCTGGACCAGGCGATCGGCGTCGTTGTCCAGGTGATCGAGCAGACGCTGCCACGCGACATTATCGATACCGGCCGCGTCGAGCTCAGAACGCGCTGCTTCGAGATAGAGCGGCATGCCGCGATCGACGAAGCGCGGCAATGTGCCAACCTTCAAGGTCAGTGGTGCGCGGCGCATCAGCGACGCGCACAGCGCGTCGAGCGTTTGAACCTGCAGACGCGCGGGATGGGCGATCAGGTTCCATTCCAGCATCGCGTCGCGTTGCAGTGCGGTGCGCGCCAGGCGCCAGGTCAGCGCCGCATGCGCTTCCGCCGGCGGAGCGTCCGACGCGGCAGCGCGCAAAGCGGCGACAACGCGTTCGCGAATCTCTCCGGCAGCCTTGCGCGTAAATGTCATGGCGACGATCGCCTCGGGCCGCTCGACGCGCGAGAGCAAGGCCAGGTAGCGCTGAATCAGGAGCTCCGTCTTGCCCGAGCCGGCTGGCGCCTGAACGACGAACGAGCGTGAAACGTCAAGCGCCGCCGCTCGCTCGGCGTCGTCGGAGATCATGCTTCGCTCATTCATCGTCGAGACTCTGCTCGACAAGGTTGCGCACCGACTGGATTCGGCATAGCGGCTGCAGGCAGCACGTGCGGCACGCCAAAGGCGATTGGCGTGGACTGACGATGGCATTGCCCGAGGCAATTTCCGACGCCAACGCGCCGAGCTGCGAGCGCCACCAGGCTTCGAGCGCTTGCCAGTCGTCGAGCTTGCACGCCGAAACGCGAGTCAACGCGGGCCAGGCGTTCGCATCGGCGGCAAGTCCCACCGCAGTGACGGCGTCGGGGCGCAGCTGCGCGTAGGCAGCCGCGCGAACCTCGATGTCGGGGTGCGCATCGCGCTCGGCGAGCACGTACATCCCAAGCTGGGTCGCGCGAGGTCGCGGATCGAGCCATTGTGCCGGCCGCTCGGCGCGACCGGTCTTGAAGTCGATGATCGCGATGCCGCCATCAGCGAGCGCGTCAATGCGATCGGATCTGATCCGAAATGTCAACGACGCGAGGTCCACCGTTGCCGTCGCTTCGATGCCCAGGATCGCGAACGGCGGCCGCGCGCGTTCGATCTGGAGCCAAGCATGCAGAAGACGCGCGAGCCGCGTCGCTTCCGCAGCGCGAACAAGGGTCGGCAAGCTACGCCAGCGAGTTGTGGGAAACTCTCCGAGCGCGGTTTCGACGGCGGCTTCGACGAGTCGCGTCTCTCCCGCGCTGTCGAGACCAAGGAGCGTCGCATAGTCGCGAGCAGCGGTCCAGAACGCGGCCATTGCCAAGTGCACCAGGATGCCACGCTCCTGCGGCGACAGACTGCCGAGCGGAACAGGCCAGGGCTTCGCGTTGAGTCGATGGCGTGCGACGGCCTGGAACGGGCAGTCGCTTTGGGCAGCGATGATGTGTGATCCGCCCGGCACGATGCTTCCCGGCGAAAATCGCGGAGCGTGATCGTCGGCAATGGATTCCAGACGCTGGTTGGCCGCGATCATTCGCGCCCACGTTGGCGGCAACGCGGGCGGCGACCACTCCGGATAGTCCGCGATCAATGCCGATGGCGAAGACGAACGATCGTCGACAGTCGATGCCGAGCTAAAAACCACTTCGGTGGCCGCAGCGGCGAAGCCGGTGGTCAATGCGCGGGCAAACGCCAGCTCTCCCGCCGAATTCGCGCGCGGAATCTGGCGCTCGCGCTGCCAGGCGATCGGCAGCATCGGGTTGGGCTCGGGTGCCGGCGGCCATCGATCCGCGGCCAGACCGACCACCCACAGCGCATCGAAGGTCATGCCGCTCGCTTCGAGTATGCCTAGGATCTGGATCGGCGCCGCGCTCCCTTCCGGTTGAAAAAGTGTCTCGCGCGACATCGCACGGAGCTTGTCGACGGCGGTGGATCGGCTCATGCGGGTCGCCACCGCGCCGAGCGACGAAAACTGCAGTAGCAATCGCTCCCAAGCCTCGCGCGCCTGATATTCCGCGCTGTCGAGGGTGCGAGGTCCGGGCCATCCCGCGGCCGCCAGCCATAGGCGCCACCCGTCCGCCCAATCGCGCGGCGAACCGGCGCGCTGGTGCTCGAGCGTAGCCGATGCCTTGCGCCACTGCGCCGCCAACGCCGGCGCCCGGCGATCGAGCGCGGCCACGGCATCGGCCAAGGTCACGTCGCGACGGCTCGCCTCCAGCCAGTCCCGTTCAATCGCTGCACGCGCCGCCCACGCCAAATCCACACCGGGCAAATAGGGAGAACGTAATAGCGCTGCCGCGGCCCCCACCGCCAGGCGCGATTCGGCGAGCTCGATCAAGTCGAGCGCGGCGACGACTAGCGGAATCGTTCCCAGCGACCTGCCCAACGACACTTCGAACGGGCGCGCGGACGAAGGTGCAGCCGGCAGGATCGACGAAGGGCACAGGATGTCCTCGGCCAGCGCAATGAGCTCGTCACGCCGCGCAACCAGATCCCCGACCACGATGCCGACGCGCGCACCGGGCGCATCGACAAGCACGCCGCGGGCCCATGTCAGCGCGGCAATGAGCTCCGCCCGGGGTGAAATGGCGGTCGTGCGTCGTACCCTCGCGCTGACCGATGGCAGCGTATCCAGCCGGCGCAGCGTCGCGCCTTCGTTGCTCAATGCGGTGAACAGCCGCTCCTGCTGCGGCGTGAACTCGACAAAGCCAGCGAGAATCGTGGTGCGGCTCAGCGACGCGACGCGCGGCGCGAGGGCGGCCAGTGTGTCAGCCAGTTGCGCAACATCCAGCATGCCCGCACGGTGCAGTTCAGCGCCGTAGCGCTCGGCCCAGGCGGCGAACAGCGACGGGTCGTCCGCCTCGCGATCGTCGCGACGCCACGCACGCCAGCTTCCGCCGCCTGCGCCCCAGGCATGGACCAGCATCCAGGCTTGGGCAGCGAGAGCGGCGGCTCCGTGCGGGTTGAGAAGCGTGCGCCCATCCGCGTCGACAATTTGCTCCCACAGCAATGCCGCCTGCGGCGGCGTCAGCAGCAAGGTTTCGTCGTCCGTCGCGCCGGTCGCAACCAATTGCTCCCACAGCGTCGTGAGCCAGGTTTGGTACGGCAGGATGGAAGGCGTCGGCCACGCGTTCAGGCCGGACGCTAGTTGTTCGGCGTCGAATGCGTGCAGCAGGGCGCGAGCAAGGCGCCGATTGGGAGTGACGGCAGCGGCACCGTCAGCGAGCGAAGCAAGGATTGCGCGATTCACGCCCGCAATGGTATCCGAGCGCTAACCGGTTGCCGAACCTTGAGCACTCAATGCTTGCCCTGAGTGCGCCGACGCGCCTCAGGGCGGCGAGAATGAATATTATTGGATTGGCGCGGGTCGGCGCGATCGTGGCGCCCTGAAGTCGTCGCGCTAGTCGTCGCCAGCGACCGCGGCAACTGCAGAGCCTACGGAGACCGAGCGGTCCGCGGCGGCGGTGATTGCGGCCATCGCGGTCGTTGAGAGTTCATCGGTACGTGGTGTAATTTGCGCCCGCGACATGGACACTTGCGTAGGCGCCCATTCGCCGCACCAATCGTCGTCGCGGATCAGGGGCCACACGCCTTCGACAAGGTAACTCTTGACGCTGAGTGGATTCAGGTGAGGTGAGTGCCGCCGGCATTGGCCCCACATCGCGGCCCGCCCGTCGGTAGGCCGGGCGTTGCGCCGGTCGAAGAACTGGCAGTTCAGGCATTTTTCCACGTTGCGTTTTCCCTGCGTTCCGCCGCCGCTTTCAATGGACACTGCACTTGCGCAGTGCCATCGATGCGATGCCGCTCGACCGCTAGTTGGTAACTGCGTGTTAACCGAGTGTCAACCGAGTCTCATCGTGCCATGTCGAATCTGTGCATGTTCATCCCGACGGACGAAGCCGCACGGTCGAGCCGGCTACTTCGTGAGTCCAGTCGTTGGAGTCACATGTAGATCGGCGGCGGCGATACTCTTGAGCCGCTGACGACCAACGGGCGATGGCGGTCGAGCGCCAGGCGTCCGGGATGAAGCTTGAGCCTATTGCGCGCCAGAATCGCGGCACCGGGCCGCAGGCGCGCGCGCGAAGGAGCACGGCGCGACGGTTCAACACGACAGCGTAATCCGGGCGCAGCGTCGAAACCGTGGCGCAAGGAGCTCATGCGGCCCACGCGCTTACCGCGGTAAGCAGCGTCATGGGAACGTCCTGAACGCGTCTTGCCGATCGTGTAGCCTGGCCGTCGAGCGCATTCTTGAGCTCCGCGTCTGCCGCAGCAGCAACACGTTGCAGCTCCGCGTCGTAGCGTTGCCGCTGTCCCGTGTCCGAAAGTACGGTGTACGCCTCGTGAATCATGCGGATCATCTGCTCGTCGGAGTGACCATTCAGACGCTGTTTTATCGTTTGATAGGCAGCTTCGATTCTCGCCGTGGACGCGCCGGGAGGCAGGTCCAGGAAATCGTAGTGGGTATAGTCGTCCATAGCACGATCCTCGGTTGCGTTGATATGTGTGGCACTCGCCTGTGAGGGATCAAACGCAACATCCATGCCATGGGTAGTCGCCATTCGGCATAGTTCGCGTAAGTCGCTGATTTTCGGCCGGCGGAGCGTGCCGCAGGCTTCGCCAACAGGTGCCCTCCCCGCGTCACACCAAGGGTGCCGTGGAGGCAGATAGGGGTGCCGCATTGCGGCACCTGGAGCTTCTATAGGATCGCGAGCGAAGTCGGGCCGGATGGCGCCGGGAATGCGCGCTCGAGTTGCTCCAGCACCGACACCGGCAGGCGCACATCGGCAGCGGCCCGGTTGTCGCGGACATGGGCGTCGCTCGCGGCTTTGGGAATCGCACTCACGCCGCGTTGCTCGAGCAACCACGCCAAGGCGATCTGGGCCGGACTTCTGCCGATCTCTCCGGCAAGAGCTTGCAAACTCCGATCGCGCAACAACCTGCCGCGCCCGACCGGCGAATAGGCCATCACCGCAACCCGGTGCTTGCGGCAGAACGGAAGCAGATCCCATTCGACCCCGCGGCAACCGAGGTTATACATCACCTGGTTCGCGGCACAACGCGCTCCACTCGGCAGCGCGAAGAGCTCCTCCATGTCGGCGCAATCGAAGTTGGAAACCCCCCACTCTCGGATGTTGCCATCGCGACGCAAGGATTCGAATGCGTCGACCGTTTCCGCAAGCGGGATGTCACCGCGCCAGTGTAGAAGGTAAAGGTCGAGGTGGTCCGTCCCGAGGCGCTTCAGACTGCGCTTGCACGCTGCAACGGCTCCGCGCCGGCTCGCATGATGCGGGTAAACCTTGCTGACCACGAACACCTGTTCGCGCCGCCCGGCAATCGCCTCGCCGACGACTTCCTCGGCGCCGCCGTCACCATACATCTCGGCGGTGTCGATCAGGGTCATCCCCAGGTCAAGCCCGAGCGCAATGGTGGCGACTTCCTTCTTCCGGTCGCGACGATGCTCGCCCATCATCCAGGTACCGAGCCCGAGCGCCGGCATGCTTCCGGACGCCAGGGGAATCGAGGGCAAGGTAGGTGCCATGTTGTTGTCGATCGCTTGGACGGCGTGTGTGCATCGCCTAGACGCCGCCTTGTGGATCGCCCAGACGCCGCGTTGGTGGATCGCCTGGATAGCGATAACGATACCGCAATCGTAGGCTAGTCGCGCGGCGCAGTGTGCGCACGGTTTACAATAGGCCGACGGCGTCTCTTCCATGCCACTCGATCAGCCCGTGTCCTTCGTTTCAGGCCGTACCCTCGTGCGCGGCGCATGCCCGCACGACTGTCCCGACACCTGCGCCTTGCATGTCACGGTCGAAAATGGACGCGCGATCAAGGTCGAGGGCGATCCCGAGCATCCGACGACCAACGGTGTACTGTGCACCAAGGTCGCGCGCTACCTCGAGCGCACTTATTCCGACGCTCGCGTGCTGCATCCGCTGCAACGCGTTGGCAAAAAGGGCGACGGCAAGTTTCGACGCATTAGCTGGGACGCGGCGCTCGATACTATCGCCAAGCGCTTTACCGAGATTGCGTCGTCGCCGGAAGGTCCGCAAGCGATCGTCCCTTACAGCTATGCGGGCACCATGGGGCTGCTGCAATACGGCTCGATGGATCGACGCTTTTTTCACAAGCTGGGCGCATCGCTGCTCGATCGCACGATCTGCTCGGCCGCCGGCAAGGCAGGCTATATCGCGACCGTCGGCGCCGCCATCGGCATCGATATGGAGGAGTTCGAGAACGCGCGACTGATACTCATCTGGGGCTCGAACCCGATCGTATCCAATCTGCATCTGTGGAGCCGGATCCAGGAGGCGAAGCGCCGCGGCGCCAAGCTGATCGCGATCGATCCCTACCGCAGTCAGACCGCGGAGAAGTGTCACCTTCATCTCGCGTTGATGCCCGGGACCGACGCCGCGCTGGCCTTGGGCATGATGCATGTGCTGATCGGCGAGCATTTGATCGACCGTGACTATATCGATCGCTATACGCTGGGATTCGAGCAGCTGGCGGTGCGGGTCCGCGACTATGCGCCGCAAGGCGTAGCGGAAATCACCGGCCTCGCGGCAGAGCAGATCGTGGACCTTGCCCGCGACTACGGCACCATCCGTCCGGCGGCAATACGGCTCAACTACGGCATGCAACGCCACGCGGGTGGAGGAATGGCGATCCGGACCGCGGCGTGCCTGCCGGCGCTGATCGGTGCGTGGCGCGATCCCGCCGGCGGCGCATTGCTGTCGTCCAGCGGCACCTATCCGGTGAACGGCGCGGCGCTGGAACGCCCCGACCTGATCTGGAACGCTCCGCGCACCATCAACATGTCGACTATCGGCAACGCATTGCTTGACGCCGACGACCCGCCGATACGCGCATTATTTGTCTACAACTCGAATCCCGTCGCGGTCGCGCCGGAATCGTCCAAGGTCGTCGCGGGCTTCGCGCGTGAGGATCTCTTTTGTTTTGTGCACGACGTTTTTCTCACCGACACCGCGGACTACGCCGACATCGTGCTTCCGGCGACGACACAGCTCGAGCACATGGATATCCATTCCTCCTACGGGCACCTTTACTCGCTGGCCAACAACGCCGCCATTGCGCCGCTGGGCGAGGCCAAGCCCAATACCGAAGTATTCCGTCTGCTCGCCGCGCGCATGGGCTTCGACGAACCGTGCTTCCGCGAAAGCGACGAGGAGATGGCGCGCAACGCGTTCCTGCCTGATCACCCTCGTGCGCAAGGCCTTTCCTGGGACACGCTCAAGGAAAAGGGCTGGCAACGCCTGAACGTGCCCTCCCCGTTCGCGCCGTTCGCCCGCGGAAACTTCCCGACGCCGTCGGGGAAGTGCGAGTTTTATTCGCAGACGCTGGCGGACCAGGGCATCGATCCGCTGCCGACTTTTATTCCGCCACGCGAATCGGCGGCAAGCGACCCGGCGCTGGGCCGAAAATATCCGCTCGCGATGCTCTCGCCGCCTGCGCGCAACGCACTGAACTCCACCTTCGCCAACCTGCCCGTTTTCCTCGATGCGGAAAAGACGCCGTCGCTCGATATTCATCCGACCGACGCCGCGTCGCGTGGCATCGACGATGGCGATCGAGTGCGGGTGTTCAACGATCGCGGCTCGATGATCGCCGCTGCTCGGATCACCGACAAGGCGCGGCCCGGTGTAGTGGTCGCGCTATCGATCTGGTGGCGGAAGCTCTCTCCGGATGGCACCAACGCCAATATGCTGACGGGCCAGGCCCTGACCGATATGGGCCGCGCGGCGACGTTTTACGACGTGCTGGTCGAAGTCGAGCGCGTCTAGACCGAAAGAAAAGCCGCCAGCTCTTTTCGTTTGTCCTGCGCGTCGCGATACCCAAGGTCGATCAGCGCCGAGCAAAAGCCGGCGTCGAAAAGCAGGTAAGACAACAAGCCTTCTCCGCCGGAACGGGTTCCTCCGATGCCGCCGATCGCCATGCGCAGGCTGCGCGGTAAGCGATGTCTGAATGCGCCAGCCAGCGTTTCCAGGGCAACGCTTGGGGTAATCACCAGCAGCATGATGTCGCGCAGCGGCATTGGGCTCGAGGCAAGCCGCTCCGGCGGTATCTGATGCACCGCGATATTCACCAACCGGACCTTCTCCAGGTCAGTGCCCAGGGCGTCGGTGAATATACTGGAAAATACCTGGCTTCCGATCTGTGCCAGCGATGGCGGATTCGGGGTCTCCGGGTCGTGTGTGGTGCTGCGAGCAGCACCGACGACCAGGATGCGGTCCGCGCCAAGATGAAGCGCCGGCGCGGTTGGTGCCATCTGACCCATCGCACCGTCGCCGAAGAACTCGTTGCCGATCTTGGTCGGCGGGAATACGAATGGAATCGCGCTCGATGCGAGCAGGTGCGGGATCCCGATTGCGGCCCGCACCCCGATGCGCTGCGATCGTTCCCATAACGGGAGTGCAGGTCCGCCCATGCAAAAGCTCACCGACATGCCGGTGCGGTAGCTCGATGCGGTAATGGTCAGCGCGTCGAGCGCGCCGGCGTTGATGCTGTGTTCGATCGACGGAAAGTGAATAGTCCGCGCAAGTAGTGTCGCCAGCGGGGCGTTGTCGAGCAGCGCAATGGGTCGCTGACGGTCGGCGCCGGGAAAAAGCGAGCGCAGCAGGCGCCATCCTGTTTGGGCGAGGTGCCTGCCATCCGCACGATAAATGTCCTCGATGCTAAGCGTCGCCCATGTCTTGCACAGCATCGTCGACGCACCGCGGAAATGGCGTGCGCCTGCCGCGAGTGCGGCTGCGTTGATCGCTCCTGCCGAGGTTCCGCAAACGATCCGGAACGGGCTTGTGGTGCCATCAGGCAGCATTTCGGCAATGGCGCGGGCGACACCGGCTTGATACGCCGCTCGAGCGCCCCCGCCCGAAAGGATCAATGCCAGCTTGGGTCTGTCCGCCATGACCGCCGCAGGAGTCGTCAATCGAGCAATTCGTAGGTTTGTGCGAACACGGGCCCGCTGACGACGCTGAAGTCTGACGGCGCGTGTTGCACCAGCCAATCACCGGGCCGACCGCGCAAGGTTCCGCGGTCGCAATCGAGCGTGACATCGAACGCTTCGCTCATGGGCTTCGCCCATACACGACTCGCGGACGCTTGCGATATGGACCCGGTATCCCCGGTCGGATCGGCGCAACCGGCGCATAGCTGACGTCAAACGTATCACGGGCGACGGGCCAGCGTTTGCCTTCGGCATCCGTCAGGAGCGCATCACCGGTCGAATAGTGCACGGAGCCTTCCTGCGTTGAGAGCGTGCCGTCTGTTTCGGCGAATTCGACTTGTACCACCACTGCACGCTTGCGCGCACGCCGGGCGGCTCGATCTTCGCTCAGATCCGGAAAAGGCATGGCGTCACATCAGCTTCTCCGGCCGTGCGCGTGGCCATGTCGCACTCTGCGTCGGGAGCTCACGCAGTCCTGCCAGAATATGGGTGGTGGCTTGCTCCGCGCTCATGGGTTGGCAATCCAGTCGGCAGCGTGAATCGCCTGCCGCGCTATCTTATCGACCGCTGAGTACTACCGGTAATGGACTTCGCAATAGCCGGTCAGGCGATCTTGCGCACGAGTCCTACCATGACGCCGAATATTTCCAGCGTGCCTTCCGGTCGGATGATTGGATAGGCCTTGTTCTCCGGCCGCAGGATAAAGCGGCCCCGCTCGAGATCGAGCCGCTTGAGCGTAAACTGATTATCGACGATCGCAACCACGATTTCGCCGCGCCGTGCGCCCGCTCGCTTCTCGACGACGACAAGATCGCCGTCCAGCACACCGGCGTCGATCATGGAATCGCCTTTGACCCGCACCAGCACCGTTTGCGACGGATGCTCGATGAGATAATCGTCGAGGGTCAGCGCGTCGGCGGGCCCGTCATCGATGGGGCTCGGTAGCCCTGCGTGCACCGGCGCCTCAGCCAGCGGACGCTGGAAGAAGCGCCGCGTCGGCGCCAGTCGCCGGTCCGGCGTCGATTCGACGAAGCCGGCAAGCTTGAGCCGCGCCACCAGCGCCGCCACCGAGGATTTCGACCGCAGGCCGAGCAGCGCACCGATGGACGAGTACGACGGCAGCGCGCGATGAGCCGCGTAGTAATCCTGCAACGCGGCCAGGTAGGAACGATCGTTCGACATATCGGATACAATAACGAACGATCGTTCGTTCGTCAAGCGAGATTGATGTTTCCTTTGATTGGCTGAAACTCGATGTTTCCCGACCCTGTCGCCTTCGTAGACCTGGAAACCACCGGCATGACCGCAAGCGATGACCGGGTCACCGAAGTCGGCATCGTTCGGGTCGAGGGCGGCCATGCCACCGAATGGAGCAGCCTGATCAATCCGGATTGCAGTATCCCTGCCGCCATTCAGGCGCTCACCGGAATAAGCAATGCGATGGTCGCCAAGGCACCGAGGTTTGCCGACATCGCCAGCGAGGTTGCAACGAGGATCGCGGGCTGCGTTTTCGTCGCCCACAACGCGCGCTTCGACTACGGTTTTCTGAAACACGAATTCGGGCGGCTGGGCCAGGCATTCACCGCCAAGGTGCTGTGCACGGTCAAGCTGTCGCGGCGCTTGTTTACCGACTTCGCGCGGCACAGCCTTGACAGTCTGATCGAGCGCCATCGGCTGCCCTCACATGACCGCCATCGCGCGCTTGGCGATGCACGGATTCTATTTGCGTTCGTGCAGGCGCTCTATCGTGATCGGCCCGAGGATGAAATCGACGCCGTGGTCGGCAGAATTCTACGGGCGCCGAGCCTGCCGCCGCAGCTTCCCGCCGGGGTGCTCGACGCGATACCGGAGTCGCCGGGCGTCTATCGATTCTACGGGCTCAACCCGATGCCTCTCTATGTAGGCACGAGCATCAATTTGCGCGAACGCGTCGCCTCGCACTTTTCGTCGGACTACCGCAGTGCCAACGACCTGCGCCTCTCATCGGAGCTTGTTCGCATCGAAATCGAGGAAACCGCAGGCGAACTCGGTGCCTTGTTGCGCGAGTCACAGCTCGTCAAATCATTGTTCCCCGCCTACAACCAGCGTTTGCGGCGGCGCGCCGACCTGATCGCGTTGGGAGTCATGGCCGAGCCGTCACCGCCGGATTACATGCGCGCCGACGTCATCGAACCGCGGGATATGCACGACCTGTACGGTCCCTTCAACTCGCGTCGCGCTGCCCGCGAGACGCTGCGCGATCTCGCCGACGAGGCCCAATTGTGCTGGCGCCTGCTCGGCCTCGAGCGCCGCACGGGTCCATGCTTCGCGCGGCAGATCAAAAGGTGCGCGGGCGCCTGCGTCGGCGCAGAGACGCCCGAGGCTCACCACGAGCGGTTTCGTCAAGCTCTCGAACCTTACGCGCTGCGGCAGTGGCCCTACGAGGGAATCATCTCGATCAAGGAAACCAGTCTCACCGGCGAGCGCACCGATGTCCACCTGTTCCGGGACTGGTGCTGGCTCGGGACCGCGACAGACCCAGGCTCGCTGCACGCATTGCTCGAAGCACCGCCGCGCGTCGCCTTTGACCTCGATATCTATCGCATTCTTTGCAAGCGGCTCCCGCGGCTTCGAGTGCACCCTTTCCCTCACGCGACGTCAGCAGCGCATTAGATTACGGCTATCGCGCTCGAGAGATGGGCTAAGCTGCGCCGGCCCTACACTTGATGCTCAGGCCCATGTCGCCACTCGCTTCCTCCGTGCCTCCCAAACCGAAACTGCCGTGGATCGTCGGCCTGACCGCGACGCAGAGGTTGTCCTTGACGCTGCTCGTCGGCGCGATCTCGTTCGCCGTCACACAGCCTTGGCTGATGCTGCATACGCGGCTGCTTATCGCCTGGAACGCGGGCACGCTGACCTATCTTACCTTCTGCTGGCTCGCGGTCGGCCGCGCCGATGCGCACATGACGCGGGTGCGCGCTCAACTCTACGATCAGACCGGCTACGTTATTTTCCTGCTGGTCGTGGTCGCATCAAGCGCCAGCATCGTCGCCATTGGCTTTCTTGTCGGCGACGCCAAACAGCTCCCATTCGCGGAACGCGCCGCGCGTCTCTCGCTTTCGATTTGCGCCCTCCTGCTCTCTTGGTTGCTGATCCATACCCTTTTCGCGTTTCACTATGCGCGTTGCTACTACTGGCGCGAGGAGCCGTCGAAGGAACATATTCGCGGCTTGCGCTTTCCGGGGGAATCGGAGCCCGATTACCTCGACTTCGTGTATTACTCGTTCGTGGTGGGCATGACCTCTCAGGTTTCGGACGTCGCCGTCGTCGCTCGCCACATGCGCAGGATCACCTTGATCCATGGCGTTCTTTCGTTCGTATTCAACATCGCAATCCTGGCCATGAGCATCAATATCATCGGCGGCATGATCTAGCCGACCCCGAGTCCTGGGCGCCATGGACCAGCGGCGACTCCTGTCGCACCCTGAGACCCGTTGCCCTTTGCCGGAATCGCGCTTGTACCCAACAGCCTTGATTCGATGTTTCCGGGAAGCGTGGAGACCGCTGGGACTATCCTTATATCTGGCAGTTTCTGAAAAGAATTGTTACAGTTGGTGGGCACGGTGAAGGCTCGACGCCTCCCCGCAGCCCTTCTTCAGAATGGGGCGCTGGCGCCCGTCGCATTTTTCCAGCTAACGAGTTCCAATGCTCTCAAGCGCACGACGGTGGTGGCCTTTGCTCGCACGCGACCCCGACGCGATACAGCGTGCGCATGCACGTTCGCGGAGTGTCGCAGCGAGCTTGGAAAGGGAACGAAAAGGCTCGCCGCCAGTGGTTCTCATCATCGCGGGCACGCGACCGGAATGCATCAAGCTGGCGCCGCTTGTGCGCCGTCTGGCGGGCCACGATCGGTTACGATTGGTTTTGGTCAACAGCGGCCAGCATGGCCTCGCGGTCAGGCGGACCTTCGCCGAATTCGATATTCGTTGCGACATCGAGCTCGGCGAGCTCCCGCGGTTCGAGTGGTTAGGAGCTTCACACGACCACTTGAGGGTCGAGCTGCGGGCAGTTCTGGATCGAATCAAGCCGGCCATGCTCATCGTGCAAGGCGACACACTGACCGCCTACAGCGGTGCACGGGCGGCGCAGGATACCTCCACCGTCCTTGCCCACGTCGAGGCGGGTCTGCGTACCGATACGATTGCCGATCCATTTCCCGAGGAATGGTTTCGGCGGCGCATCGCCCGTTACGCAAGCATCCATTTCAGCCCGAGCGCGTCGGCCACTCGCAACCTGCTCGCGGAGGAAGTTGACGCTGGATCAATTCATCAGGTGGGCAACACCGGTATCGACAGCTTGCGGATGCTGCTGGCCGAAATGCGGCCTGCGCCGCGGGCAGTGCGAGCTCGCGATACTGTCCTGGTCACCCTGCATCGGCGCGAGAACCATGACCGTAACGCTGGCATTGTCTGCGACGCTTTGATCGCGCTCACCATCGCTCGGCCGGACCTGCGTGTGCTCTTCCCCGTCCATCCCAACCCGCGCGTTTCGGCAACCATACGCCGTCGTCTCGAGGTGCATCCGGCATTCGATCTCGTCGCGCCGATGAGCTATCGCGACTTCGTTTTCAAAGCCGCCGCCGCGGCGTTGATCATCAGCGATTCGGGCGGAGTCCAGGAGGAAGCGCCGCACCTCGGCACGCACTTGCTCGTTCCACGCTCCAACACGGAGCGGCCAGAGGGGATCGAGACCGGTTGGGTGAAGCTCGTTCGCGCGGATAGCAGAGCAATCGTTGAGGCGGCGCTCGAAAAGCTGGCAGCGCCAGCCATGCGGCCGGTGCCTATCGATGAGCGTGCACCCTTCGGAGACGGCAACGCCGCGGACAAGATCGTGCACGTAGTCGAGCAGACGTTATTGCAGCACGCACACGCATGAGCGCGCATCTCGCCATAGCGGCGCCTCAGCGGTACGCGACGCCATCGCAAATCGCCAGCGCTGCCGGGCATTCGCGCGACGCATTGACCTCGTGGCTGCTGGGAGACCGCGCTCAAATCACATCTGGCACCCACGCCGGGGCCGCGGCGGGTTGGGTCGATTACGAAGGACGGGCGTCCTACGTCTATCCGGAGATCACCGGATACTATTTGCAGTGGCTGGCGTGGCATGCAGCGTGTCATGGTGTAAACGACGAAACGCGTCGACGCGCTGCCGCCGCGCAACGCTGGCTTTTGTCGTGGGCGTTTGGCGCGGAAACACCGGAGACCCGCATCTACCTCGAACCTACGGGGCAGGACTGGCGCAACGCTGCGCTGTTTTTTTTCGATCTGGCGATGGTGCTGCGCGGGCTCGCGAGTGCGACTCGGTTGGGGCTCATCGAAACCGACCCGAGGCTGGTCGCGCGGGTCTCCGAACTTCTTTGGAGGCTGGTCGCAGACGACGGCATGTTCGACGCATGTGTGGCAACCCGCGTCGATGCCGCGCTCCCGGAACGGTGGTCAACGCGTCGCGGTCCATTCTTGTCCAAGGCTGCCGGCGGCTTGCTAATCGCGGCGGCGCAATTTTCCTCGCTGCCGGGAGCGCTCGCGGAGGCGGCAAATGCAACGTTCGAGGCCGCGCTCGAGTCTATGTCGGCTCAATCGCACAGCGAGACACATGCATTGCTCTACGCTATCGAGGGAGCGTTGAGCCTGCCCGAGCATCCGGCCGCCGTTGCCGCCATGCCGCACATAGTCCGACAGCTGCGCGACTTGCTCGAACGCTGCGCGCAACTGGGGCACACGCCCGAGTTGCTCGGAGGCACCGGGCGCGTGCGGCTGGACATCGTTGCGCAAGCGATTCGTGTGGCGGCATTCTTGCTGCCTGAATTGTCAACTAAGTTGTCAACTGAGTTGCCAATTGAGCATGTGGATGAAATGGCACGGATGCTTGTGCACTACATCGACCCCAGCCTAGGGATCCCGTTTTCGCCCGACGCGACGCCACGCCAATACAATGTCTGGACCGCGATGTTCGCGGAGCAGGCGCTCTTCGCCGCCGAATGCGGTCCGAGCGACGCTCGCTGGGCCGACCTGCGGCTCTGCCTGGTTTGAAGTTGCCGATCTGTTCCAAGACTTCTCCTCGGTCGAACCTGCCATGAGCTCGGTTCAAGACCAGAAACAGTTTGCGTGGGGCGCTGGAGTACGCCAGCGGCTGCGCCTGATGCCGCTCTTCCTCTCCCTCTCGATTGCCGACCGGGTCGGTGGCGCAATGCGAACGCGCACCGCTCGACTCGCGCTTCCGCCGTGGCGCGCGGGTCTTTCGATCATCATCCCGGAGCGCGATTCGCCAGAGCTCTTGCTCAAGGCCCTGGCTTCGCTGCACGACGCGCTGGATGCGGTTGACGAGCCTTGCCAGGTCGTGGTCGTCGCCAACGGCGCGGCGCGCAATGTCTACGATGAAGTCGTCGCCAAATACCCGTTGCTTGAATGGGTGCACCATCGCCGCCCGCTGGGATTCAGTGCGGCCATTCACAAAGGGCTTCAGCGCGTTCGGTATGACTGGACGTTCCTGATGAACAACGACATGACCCTCGACCGGTCGGCGCTGCGCGAGGTCTGCGCATTACGCTCCGCGGACGTCTTTGCGATTGCATGTCAAATCCACCAGCAGAGCGCGTCCGGCCGGCGCGAGGAAACGGGATTTACGGATTGGTATGTCAACGCGGCCGGGGTTCAGGTATTTCACGCGGACCCCGGCGCAAAAGATAACGTCCGCAGCCATTTGTGCGCGAGTGGAGGCGCGGGGCTGTTTCGAACGGCTCCGTTGCGTGAATATGCGCGCGACAGCCGATGCTACGACCCGTTTTACTGGGAAGATGTGGAATGGGGGTACCGGGCGCAACAGGATGGATTGAGCGTGCTGTTCTGCCCGGGATCACACGCCTGGCACCAGCACCGGGCCACTTCGTCGCGCTTTTACGCGGCACCAGAAATCGCACGCATCGCCGAGCGGAACCGCATTCTGTTCGACGCAAGAAACGCGATCACCGAACACGGCGCCGATTGGCTCATGGGACGGGTCTGTGAACTTTCCTATGAGTCCCAACGGGGTCTGGCGCGGCTACCGTTGGCAGCAGGCGTGCTGCGGCATCGTTGGCGCGCGAGGCGCGCGCAAAGACCCGCGTCGCCCCCGCCCTTGCTGGAGCCACACGGGCGGGTTACCGAACTGACCCCCTCGTACAGCTATAAGCTGAACGGCGCTTCCCGCGCCGCTGCGGGAGCGAGCGCCACCACACCGCGGCCGCGCGTATTGTTTGTCACGCCGTTCTGCGTTTTTCCACCCCGACATGGCGGCGCGCGCCGCATCGACGGTCTCTTACGCGAATTGCGACGCGATTTCGAGATCGTGCTGGTCACCGACGAGGCGGCGCTTTACGACGCGCGTAGCTTCGCCTATTGCGACGGCCTGCACGCCGTTCATTTTGTGCAGAGACCGAGGGACGTGAACGGCGACGGAGCAGCCGACCTGGGTCAGCGACTGCGTACTCATTGCCATCCCTCGCTGGTCGACGCGGTCGAGGCC
>Ga0209118_1000533_pt1 | contig 20544 bp, 21 predicted proteins | sample BlaSpr_A8_Ref_M1_FD_187988 | JGI IMG/M metagenome (GOLD analysis project Ga0209118, IMG submission 187988) | Forest soil microbial communities from Thunder Bay, Ontario, Canada - Black Spruce, Ontario site 2_A8_Ref_M1 (SPAdes) (version 2) | ecosystem: Environmental > Terrestrial > Soil > Boreal...
CGTTATTCGTCCAAGTGAAGCTGCAATCGCAGTCTCCGCTTCCCAAGATCCTATTTCTGAGCAAGTGGGCTGCGTATCCGATTATGCCAACTGCGGATCTAACGGGACACATCAGCACTCCTCTGGTGTGATTCGTGCTCCTCGCCAAGAGTAAGTCTCGGGAAATGGCTCCTTCACTTCTTGGCTAGAAACGTCCTTGCGTCCTGGAGTTCAGGCCGATCTCCGTCGGCATGATTGCAGATGGCTAGCAGCCGGGCGTAGTAGCTCTTGGCTTTCTCGCGATCGCCGGAGAGCTGGGCACTGCGGGCTGCCCCCGAGAGCGCGTTGAATCGGCCTGGCGCAGTGCGCAGCGTGGCTTCGAAGGCTGCAAGCGCCTCGACCGGCTGCTTAGATTCGAGCAACATTTCTCCCACTAGCTCGCGAGCCGGCAGGATGACCCCCGGAGTAACGGAGTGCTTATCAGTAGCATCTTCGTGGCTGGCAGCGGAACGCATCTGCTGCAGCGCTTCCTCCTGCTTGCCTTCCGCCCACGTCAGCCATGCTGTTACAGTCTCCCGCTGAATATCCAACTGCTCGGCCCAGTATTTCTCATTCGCCTGGACCAGCGTGTCGCGAAGCGACGTAAGCTGCTGCAAACTCTTTCGCGCAGCCTCGGTGCCGCCGACCCGGGAAGCGCCCAGGGCTCGCGCAAAATGGATATTTGCTTCGGTCCAGGCATACCGCCCGCCTGGGAATAGATCCGGCGGCACAGTCAGCGCTGCGGCTTCCGCCCAGAGATGTCGTTCCACTGCGTATCGCGCCGGCATGCTGGCAATGGCGTACAGCCCGGCGAAATACACCGGGTCACTCCGCCGGGGCGGTGGCACTGCCTGAAACACCTTCTTAGCCTCCACGTCTTGGGCTCCCTGCAGATAGGCGTAGACCAGGTAATCCATTGCGTGCACTTGGTCGCCTTGCGCACTGTCTTTCTGGGCGGCTGCTGCGGAGGCAAGATTCGATTCGATAGATTCCTGCCAGTACCCAAGCCGCGTGAAGATATGCGAAGGCATGTGCAGAGCGTGGGGTGAATCGGGAGCGATTATCGCGTAGCGCCGCGCTGCGTCCAGCGCGCGGTCGGCCAACGTAGGATAGTCGTAGCAGTGGATGATGTAATGAGCTAGCCCGGGATGTTCCGGCTGCTCGGCAAAAACCTTCTCCAGAATTGCGCCAGCCTTCTTCTGGTTCGCGTAGGTCTTATCACTGGGAGGTGCGTTTCCCCGCACGGACAGCGCATAGAAAATGGCCGCTTCCCGGTCGTCGGGATAGTGCGCTTGGAGTTGCTCCATCGCCTGCTCGTAGGCCAAAGCACGCGCGCGATGATCGAGCTTGTCGGAATCCTTGTAAAAGACCTCGATGGCGGCGATGTAGTCGCGCTCTCGCTCCGTTTTGGCGCCTGCCGACTTCGCCCGCTCGACAGCCGCCCAACCTTGTTTCAAGACCGTCGGGTTCGGCGCTTCCCAGATGGGATGGTAGTACGTCATAGCAAGGCCCCAAAAAGCCATGCCGCAGGCAGGATCCCTTTCAGCGACTTCGGCGAATGCCCCGGCGGCCTTTTCGTATCCGAACGAATGGAGGATGGCCACGGCGCGATTGAACCCCGGCTGCACAGCCGCGTCACAGGAAATGGCAAAGTTCACTTTGCCAAACTTTCCGAGCTCACCAGCGGGGTGCTGGTGCTGGGGAATTGCAGACGGCACGAGTGCCAAGCACGCGCACGCGAGCACGAGGTACAAAACGCATGTCAATCTCATTTTGACTTCCCGCCCGGAATTTCCGATTTCATCTCCATTTCCCCGCAAAACCATATGCCCGCCGCCCTTTCGCGTCAATCTCCAATCGCCCTGGCCGCGGTTGCGTGTTAGGTGCGGCCTCTTTGGCGGTTCTGCTGACCGCTCCGGCTTGTTACTTGGCTCGACGCTGGCACTCCTCCCCACGGGATGATGATTCCTCAACGGCCAGTTCGCTGTCTCTCCTGGATCGCTACCCGTTCAGCAGCTTCGCCAACGCAATCCGACTTTTGTTGACGTACTCTGTGCGACACAACATTCGGGAAGCTATCGAGCTTCAACTGCAATCGAGATCACAGAAGTAGCTGGTCCATGAACTGGGTTCTGCAACAAGAATAGCGTCCAATTGGAATGCGCAGCGTCCATCTGGCGTCCAAAACCAACCTGTTTCCGGGGTATTTTCAGCGACTTGGCCGCCTAAGGGCAATAGAGTCATCAGTGCCTTATGGAGCGGGCGATGGGAACCGAACCCATGTCCGAAGCTTGGAACACCTGAAGCGCTCCGAGTTCTAACTTTTGGAAATGTCATCACGCCGCGAGCGGCAGACTGAAATGATATGCACGCGTGCTGCGATCCGGTCCCCCGGCACCAGTTTGGCTTTTTCTTCGCCACGCGTCTCCTCTCAAGTAGACTGTGAGTTGGTTCAAAACTAGTCTCCGCAATCAAATTTTATTTCCTTTCATGAACTTCCTGATAACCTGCGACCATCCGAGTTTGTGGGAGGTTCTGATTCCTCTCGCACCGCATCGAAAGTGGGCAAGCGGAGGTTAAATGGAACAACCTTTCGAAACAAAGGCGCTGGTTGGCAAGGGCCAGTACGACGCCAACTACGGAAATTTCCAAGTTGAATTGTATGAGCAAATCCGCCGCGAAGCTTTCGGGGAGGATATCGGACAGAACAGTTGGCTGACCGCAGACGAGCAGGACAAGTTTCTGAACTGGCTCGCTCTTTCTGCCGGAAAGACACTACTCGACGCTGGCTGTGGGGCCGGTGGGCCGGTGCTTCGCGCGGCGGCCAGGTCTGGCTGCTCGGTTGTGGGAGTTGACGCTCATGAACAGGCGATTTCAACAGCACACTCGCTTGCCGCCCAGCTCGGCTTGAGCGCAGTAGCGAAATTCTTTGTTGCAGACATGTCGCAGAAGCTTGCGTTTCCCGACGCTACCTTCGAGGCAATTACCTGCATTGATGCTATCAACCATTTTCCCGACCGGCGGGGTGTGGTCGCGGAGTGGGCCCGATTGCTGAAACCGGGGGGACGATTACTGTTCACCGATCCGATCATCGTGACGGGTCCGCTCACAAATGCTGAAATTTCGGTACGCAGTTCGACAGGCTTCTACCTATTTGTCCCACCTGGTTACGACGAAACCATCCTTGCGCAATGTGGCCTGCAGCTACTGGTATCGGAGAATCGGACTCGAAACATGGCGGAAATCGCGGAGCGGCGAAGAGCGGCCCGCGCATCGAGAAGTTCGGCGCTGCGCGAGATTGAGAGCCATCAGGTCTTTGAGAGGCAGCAGGAGTTTCTTTCCATTGCTGCGCGCACCGCGAGCGAGAACTGCCTTTCCCGATTCGCGTATGTTGCGGAGAAGGCACGCTGACCGTTCCAGGAGCACAGAGTTTGACGTCGTGTGCGGAGGGTTTGTCCATGGAGGCTGATCGAAGCGAAGTGGGCCAGCGCGCGCGGCGGCGAATTGCTCTTCGTCTCCTGCCGTTCGTCTTTCTAATGTATTTGATCTGTTACGTCGACCGAGTAAACGTATCGTTTGCGAATCTTCGCATGAGCGTTGACCTTGGTTTCAGCGACCGTGTCTTCGGTCTGGGCGCTGGGATTTTTTTCGTCGGTTATGTGTTGTTTGAGATTCCCGGAGCCATCATCGTCGAGCGCTGGAGCGCTCGAAAATGGATGGCGCGAATTATGATCAGCTGGGGCCTGGTGACGGTCATTACCGCCTTCGTGCAGACAGCGCAACAGTTCTATTTCGCACGCTTTCTTCTGGGTGTGGCAGAGGCCAGTTTTTTCCCGGGGATGATCGTCTATCTCACGCATTGGTTCCGACTCTCGGATCGGGCCAAGGCAATTGCATCCCTCTATGCGGCGGTTCCGGCCGCTTCTGTAGTGGGTTCATTGCTCGCGAGTTGGTTGCTCGGAATGCATTGGGCAGGGTTGGCGGGCTGGCGTTGGCTGTTCATCATGGAAGGTATTCCTCCCGTAATCCTAGGGATCATTGCGCTTTTCTATCTTACGGACTGGCCGCGACAGGCTCGCTGGCTTCCGGAAGATGAACGCGATTGGATTTTGAGAGAATTGGAACGCGAAAAGAGCGCCAAGAAAAAGGCCCGCGATTACACCATCTGGCAGGCGATTGGCGACAAACGAGTCTTGCTGTTGATTGTTCCCTATTTTCTGGCGCACGTAGGCGCCCAAGCGAGCATCTTCTGGATTCCGACGTTCATAAAGCGGCTCTCTGGGTTTCCCGCTCCCAAAGTAGCGTTGCTTGTAGCACTGCCTGGGCTTCTCGGAATTGCCGCAATGGTCCTGAACGGCTGGCACTCGGACAAAACTGGCGAACGTCGCTGGCACGCCGCGATTCCGCTGGTCTGCGCCGGGCTGGCTTACCTGTGTATCGGCAGTGGACCGAGTTTTCCCGTGGCGATGACTCTGCTCGTTCTCGGCGGCGGCGTGTTTTTCTCTTACTATCCCGTTTTCTGGTCGATGCCCACGATGGTGTTGAGCGAAACAGCAGCAGCAGCTTGCTTCGGAATGATCAATTCCGTTGGACATGTGGGAGGCTTTGTCGGCCCCTACGCGGTTGGCCAACTCACCGACCGAACAGGAAGCGTATCGGCTGCGTTTGTGCTCATCGCACTTTGCTACCTCTTGGCAGGCGGCATCCTTCCGCTGGTCAACGTTGCCAATCCGCTTGGGCCCGACGCCGCTGATTTGTTGCCGGAAAAAGAACTGGCTCCATCCCTAGATCAAGTCCGATGAAAGAAAAGATTTCCCACAATCGAGAATGCACCTTCAGCTGGCTGCAGGCCCCCCGCAGCTACCTTTGGTTCTTTACAGTGAGGTCATAAGCATCCACCATTACTCCTGTGGACCGCAGGTCACCGCTTAGTCAAACCAATGTCCTCCCACGCGATTCGTGCGAGGATGACGCCGAAGCATTCACCGCAGCTTAAGTAATTCGTCGCCGCTATGCCACCCATTTCATTGTCAGCTTCTTGCGTTTTCTCGCGCAGTCAAGCAGATACAAATCAATCAATTTCTGGTAAGGCAGTCCAGTCTCTTCCGCCAGTCGCTTGAAGTAGTCCACGACTTCCGGACTCAAGTTAATGCCCACCGCCTTTTTCTTTCTTGCGTACGGGTTCTTCAGCTCTTTCAATTTGGAGAAATCATATTCCTTCCTCATAGAAGCGCACCTCCCTTCTAGTCGCCTTACGGGCAGAAATAATCCTGACCACGGAATCGTTTTCCTTGTAACAGTGAACTACGATAAGCGTTCTTGCCGCTGAACTCACCCAAGTAGAATGAACCGATCCTCGTGCTCGGAGTGCTCCGGATTATAAAATAGGCGTCCATGCGGATCGCTAAAAACGCTCTGGGCCTCTTCAAACCAAATTCCGTGCTTGATCCGATTGCTTTTGTTCTTCCGTTCGTCCCAATCGAACCGCAGCATCTCTAGATAATATCTAGATACGTGGGATATGGCAAGGCGGTTGCGTTTCGAGAGGCGCCGCATGGGTTCTGCACCGTGTAACCGGCCTTAGCAAACGCGGACTGCCGCAAAACCGCGAAGAGCCCATACGGTTCCCGGAGTTTCATACTGTCAAAGCTTCAGGAATCGAAATGTTGTAAACTTCCGTTGTTTGGACGGGCAAAATGGGAACCTTGGTCACGCTTTGCTCCAGCACCTTCTCTGTACTGATCCTTGCTGCCGCAGTTGGACTTCCGAAGTTCATTGTCCCGAACCTCCTTGATATCGCGATCAAAACCCGACGCACCTCCGGCGACTGGCTGTCGCAAGTGAATACGCTTTACCTAAAAGGTGCGCGGCAACGGACTGAGACCGTGATTGAGAAGATGCCCGGAGCCGATGCGATTAATTGGGTGGTGATTCAGCAATGCGATGAAAAGCGGATTTTCAACCTTAATGAACGAGACAAACTCTATGCCTCTTCCGAAATCGAGGATTGGTCCGAGCGGTTAAGAAAAGCACGTCCAGGCAGCTTGACTCAGACGCCTGGAGCCGAAGTGACGATGACAATCGACTCCGTTGATACGGGTGAGCGCCGCCAGTTTCAGCATTACACCGCTCGTCACGTCAGAGTCAAAATCCTAGTCGAACCTAGTCCTGGTGCTTCAACGCCTGCGAGCGTAGAAGAGACAGACGGGTGGTACATCGACCTGCCGGGACTCGGGTGTCAAGAGCAGGCGTTAGGTGGCTTTGGCTTCGCTACGCTCTCTGTTAGCACGGGAAACCGCCATGATCGATTGCAAATCAAGTGGCTTGGTAAGGTACCCCGAGGCTATCCGATCGAAGAAACCTCGCTCGTAACTAAGGCGGGAAACAAGACGATTAGCAAAGTAGAACTACTGGAAATTTCCGAAGCGCCTCTCAATCCTTCGATCTTCGAGCTGCCTGCGGGATACAGACAGGCATTGCAGACGGGGAATGGCGGTGCCGATCTGACAAAGCCGGACACTATATCTAACCGCGCGCAGTACTACTGGACGAGGCTTACTTTCTGGGTGCACAGTTTATTTCGCTGACCGGAACCAATCCTAACTCCCGGTAATGTCGGGCAATTGGAAGCAAGCCGGTGCCGCTGGAGCAACAGGTGGCTTAGGCTACGCCTCAGCTTGGTTGGGGGGTGTTCACAGTGACAATCTGGAATTTCTTGCTGAGCGTGTGCATGTTTGCTCCCTTCTCCGGCGCGATGGTCAAGGCACATGATGCCCACGCTAGCCTTCCGGCTTACGCTTTAGCTGGCTTCATCGGATTGATCTTGGGAGCCGCTTTCGCATGGTTGATGTGGTTTCTAAGCAGGCGTGTTATTGAGACAACATTGGCTTTGACTTCGGAAAACCGGAAAACTTGGTACTTGCGAGCGCTACTGGGAGCACAGGTGGCGTGGATCGTGATCGCGCTCACAGTTGGGTTGAGGTTGGTTCCAAAGCTAATAGCTGCTGTCGGCTAAGTGATCATCTATCAATAAGCCTCGCCCCAAATAACCGTCTCTGGGGTCCTGATGCGATCCGAGGGCCTGCCCGTGCCTGGTTTTGCCGCCTCGCGTCCGGAAGCATCGGAGAAGAGCGGCGCTTCTGCGCCGGGAGGGGGGTGGCAGGTCACCCCAGAATGGGTGCTGCAGAGCAACCTTCGGTAGCCCTATAGGAACCAGCAAGAAATCAGCGGCTTACGAAATCTCCGGCGCTCTACAGCGCCCCGCGGCCGCTTTCCGTTAACTTGTTGAAGATAAAAGAGAGAAGTCAAATTGGCAGATGAAACAGCAGCGAAGGCATTACAGGAGTTGAGCGGAACATCAGTCAAAAGCGACCGGAAAAACGATGTACTCAGCAACGAAAACTCCCAGTAACCAGCCAATCAATAACAGATTCCCTTTGCTTTTCCCAATGGCAGCCAGCAACAAACTTGAGACTAGCGCGGCAGCAGAGATGGGGCCGAGCGTTGTCCACAGCCCAGGCGTCGCGCTGGACCCGTGGATTCCACCTCCGTTTCGCAAATAGGAAAAAAGAAAGGTCAGACTCAAGGCCGTCGCGCTGGCTGCCACAATAAATCCGGCTTTTAAACAGGATGCACGCCACGGAGGCCGCGACTCGCCAAGAGTGGTCCTAGTTTCGCGTTTCCACGCGGCCCAAAGAAACATGCAGGGCAGCGTATAAAGCAATATTGCGAGAACATAAGTTAGCGCCAGTTTAAAAGGGATCCACTTTCGCCGGTTTGTGGGTGGGCCAGATAGAGCGGCGGCGAGCTCGGAACACACCCATGCGCCGGCTGCTGCGTAAGAGCAAGCAGTCTTGAACTCGAGTTTATTCCCTGCAACGTAGTTCTTTACTTCATGAGCGATCCTCCCACGCCGTCAGCAGGAGCAGGAGTTGTAGAACACCGGCAGTGTTTGGTGTCCATCTTGACCGACTCGATGACCAGGTACAGTTTGTCCGCACTGTTGACCTCTCCCGACACGCAGTAGTATTGGCCTGGCGTGATCTGTTGGGATTTGGTGAAGTCATACAGGCGGTAGACCCGGTGGGTGGAGTTATCTTGCATAAGGAACACCACACAGGTTCGGTATTCTGTCCGCGAGAGCAAGAGCAGATGGTTGGCGCTGAAGTTGAACATGGAAGTAGAAGAACGAGAGAACCAGACCTATCTCAAATTGGAGGGTGCTTGAGGCATAAGCTCCGTTTTTTCTCCTTTGCTGGAATGAGAGATCCTATTGCGTTTCGGGGTCTGGAGTGATTTCCGAGCAAGCCTCCCCGCCTGTGGCCATTCTGGGTTCAATTCTGGAAAGTGTTTCAAGCTTCAAGCTTGGGCAAAGCGAAAAGTCCGACAAGCCACGGCTGAAAGGACCTCGCCAGATCAAATCCAGCTAGCTAGACGCGCCGAACTCGCCTGCCGGGCCTTATTGTGCGCGGCAGCCGAGGGCCGAGGAGCCGGCAGTTTTTTGCGCCACGTTGGGAGATGACATAACCAACGCAATTATCCCACCTAACACCGTGCCCAAGAGGGCGGCCAGAATGTTCTGAAGTTTGTATTTGAAGGCAAACCCTGCGATCTTGATCAGGTGCAGCGAACCGGGAACAAGGTTGTGGTTCGCAGACCTGGTGGACCCCATAAGGGTCGGAACCAAGATCCCCGCAAAGAACAATGTGGCCAGCACGACGCCCAACAATCGAAACACACGGATAGCTTTTTGCTTCTTCATGCTATTTCCCTCAGTGACTGAACTTTCCCAAATACGCCCGATAATAGGGCAACGTGTGTGCCATTCTCGCACAGCCCGTCACTGCCATTTCCATCCCATAAGTCATTGAATTTCATGCCGTTATAGAAGAAGGCAAAGCCTGTGCGCAAATCGTAATGGCCTGACCGGCCCCTTTCAGCTTATGGAATGAAGTTTCCCGTCACTTACGATTGACAGAATCCGTCACCAACCCAGTCCTACGCGCCTCAGAATCAGAACTTGCCCGGCGAAGGTCCTTGCCCTCGATCTTACGTTGCCTAGGTGCCCGCGCCTACGCCATGCAAAGCGACACCGCCAAGGCCAAAGTGGGCTAGCGGGACAATTCGTGGCGGCCAGTAGCAATCAGTTGCGGGTGCTGTGCGAACGGCGCCTAGAAGATCTGAAACTCGTGGTGCTGATGATCGATGGCACTCACTTTGGCGGCCTGTAGCGTGACCGGCAGGCTTTCGCGACGGATTTCAAGTCTACGAGTACGGCGTTTACCATGCTTTGCGCGAACAACAAATCGAGTTCGTCAGAAAGAAGGCCGCCCAACTCGGCCTACAGGCCCTTGCCTGAAACATCGAGCAAAAAGTTTCTGGTTCGCACAACTGGACATCTGGCCGCTTGCATTCCAGGGTGAATCCGCTTCTCCGGTGAGCGTTAATCAGGTATGTGAAGCTCTGTTAACCGACGGGGATGCTTTGTCGTTTGCTCAACGTCCAGGCTGCTTCTAGCAGGAGCGCTGCTTTCGTGTCCGATGGTGAAAGACTCTGAAGGAAACTGATCGTCAAGTTTGGATCGTTCTGTATGCCGATCTGGACCAGCGATGCCACCCCGTCGACAAAGTGTAAGGTGTCGGTTCTTTGCTGTTCCAGAATGATGTGGTAAGCCGCCTCAAGCCCGCGCTGTAACAGTTCGTGCAATTCGTTCTTCTTGTCTTGCGCAGCGGCGACAGAGGCCTGGGCAGAAATCAAGTTCAGCTGCAGCTCATCATCAATAGGCTTATTTCTACGTTGGATTTCAACAATCAACTCCGCCGCTCGTTCCGGATAATCGGCCGCGATGGTGCGTGCGACCTCAAGCATGGTGCGCGCACGCTTGTCGTCATCTGGCAACTGTTCGGCTTTGGCGATGGCTACGTCGGGGTTGATATGCGAGAAGATGAGCGCGTCCGCACCCCTTTCGCCAGACGGGTCCGGAGGTCGCACGTTCTTCGGTTCCACCCCAAACTTCCCCATACTTTGCCGTCCATCCTTGGCGTAATCCAGAGCCGGTTGCAGCTCCGGTCTGGTTGATTTCAACTGTTCAGCCAGCTCGGTATCGATACGGTTAATCAATGCGCCGAAATGCAATATGGCTGCATCGATCGCGTTGTTCACCTTCGCGCTCATGCCGTCGCTAAGAACTGAGCTAACGGCTTGGGCGCATCAATCTCCGCCTCTGGCTTTCCCTGCAAGTTCTCAGACACCGCCTTTACGTCTTCCCCTGTCCAATTAGTGCCCGCTGTTGAATTGCCGCCCGCTGACCTTTGGATGTCAGCTTCAGCTTTTTGAAATAGACTCCATCATAATTGGCCGTAAGCCGTTCTCCGCACGCAAGACCACGGGCAATCAATCATTCCGTAGCATCCCGTGTCTCGGCGAAGGCTACGCCAGCGCACTGACCACGGCTGTTTTGCGCGCTGTACGCCACCGCAATTCTCGCCGCCAATCGCGCATTAGCGATGAGCAAAGCGATGTTCGTCTCCAAGGTCTTGCCGCGGCTCGTCCGCCCCACTTCTTCCAGCAAAAACGGTGTCACACTCTTGCCCCGAATCCCGGCAAGTTTCGCGGCCTCCAAAGCGCTCACAACCAGCGATTCGATTTCCGCACGCGCCAGCGCGCTTTCTGCCGGCGGTGGATTCACAATCACGATACCCGCACTAAATCCCTGCCCGAAGCAGCCGAGATCCCATTGAATGCGAATCAGGCGTGCTACATCATCCGGCGAATCCAAGCGATGCTGCAATGGCAAGCCACTTCCCCACGAGTAAAATGCGGGAAACTCATTCGTGCCATAGCCTACCACTGGGATTCCCAGCGTCTCCAGAACTTCGACGGTGCGTGGCAAATCAAGGATCGCCTTCGCTCCGGCGCAGACGACCGCCACCGGTGTTCGCGAAAGTTCCGTTAAATCCGCAGAGATATCGTACGTGTTTTCGCTGCCTCGGTGTACTCCGCCGATCCCGCCCGTCGCAAAAACATGTATGTCGGCCCGCGCTGCGATGAACATTGTCCCGGCGACGGTGGTAGCTCCAGGCCGCCCCGAAGCTAGTACTGCGGAAACATCAGAGCGGCTGACTTTAGCGACATCTTGGGCTTCCGCAAGGAACGCGATCTGCTCGTTTGTCAGCCCCACAACCATCTTGCCGTCAAGGATTCCGATGGTGGCCGGCGTCGCCCCTGCTTCTCGCACGACGGCTTCCATCTTCCGCGCTGTCTCCAGATTGTGCGGCCGCGGGAGCCCATGCGCAATCACCGTGGACTCCAGCGCGACTACCGGTGCCCGCCGCTCTAGCGCCACCGCAACATCGTCTCGAACCGAAATCAGCCCATCCACCTGATCCTCCAGCCTGCTCTTACTACCGAATTCCCGCAGCGTGTTCATCTCTGCATGATATCGCGAATCTGACGCGTCCGATTCCTGGGTGCTCAGATGTACGAACGCCCCCATGTCTGGCGACGTGATAAAGTGGAGCGCGATGCTTAGGCGACTTGTCGACCCCGGCGAAATCCTCGTGCTCGGCGACGTCAACGTCGACATTATCGCCCGCGTAAAATCATTCCCCGAGCCCGGTGAAGAATGCCTCGCGCCGCGCCTGGAGCTGCACTGCGGCGGGGTGGGTGCCAATTGCGCTTTTGCTTTGCGCCAATGGAGCATTTCCCCACGCCTTGTGGCGTGCATTGGGCAAGATGATTTCGCCGCCTTGCTCCTCAGAACGTTCGCGAACTATGGTGTGGATGTGAGTAACGTCCAGCGAACCTCCGCAGCGGTGACTGGCCTGCTCTACATCAACGTCACGCCCAACGGACAGCGCACATTCTTCGGGAGCCGCGGCGCAAATCGCCTTCTTAGGCGCATGCCCAGCGCGTGCCGCCTGTTGAACCGAGCGATGGCAGTAAGCATGATGGGCTACAGCTTCCTCGATCCCGGCCCCGAGGCAACGGCGAAACAATTGCTGAAAGCCGTCCACGCCCACGGTGGCTGGGTCTCCCTGGACATAGGTATGGAGCCAAGCGAACAAATCCCTAGTAAAATTCTGCAGATTCTCAAGCAGGTGGACCTTCTCTTCGTCAGCAGTGATGAAGCCACTGTCCTCACCGGCGTTCGCGACCCGCGGAAATCCTACCAACAGCTTGAGAAAGCTGGAGCCTGTAATGTCGTCATGAAGCTGGGAAAACGCGGCTGCTTGATTCTCCAAGAGGGCAAACTATGCCACGTCCCCTCATTTGCTGTGCGCACGGTTGACACTACCGGGGCCGGAGATGCTTTTGCCGCCGCTTTCCTCCAAGCGCGTCTACGTGGCTGGCCCTACGCCGAAGCTGCGCTCGCCGCCAACGCCGCCGGAGCCGCCGCCGCCGCTACGGCAGGCGCCGGCGAAAACATGCCGACCCTGCGGCAAATCGCCCATATCGTGCGCACACAGCGCCTGAAGCAACCGTGGGATACCATTCGATCCCGGGTCCTCCGCCGCATCAGGAAACTGTGCGAAGACACCGCATCGCGAAAGCAGTTTGTCGGATCCCGATACAGGAAGGTGCAACAAGGTCCTTCCATAAGCTACGACGCGACTAAGAGTGAGAATTCGGTGGCGCGAATGGCGCAGACCGAGCTCCCGGCACCACCGGAATGCGCCAACTCCTCTTCGCCGAAGAAATCTACTTTGCCATGAGCGAGATAGGTCCGTTTTCCATTTTCGGTCGTAGCGTCTAGCGTCAACTGGCCAACCTGCTCAGCAATGGCTTCGTGCACCTGCTCTACATTTTCACGATGCGCCAGCACCTCTCGAATTCTTGTCAGCTCCGACACCGCGTATGTGCGCAACTCATCCAGCGTTGCCCGCAATGATCCAGGCCGGGGCTCTATTATAAGAGCTTGTCGGATGTTCGTTCTCGCTGCGGGCGCGTCCCACAAACGGGCAGTTCTGGGCGATCGGAAACAAGTTGGGGCTGCTAAGTGACGTGCCACCAGTGGATTAGAGGGGACGTTGGACGGGTAGGGACATGCTCTATCGTTCTAACATGTACGCGGAGGTGCGCGGATGACCTCGTTCTGGCAAGACGTGCGGTACAGCCTGCGGTTGATCGCGAAGGCGCCTGGGTTTGCAGTGATCGCTATCCTGACGCTTGCGCTGGGGATCGGCGCGAATACCACGATTTTCAGTTGGATCAATTCGACATTGCTGAATCCAGTTCCCGGTCTGTCCAACCCCAGCGAGGTTGTGTCACTGACGCTGAGCAAGCCGGGGGACAACCCCTTCCCGCTCACATATCCTGATCTCGAAGCCATGCGCGATGGGCAACAGAGTTTTACGGGCATCACGGCGTGCAACTTCGCTCAGATGAGCCTGACGGGCAAAGGTAAACCGGAGCGAATCTGGGGCATGGTAGCGTCTGCGAATTATTTCGATGTACTGGGCGTGCGGCCGATCCTTGGGCGGGGCTTTCTGCCCGTGGAGGACGAGAAACCGAGAGGCGCGCCCGTGGCGGTGATCAGCTACCGGCTCTGGCAAACGCATTTCGGTGCGAATCCGAACATCGTGGGCCAGACAATCGAAATCAACCAACATCCATACACGATTGTTGGCGTAGCGCCGGCCGTGTTTCAGGGGAGCCAGACGGGGGTGCGAACCGAGATTTGGGTTCCGATCATGATGGAAGCGCAATTGAACCCGCTGGGCGACCTGCTTCATGACCATCACCAGTTCTGGTTACTTGCGTTTGGACGGTTGAAGCCGGGCGTCGTGCTGGAGCAGGCGCAGGAGGAAATGACGCTGCGACTGAAGCGGGAAGTAAAGAACTATCCCGAGGAGCACAAAGGGCACGATAGTGTGACCGTGTACCCGCTGTGGCGTAACCCATTTGGCTTGAATTATTTTCTTTCGACGCTGCTGCCGGTACTGATGTCCATCGCGGGCCTGGTGCTGCTGCTGACATGCGTGAACGTGGCGAATCTGATGCTGGTTCGGTCGGTGGGGCGGCGACGTGAAATCGCCATTCGCATGTCGCTGGGTGCGAGCCGATGGCGGCTGGTGCGACAACTTTTGGTGGAAAGTCTGATGCTGGCGCTGGCGGGAGGCGTGGTTGCGTTGTTGATCACGTCCTGGACTGCGGGAACATTGATGAAATTCTTGCCTGTGACGGAGGATATCCCGCTCGCACTCAGCATCGCGGCGGACCACACGGTGCTGCTTGCGGCGCTGGTAATTTCGGTGTTCACAAGCGTGATCTTCGGAATTTTGCCTGCGTTGCGGTCCTCGGGCGTAGCGCCGGTGGCGGTGTTGAAAGAGGACACTGGGAGCGCGTCGGGTGGACTCAGGAAGGCGCGCCTCGCGAGCGGGTTGGTAGTGGCGCAAATTTCACTGTCGCTGCTGCTGCTGATCTGCGCGGGATTGTTCATTCGCAGTTTCCTGAGCGCGCAGCAAATCAATCCGGGATTCAATCCCCATAATGTACTGATCGCTTCCTACGATCTGTTTACCGCGGGATTTTCGGATTCGAGCGGGGCGGAATTCGATCGCCAGCTCGTCGCGAAACTGGAAGCCCTGCCGGGTATGCAGTCGGTGGCCCTGTCGGACCGCGTGCCGCTCGGATTTGGCGGAGGCTCAACCAGCGTGAATCCCGAAGGCTACGTTTCGCAGGCAAATGAATCGATGGAGACGCAGGTGGCAATCATCACGCCGAATTATTTCCAGACCATGCAGATTCCGATTGTGAAGGGGCGTGACTTCACGCTGCAGGACACGAAGAGGTCGCAACGCGCGGTGATCGTCAACGAAGCGTTTGTGAATCGCTACTGGCCGCATCAGGAAGCCCTCGGCAAGCAACTCTACTCCGACTTGCCGAGAGAATGGTTCACGGTGGTCGGTGTGGCGCGGGACATCAAAGTGACCGGCCTGAATGAAAAGCCGACGCCATTCCTGTATTTGTCGTTATACCAGGTTTACCAGGCCACTATGATTATCAGTGCGCGCGTGGCCGCAGATCCGTTGACTTTCGGCAAGACGGTCGAGAAAACGATCCATGAACTGAATGTCGACCTCGTAGTGTTCGATGTGACCACGCTTGAATCGCGCGAGCAAATTGCCAGTTTTCCCCAGCGCATTGCGGGAACCTTTGTGGGCGCATTTGGGCTGCTCGCGCTGGTGCTCGCAGCGGTAGGGATTTACGGCGTCACGGCCTACACCACGCGGCAGCGCACACATGAAATCGGCATCCGTAAGGCACTGGGTGCGAGCAAAGATGACATTCTGCGGCTGGTCCTCGGGCATGGGCTTCGGTTGACGCTCGTCGGGGTGGGTCTGGGCCTGGCAGCGTCATTCGCACTGACGCGCTACTTGAGCAGCTTGCTGCTGGGCGTAACGAGCACCGATGCGCTGACGTTTTCCTGTGTGGCGATTCTGCTCTGCGCCGTGGCGCTCTTCGCCTCCTTCATTCCCTCGCGCCGTGCGATGCGCGTGGATCCGATGGTGGCGCTGCGCTACGAATGATAGGCGTGGGGATTCAACTCCCTAAGAACGCACTTCGCAAACTGCGGATTCGCATACTTGTCGATAACAGGGACAATCACCACCTAATCGGGTAGTGGCTGATAAACGTTCTAACGAGCTTAAAGGGGCGGGCAGGTCATGCGGCCACTTTGGCGACTCACGCATTTTGTCTTCGCAAACGCCGGTTACTCCGGACCCTCGCTCGCAGCCCCTGGCAGTGGGTCACTTCCAGCAGCTCACACGTTCCGAGCGTTTTTGGAACGCGCCAGCGAGTGAATGCACGCGCGCGCGAAGCAACATCCTACGGCCCTCTGGAGTGCGGCATATAAAAGTTGTACCGGGCCAACGAGGCGCCCCCAGCGCTTGGCGAAGAATTCCGCGAATTCTTTCTTCCTCGCAAGGATGTTCGGAACGGCGAAATAGTCTTCGCGGAAAGCACGCCACACCCGTTTTCGTGCTAGAAAGTACCGCGCGTTTTCGATGGGCCGGAGAACCTCTCTAAGGGCACGTAGAAAGACCGTCTGATCCCTTCCAGTGCTTCCTCCAACCCAGCAGAAAACAGTTCCGTCGTCATTCCTATTCGCGTAGACGCGCATCTGTGCAGCGGTCTGCTCGATAGATCCTTCGTGCTGTAGGGACTCAAGTACAGCGCGGCCAATCTCCCTAATACTGCGTTCCGGGGTCCCGTGGCGAATGAAGCGCCACGCCGCCAAGACACGCGCCTGGTAACTGCGCCAGGTGTTCTGGAAGACCATTGACTCCGGAAAGCCATTCCGGCCTATTTCGGTAGAGACCGAGCTCATCGGCTACGGATTATGGCTGGCTAAGAAACTTGAGGATGAGTTTCTTGCCTAATGCCGTACAACACGGTACAGAACCGCGTTACGCGATCTTCCTTCGGGGGGCTAGGCAGCCAAGTCTACAAAGAACTTAGCTTGTGGCAGAATCGTGCATATCGATCCCCCGGCACCACCCGTTCGCGCCATCGCTTCGTCCGCGAAGAAATCTACTCACAATTCAGTACGGCACAGTAGAGTCTCCCAAGGATGCACACTGTACAATTTTATACAGTCTCGCGGAAATCCTCCTGGTAGGGTGCTGATTTCCAACGAGGTGGCCCTCGATTCGATCCGTCGAGATCAGCGTCTAGTACGGAGCCGCTTTCGTGGAGAAAGGCTCTTCAGAACGAGATACCACTGGCCCGCACGGTATGCGGCCATTCTTGTTGAACCGTCATAAGGAAAGGAAGAGGACGATGATCAGCGTCAACCAGGTGTTGGTGATCTCTCCCGAGAAAGAACATCATGAAAAGATTAACGCGGCGATGAACAAATGTGGTCTGAGCGCCATCTGCTGCATGAAATTCGACGAAGCACAAATCTTCATTACCACGCAGAAGTTCGGCGTCGTTTTCTGCCATGAAACTCTGCCGGATGGTGATTTCCGGGGCGTTGTCTCCGTGGCGAACCCCACCCCAGTTGTCGTGCTATCGCGTTTCGCCGAATGGGATCATTACCTTGCCGCTCTGCGCGCCGGAGCTTTCGACTACATCGCATGTCCGCCTGATTTCGCCGAAACAGAACGCATCGTGTGGTCAGCCATTGGTCACACGGGGGAATTCTCCTCCGGCACTGAACATTAGAGAACAGTTGGTTGGGCATGAAGCTGGTCTCTCCGATCACGGCAGCCGACATTGCAAAGGGAGCGGAACTGTGGTTCTGGGAAGTCCGCTGGTTCAGGGTTTGACTTCTTTACAGTGGTGGCCTGCACAAAGTAGCATCTGGGTATGACGTCGCCGACGCATCGTTTACTTCAACCGGCCGGGAAGAGTGGGCTTGAGCGGCCGCTCGAAGTCGATAATTCCCTCTCGCAGGCAGCCGTTTCTACGGCTCTCGTCTCAGTGTTTCGCGGAAAGTTTTGTGATGCCATCCTGCCGAACCGGAAAACAACCACTTTCAAAAAGGATGAGGTCATTTACGACGTGGGGGACGCGGAGCGAACGTTCTTCTTTCTTCAGGACGGATTTGTAAAGGTGGGAACGATTACTTCCGATGGCCACGAATTGATCTACGACGTGCGAAAAGGCGGAGATGTCATCGGCGAACTGTGCGCGTCAGAGACGCGCCGTCCGGACCGCGCTGTCGCACTGGAGCAAACAGAAGCCATCCCCGTACCATTCGAGGACGTGATGGAAGTCGTGCGAAAGCAGCCCGACTTGCTGGCACGATTGGTGGATGTTTTCTGCCGGGCATTGAATGAAGCGTATGCCCAGGTGAACACGCTGGCGGTGGATGACACAATCCACCGCCTGAGCAAAGTGCTGCTGAAATTGGCGGCAAAGTTAGGACAAAATTTAGGGCCCGAAGTCGAGATTCCCACGTATCTTACGCAAGAAGAAATTGCGCAGATGGTGGTGGCGCGCCGGGAAAGAGTTTCAACAGCGCTGAATTTCCTTCGCCGCAAAAAGCTGATTCGATACACGAATCATGGGCACCTGGTACTGAATGTGACGGCACTGGAAAGCTATTCCGCTTGATTGCGGAATACGACTAAACGCTTCCGTTGATTTATCCCGCCTGAGTGTTACCTGCGTAACGCGTCTCCGAAGCTGTTACAAAAGGGACAGACTCGTTTGGCAGAGAATAGTTGAATTACCTCCAGTTCGAACCTCATCCCGCTCGTGGATGAGATCCCAAGCACCGGTCCAAGGCCGAAGAAGGGGGTTTGTCCATGAAAAAGTTAGTTGTTTTTATGATCGTCGCCGCGTGTGCTGCCGCTTGCTTTGCCTTCCAAACGCCGCAAGATAGTGTCGCGGAAAGTCAGAAGGCGCAGCTTTCCGGCTTCGATGAAGTGATCAGCAAGAACGCCCAGAAAATGATGGAGAACGGCAGGCAAATCTTCCGATTTGACACCTTCGGGAGCGAGGTTTTCTGGGGCGATGCCTTGCAACTGCACAAGGCGCTTGCCGGTGCGAAAAATGGCGGCGTTGGCGGGGGAGTGAGCCCCAAGACCGCTTTATCAGTTGGCCTCAAAGTTGACGCGGATGCTTTACCTGAATCGCTGAAACAACAGATCAAAGAGGGCAAGGTCAACCTGGACGATCCGGCGATTACAGTGGCCCTGCTCAAGCTCAATTCCGTCGTTGGAGTGACGGGCTTTTTTGACGAGAGCGGGAACCTTCGCTCGATGGGCCTGCAATGCGCTTTCTGTCATTCCACAGTGGACAACTCTTTTGCTCCGGGAATCGGAAGGCGGCTGGACGGATGGGCGAATCGCGATTTGAACGTCGGCGCCATCGTTTCCCTGGCTCCCAGCCTGACGCCGTTCACAGACTTGCTCGGAGTGGATGCCAACACGGTGAAGAAAGTCTTTGCGAGCTGGGGTCCAGGCTGCTTTGACGCAGAACTGGATAAGGACGGGAAAGCTTTCCGCCCCGACGGCAAGCGGGCCTGCACGCTGATCCCGCCGGCGCTAGGGTTGGCAGGCGTCAACCTGCATACCTGGACAGGCTTTGGGTCTGTACCGTACTGGAATGCTTACGTTGCTGCAACGGAAATGCACGGCTCGGGAACATTCTACGATGCCAGGCTCAGCAATCCCGAGCAGTATCCGGTTGCGGCGAAGAGCGGATCGTGGAACACGCGGGGCGTGCCGGACCTCGTGACGTCGAAGCTGGCCGCGCTCCACTTCTATCAGCTGGCGATCCCTGCACCGAAGCCGCCCGACGGGAGCTTCAACAAGGACGCCGCAGAACGCGGCAAGGAAATCTTCAATGGCAAGGGGAAATGCTCAGGCTGCCATGTGCCGCCGCTTTTCACGGAACCAGGGAACAATCTTCACGCTCCGAGCGAGGTCGGTGTGGATTCTTTCCAGGCGGACCGCTCACCAACACGCATGTACCGTACGGCCCCGCTTGCCGGACTCTGGAGTCACGCCAGGGGCGGGTTCTATCATGACGGCAGGTTCGCGACTTTGCAGGATGTCGTCGAACATTACAACGGATTCCTTCATCTTGGGTTGAGCCCATCTGAGAAGGCGGCTTTAGTCGAATACCTGAAGTCGCTCTGAGTTCGAATCCAAAGAGTCCCTGCCAGTCCCGCAGGAGGTCGCGAGTTCACGTCCCGACACGCCCGGGCGAACAGAGGCCGCGCGCCTCGCATCTTACGACACCAGCCGCACGTTGAACTCAATATGAACTTCGTCTTTGGCTATGACACCCGGGCAGGAACAGTCCCACCAAACTGTCGACCCATTGATCGCGGATGGTGATGGTAGGGGCCAGGACAAGCGTTGGCTGGTCAATGCGTCTGATGATTTCCAGCCCCAACACGGTTTTTCCCGAGCCAGATGTTGCCACTGTGTGGACACGTTTGTCATCGAGATATGAATCGAGATGCTCCAAGACGCGCGCCGGGTAACTGCGCCAGGTGTTCTGGAAGGCCATTGACTCCGTAAGGCCGTTCCGGCCTATTTCGGTAGAGACCGGGCTCATCGGCTGCGGATTACAGCTGGCTAAGAAACTTAGGGATAAGATTCCTGCCGAATGCTGTGTCATACCGTACGGAAACTCGTTACACGATCTTCCTTCGCGGGGCTAGGCAGCCAAGCCTACAGAGAACTTAGCCTGTGGCAGAATCGTGCATACCGGTCCCCCGGCACCAGTTTTTCTCTTTTCAGCCCAATTCAAGACATCGTTCAATCCACAATCAAGCAAATCCTAAGGGGCACCGATGCGGTCTGCCAAATCCGGCGCCAACTGTTGGAAAGGGCGGACGTTGAAAGTGTAGATGCGATCGCAAGCTGCTTTCTTCGCGCAGCGCAAGTGGAGAGCGTCATAGATTCGTTCACCAATCCAGCCACTCTCCGCAAGTCGCAAAAGGCTCGGCGTGGCGACTCCTCCATGACCCAAAGTGTGCGTCATGCCGGCAGTGGCAACGAGAATTGTCTGATGCGGACGGTGAGTGCCGGGCCCCCGCACCCTCGCCTTAACGTGGCT